>Ga0209705_10001810_pt1 | contig 11331 bp, 13 predicted proteins | sample PPLLaktember2015_5_FD_187262 | JGI IMG/M metagenome (GOLD analysis project Ga0209705, IMG submission 187262) | Freshwater sediment microbial communities from Prairie Pothole Lake near Jamestown, North Dakota, USA - PPLs Lake P8 Core (1) Depth... | ecosystem: Environmental > Aquatic > Freshwater... | reverse complement strand
CGATAGCGGCGGAGGAGCCGCTCGCCGTCGGCACAGCCTGGACACGAGCAAAAGAAGGTAATTCCTAAGCTTTCCGGACCAGGATTGGGTTGAGTTCCTGGATGTTGGTGGACTGCATCAGCTTCAGCAGCAGGGGCTTCAGGTCGGTGTCGCGATGATTGAAGCGGAAGCAGACTTCAGCCAGGTACAGGTGGAAGTAACGCTGTGGCAGGCCGCGCAGCGGATACAACCAGTTCTTCGCGTAGCTCCAGAAACCCTCGATGCCGTTGATGTGGTTGCGCCCCACGGGTCGGCCCTTTTCCTTGCGAATGAGGACGTGCTCGCCGCGCATCTTCAGCGTCGCGTAGGCCTGCCATTCATCGGTGTAGTACAGCGAGCCTTCCCTCGTGTGCGCCTCGATCTGGCGCATCACTTCGGCCTGGCTGTGGGCAGCGATCGGCATGGCCTTGACCTCACCATTGCGCTTGACGATGCCGAAGACGATGACCTTGCCGGCCGCGCCCCAACCGCGCTTGCCGTGGCGGGCTCCACCGAAGGTCGTCTCGTCCAGTTCGATGGCCCCGGCAAACGGCTCGCGCAGGTGCTCGACGATCGCGCAGCAGGCCCGCAGCAACCGATAGAACCGTTCCCGGCTCGGCGCGCTGCAGTCGCTGCGGAACCGCTGGCGGTACGACGGCACCCCCAAAACGAACATCTCGAGAAGCCGATGCTTGCTCGACGCTCTCAGCCGCACCGAATCCCACGCCGAGGTCCAGCTGAAACGATGCCCGCAGCGCCTGCATTTAAACCTTCCGTCAGACAGCAAATACGGCCGTGCCGTCGCACAACTCGGACATCTCTTCATCGCCAGACCAGTCTAAGTCTGGTCCGGTTTGCTTAGGAATTACCTTCTTTTTCAGATGACAGAAATCGACCACTCCAACCGCATCCGGCTGATCGTCGGCCTGGGCAACGTCGGCGCCGAATATGAAGCAACGCGACACAACGCGGGCTTCTGGTACGCGGACGCGCTTGCACGCCGCGCCGGCGCGCGATTTTCAATGGAGCGCAAGTTCCACGGAGCGGTCGCCCGGGCGCGCATCGATGGCAGTGAACTGTGGCTGCTCAAGCCGTCGACCTACGTGAATCGCTCCGGACAAGCCGTGGTCGCGCTGGCGCTTTACTACAAGATCCTGCCGACGCAGATCCTGGTTGCACACGACGAGCTCGACCTCCTGCCCGGCTCCATAAAGTTGAAACTCGGTGGCGGGACCGCCGGCCACAACGGGCTGAAGGACACGCAGGCGCGCCTGTCGACCGCGGAGTTCTGGCGCCTGCGCATCGGCATCGGCCACCCGCGGTCGCTGGCGCTCGAGCAGGATGTCGGCGATTTCGTGCTTCATCCGCCCCGGAAGGAAGAACTGGCCGGGATCGACGCCGCGATCGAACGCGGCGAAACGATCGTCGACTTGCTGGTCGAAGGGAAGTTCGAAGCGGCGATGCTGAAGCTGCATACGCGCTGACAGGGGCGACACCAGGTGCAGGAGTTGCTCGAAGTACGCGTTGGCGATCTCGCGTTCGAACACCTGAAAGAGCGCGGAGTCGCGCCCGGCGACGTGCGCTGCATGCCGGCGGCGGCCGGCGGCCCCAAGGGTCTGGCACTGCTGCCGCTCGACCGACTGCTCGCGCGCGAGTGGTTGCCCCAGGCATCCGGCATCGAACTGATCGGAGCATCGATCGGCGCCTGGCGCATGGCCGCGCTGGCGCAGTCCGACCCGGTCGGCGCGCTCGACCGGCTGCAGCATGCGTACGTGCGCGAGCAGAACTATCGCGAGCGGCCCACGCCGACACAGGTGGCCGACGCCTGCCGCGGCCTGGCGCGAGCGGTGCTCGGGGAATCCGCCGAATGGCGCCAGGACATTGCGCTGTCTGTGATCACTGCGCGCGCCCGCGGCGGTCTCGCCGGCCAGCGCTCGAAACGGGCGTTCGGCCACGCGGCGCTCGCCAACACGCTTTCGCGCCGCAGGTTGGCCGCGCACATGGAGCGGGTGGTGTTCCATACGGGTGCGCCATCACGGCTGCCGCCGGCGTTCGACGCCTTTGGACTGACCGAGGCGCCCTTCACCGAACGCAACCGCGAAGATGCGTTGCTGGCATCGGGTTCGATCCCGCTGATCTGCGACCCGGTGCGGGACATCGCCGAGGCACCGGCCGGCGAGTACTGGGACGGTGGCCTGATCGACTACCACCTGTTGCTGCCGTATGACCGCTACGACGGTCTCGTTCTCTACCCGCACTTCGTCCCGCACGTGACGCCGGGCTGGCTCGACAAATACGTTCCGTGGCGCACGCAAGCGCGACGCCATCGGTGGCTCGCGAACGTGATCCTGATCGCGCCGTCACGAGTCATGCTTGAGCGCCTTCCCAACCGCAAGCTGCCCGATCGCAGCGATTTCTATCGCTACGGCGCGGATCACGCGCGCCGCATCCGCGACTGGGAGCGCGCGATCGCCGAATGCGAGCGATTCGCCGAAGCGGCAATGCGCTGGCTGCAGGCACCGGATCTCGCGCTCGTGCAACCGCTGTAGCCGGTTAGCGAGGAGCCGCGTCGCGCGGAACCGCCGCCAGGTAGCCGTCGAGCGTCTGGCCCGGCAGCGGCTTGACCATCGTGATCAGCCGGTGGCGCAGTGTTCCGAGTTCGTAGCCGTCGCAAGACCGAACCTCCTCGTACCCGAGCCGCTCCCAGAAGACTCGTGCGCGTCGGTTGGCCTCGACCACGCCGAGGCGCAGCCAGCGCGCACCGCGCTCGATCGCCCAATGCTGATACGCGCCGTGCAGGCGCGGCGCGAGTCCGCGACCCCAGCTCTGCGTCGCGACGATGAAGAATCCGAGGTGATAGACGCCCGCCGCTATCAGGTCGGTCGCAACGGCGATCTGCGCAACGATGGTTCCGCTCTCATCGCGCACGATGAACCATAGGTCTTCGCAGTAGCTCATGTCGGCCGGCGGATGCGCGTCGAAAGCCCGCGCGGCGTCATCCGCCGGCGGCCGATGGCCGTGGGTCAATAGCCAGTACTCGGGGTTCGAATCGTTGAAGGCCTGGATCTCGGCGACTTCGCTCCGTTCGGCCTCGCGGATCACGAATCCCTTCAGCGCGATCCCGTGCTGCATCAAAGCTCGAGCGCCATCACCCGCTCGCCGCCATCGACCTTGCCGGTGTAGCAGAAACCGATCGAACCATAGAAGCGGCCAAGAAATTCGGCCTGCTCGACATGCGACACAAGAAGCCGCCTGGCGCCGGGACGGCTCCTGACATGATCGATCAGCAGCGTGATCGCCGCGCGGCCATGGCCCTTGCCTTGATGGGCCCGGTCGACCATCAGGCGCCACAGGAAGAAGTCCGGCGAAGAAGTCCGGCTCTTCCGGCTGTTCGACGAGCGTGGGGTCGTAGAGCATGATGAAGCCGACCGGCGTTTCGTCGTCGTAGATCGCACGGAACCACGCCTCGTCATGGAACGAGGCTTCGGCGATCGACAGCGCGTTCGGTGCGACCTGGCGGCCGCCATCGCCGGCATCGAGCCGGCAGACCTCGCGCAGCGTTTCGCGGGTGACTTCCTTCAGGCTGATCGGCATCGCGTGAGCTTGCGATAATCGCATTCTTTGAGCCACTGAGTGCGCCGCCCGGCGCCTCGCACCGAAAGCTTTCATGGCCCTGAAATGCGGCATCGTCGGCCTTCCCAACGTCGGCAAGTCCACGCTCTTCAACGCGCTGACCAAGGCGGGCATCGCCGCCGACAACTACCCGTTCTGCACGATCGAGCCGAATGTCGGCATCGTCGAAGTGCCGGATCCCCGCCTCGATGCACTGGCCGCAATCGCGAAGCCCGAGAAGGTGATCCCGGCCACGGTCGAGTTCGTCGACATCGCGGGTCTCGTGGCCGGCGCCAGCAAGGGAGAGGGGCTGGGCAACAAGTTCCTCGCGAACATCCGCGAGTGCGATGCGATCGCGCACATCGTGCGCTGCTTCGAAGATCCCAACGTGGTTCACGTCGCGGGCAAGGTCGATCCGGTATCGGACATCGAGGTGATCAACACCGAGCTCGCGCTGGCGGACCTGCAGACAGTGGACAAGCAGATGGCGCGCTACGGCAAGGTCGCGAAGACCGGCCAGGGCGAGGAGAAGAAGGAGGCGGCGCGCCTCGTCGCCGCGCTGGAGAAGATCCTGCCGGCTTTGAATGAAGCCCGCCCCGCACGCAGCGTCGATCTCTATCCGGAGGAACTGGCAGTCTTGAAGCCGCTCTTCCTGCTGACGATGAAGCCGACGATGTACGTCGCCAACGTCGAGGAGCATGGGTTCGAGGCAAACCCGCTGCTCGACCAGGTACGCGCGCTCGCAGCGAAGGAGAACGCGCCGGTCGTCGCGGTCTGCGCCAAGGTCGAAGCCGAGATCGCCGATCTGTCCGATGAGGACAAGGCCGTGTTCCTCGCCGACATGGGAATGGCCGAGGCCGGCCTGAACCGAATGATCCGCGCCGGGTACGCGCTCCTTGGCCTGCTGACCTACTTCACTGTCGGCCCGAAGGAAGTGCGCGCGTGGACCGTCACACAGGGCGCGACGGCGCCACAGGCCGCCGGCGTCATCCATACCGACTTCGAGAAGGGATTCATCCGCGCCGAGACGATCGCCTACGAGGACTTCGTCCGGCTCAAAGGCGAAACCGGGGCGAAGGAAGCCGGCAAGATGCGGCTCGAGGGCAAGGACTATGTCGTCCGCGATGGCGATGTCCTGCACTTCCGGTTCAACGTCTAGGGCCGCTCAATGACTGCTTCGATTTCCCAGCTTTGGTTCTATCCGATCAAAGGTTGCCGGGGTTTCCGGCTTGCCCAAGCGACGCTGGCCGCGACCGGCCTGGAAGTCGACGGCATCGGCGACCGCGAGTGGGTCATCGTCGATGCCGACGGCCGGTTTCTCAGCCAGCGCGAGCTGCCCGCGATGGCGTTGATTGAAACGCGGCTCGCGGGCGGCGCGCTCTACCTCTCCGCGCCCGGCATGCTCAAGCTCGAAGTGCCGTTCGCGTCCGAGGGCGACGTGCTGAAGGTGCGCGTGTGGAACGACGAGGTCGACGCCGTCACGCAGGGTGAGGTCGCCGACGCCTGGTTCTCGAGTTTCCTCGGCCAGCCGTGCCGGCTGATGCGCTTCGATCCGGAGGCGAGTCGATTGTCGAATCGGCGCTACACCGGAGCGACCGAAGCTCCCTACAAGTTTGCCGATGCGTTCGCTCTGCTTGTCTGCTCGGAAGACTCGCTCGCGGACCTCAACGCGCGGCTCGGGAAGAAGAATCTCGCGCCGGTCGGCATCGAGAGGTTCCGCCCGAACATCGTCCTGGGCGGCGTCGAGGCGCACGAAGAAGACTATGCAGCGGACATCGCAGTGGCCGGTGCCCGGTTGCGAGTGGTCAAGCCCTGCGTGCGATGCACGGTCCCTAACGTCGATCCGGCCACCGGCATCGCGGGCTTCGAGCCCGGCGACACGCTCGCCGTCTATCGCAACGATCCGAAGGCCGGCGGCGTCACGTTCGGCGTCAATGCCATTGTCGAGTCCGGCGCGGGCAGCCCGCTTCGCGTCGGCGACGCGGTCGAGCTGAGCATCAGCTTCCGCTAGCCGGCAAGCCGCGGTAGGTCCACGCGCGCCAGAGCGCCTCGAGGGGTCCCTGGCGCATGTGCGCGAGCCAGGCGCGGCTCAAGCCCATCTGGACGATGAATATTCCCAGCCCAAGCAAGGTGGTCTGCCAGTAATTCAGCTGCGGGCCGAGCGCCAGTCCCCAGCCGGACAGCAGTGCACCCATCGCGACCGACTGCAGAAAGTAGTTGGTCAGCGGCATGCGGCCGGCTGGAGCGAACCAGCGCACCACGAACGCCGGTGCGCGCCGCATGAACATCGACGCATAGAAGAAAGCAAGCGGCACGCTCAGCAGCATCGGCACGGTCGCGGCCAGCGGCGACGCGCCGAGGCCGAGCGTCACGGCTTCGTCGAGCAGCCACCAGCCGTAAAGCAGCGACGCCGGCAGGCCGACGACGAGTCCGATGCCGGACGCGGTACGCCACGCCGCCGCATCGCGATCGGTGAGCCAACCGGAGCGAGCCGCGGTCATTCCGGTCAGCATCAGTGCAACGGTCATCGGCAGCCCGACAAGATTGGCGATCAGCATGTGGCCGAACTCGCGCAGCCGCTGCGGAAGTTGGCCCGCATAGTCGGCCCGGCTGAAGATCTCGAAATTGAGCGCGGCGTCGTTCGCGAGTTCGGCGGGCGACGGCGCCACCCGGATCGCCAGCAGGATCAGCGCCGCATTGAAGAGTGCCGTGCCAACCCACCAGTGGCGCGCCGCACGCCCGATGGCCGCGGCGTCGCGCTCGACGTAGGCGAGCAGAAAGAGCCCGGCCACCGCGTACATGTGCGTGATGTCTCCCAGGTAGAGCAACACCCCGTGCAGGATTCCGAACACGAAGAGGAAGAGCATCCGCCGCCGATAGACCGGGCGGGGCATCGCAGTCAACGCTTCGAGCCGGCGATAGAGCAACGCGAAGCCGACGCCGAACAGCATCGCGAACAACGGCATGAACTTCATGCTGATGAAGGTCGCCGTCAGGAAATACACGACGCGTTCGGCACGTGAAGCGGATTCAGCGAGATAACCGACCGGATTCGTCGCCCCCCAGAGAAACGACTGGACATTGACCAGCACGATGCCGAGCAGCGCGAAGCCGCGCAGCGCGTCGACGCGCGGATCGCGCGCGGCGAGCGGAGTCATGCTGACAGCAGCCGTTCAGCCTTCGTCAGGCTCGGCACCCATCTGTGCCAGCTTTGCCTTCAGCCATTTCTCGACCGACGGAAAGACGAACTTGCTGACATCGCCACCCAGCTGCGCGATCTCGCGAACGATGCTGCCGGAGATGAACTGGTACTGGTCGGATGGCGTCAGGAACATCGTCTCGACGTCGGGCAGCAGGTAGCGGTTCATCCCGGCCATCTGGAACTCGTATTCGAAGTCGGATACCGCGCGCAGGCCGCGCACGATGACACGGGCGTTCTGCTCACGCACGAAGTCCTTCAGCAGGCCGCGAAAGCCCGCAACCTCGACGTTCGGGTAGTGCGAAAGCACTTCGCGCGCGATCGAAATGCGTTCGTCCAGCACGAAGAACGGCTTCTTCGCACGGCTGTCGGCGACGCCCACGACGAGCCTCGAGAAGAGCCCCGCCGCTCGCCGCACGAGATCCTCGTGCCCGCGGGTCAGCGGATCAAAGGTACCCGGATACACCGCGATGACCATCGCTCGCCTCCTCGCCCGGCCGGTCGCGGATTATTCATTGAGTTGCACGCCGCAGCAAATGGAAGAAAACCCGCCCGGCGCGCCCGGACCGGACGATTTCCAGGCCTCTGGACGCCAGCGCCGACTCATCCAGCGGCGCGCCGCTCTCAAGGTAGATCAGCCCGCCGGGACAAGTGAGGCGCGCCGCCTCCGCCAGAGCCGGCACCAGCAGCGGGGAATCGAACGGCGGATCGAGGAACACTAGGTCGAACGAGGCTTCCGGCCAGCGCCGCGCCGTCGCGAGCGCGTCGCCTGCCACCAGTTCGATTTGCGTTGCCGAAAGCTTCTGCTTGATCCGGGCCAGCTGCGCAAGGAGTGCCGGGTTCTGCTCGACCAGCGTGACCTTTAGGGCGCCGCGCGAAGCGAGTTCGAAACCGAGCGCTCCGGTGCCGGCAAAGAGATCGAGGCCACGCACCCCATCCATCTCGGGCATCAGGTGCGCCAGCCAGTTGAAGAGCGTCTCGCGCACGCGGTCCGGGGTCGGCCGCAGCCCGGCGGCATTCGCGACCGGCAGCGGCGTGCGTTTCCAGGCTCCTCCGATGATTCGGACCTGGCGCGGAGCGTTCGTCACATTCGCGCTCTGGTGCTTTGATACACTGACCGCGGACTCTCCTTCTCGTCCGGTTTGCGACAGTCTGCCGCGATCCGACCGCTTCTCCCGCATCATTCAATGATAAGCCCCGCTCCTGCTGCAGGCTCTAAGGGCGGATGGCTCTCGCGCCTCCGGCACGGCCTCGAGAAGACCCGCGTCAACATCGTCGGGCTTTTTTCCGGCGGTGTCGTCGATGCGAACTTCCTGGACGAGCTCGAAATGGCGCTGATCAGCGCCGATGTCGGCGTCGCGACCGCCGCCCGCCTGATCGACTCACTGCGGACCCGCATCAAACTTGGCGGATTGAAGACCCAGGAAGAGGTGCGGCTGGCACTGCGCGACGAGATCACCTCGTTGCTGCAGCCGGCCGAGGGCCGTTTCGACTTCGCCAAGGGCAAGCCGCTGGTCGTGATGGTCGCCGGCGTCAACGGCGCGGGCAAGACAACGTCGATCGGCAAGCTCGCGAAGTGGTTCTCCGACCAGGGCAAGACCGTCCTGCTGGCGGCAGGCGACACGTTTCGCGCGGCGGCGCGCGAACAGCTCGCCGTCTGGGGCGCGCGCAACAATGTCGACGTGATCGCGCAGAGCGGCGGTGACCCGGCGGCGGTCATCTATGACGCGGTCACGGCCGCGAAATCGCGTGCCGTCGATGTACTGATCGCGGATACCGCCGGACGTCTTCCGACTCAGCATCACCTGATGGAAGAACTGAAGCGGGTGCGACGCGCGCAGGACAAGGCGCTGCCCGGCGCGCCGCACGAGGTGATCCTGGTCGTCGATGGCACGAATGGCCAGAACGCGCTGGCCCAGGTCCGCGCCTTCGATGAAGCAGTCGGACTGACCGGCCTTGTCGTGACCAAGCTCGACGGCACGGCCAAAGGAGGCGTGCTCGCGGCGATCGTCGAGTCAAGGAGCACTCATCCGCTGCCGATCCTGTTCATCGGCGTCGGCGAGGCGATCGACGACCTGCAGCCGTTCGTCGCGCGCGACTTCGCCGATGCGCTGGTCGGTATCGTCTAGCGTGAATTGGCCCCACGCTCACTTCGTTCGCTGCCCCCCGAGGGGGCGCTCAGCGCCCTTCGGGCGGCCGGGCGGGCACTGAGATGCAACTGGCCGCAGTCGATCTCGGCTCCAATAGTTTCCGGCTGGAAATTGGCCGGGTCGAGGGCACCCACATCGCGCGCCAGGGCTACTGGAAAGAGACCGTGCGGCTCGCGGCGGGGCTCGACGACAACAACAAACTCAGCAAGAAGTCGATTGAAATCGCGGTCGAGACCCTGGCGCGCATGAATGAGCGGCTGCGCGGAATGAAGGGCGAACACGTGCGCGCCGTCGGCACGCAGACGCTGCGCCAGGCCCGCAACCTCGACCAGTTTCTGCTCGAGGCGCAGCATGCGCTTGGGTTCCCGATCGAGGTGATCTCGGGGCGCGAGGAGGCGCGCCTGGTGTTCGAAGGGTGCATGCACACGCTTCCGACCTCGGCCGCCCGGCGCTTCGTCGTCGACATCGGCGGGGCTTCGACCGAGCTGATCGTCGGTCGCGGGTTCGCGGCCGACGGTGCGGAGTCATTCAAGGTCGGCTGCGTGAATACGTCACTGCGCTTCTTCAAGGACGGCCGCATCGATCGATCGAGCCTGAAGAAGGCGCAGGTCGCCGCCGCGGCGGAGCTGGAGGAAGCGGTGTCGGTTTTTTCGCGCGCCAACTGGGACGAGGCCTACGGGTCGAGCGGCACCGTCGGCGCCGTGTCCGAGATCCTGCGCGCGCAGGGCTGGTCCGACGGCACGATCACGAACGAGGGGCTGCTGAAGCTGCGCCATGCGCTGCTCGATGCGGGCGAGATCCGGCGCATCCGCCTGGCCGGCCTGAAGCCGGATCGGCAGGAAGTGCTCGCGGGCGGCGTTGCAGTGTTGTCGGCGGTGTTCGACACGCTCGGAGTGACGGAGATGCAGCCGGCCCGCGGTGCGTTGCGGGTGGGCGTGCTCTACGACCTGCTGGGGCGGCGCGAGCAGAAAGATCTGCGCGACTCGACGGTGGCGCGCATGCAGAGCCGGTTCGGTGTCGATCGCGCGCACGCGCAGCGCGTCGCGGCGCTGGCCGCGCAGTTCTATTCGGCGCTCTCCGCGAATACCGACGTCGAGAACGCGAAACGGCTGCAATGGGCGGCACTGCTGCACGAGGTTGGCTTCGCGATCTCGCACAACGATTACCACAAGCATTCGGCCTACCTGATCGAACACAGCGACCTGGCCGGCTTCTCGACGACGGACCAGGAACATGTCGCGGAACTTGCGCTCGCGCAGCGCGGCAACCTCCGCAAGGTGTTCGACGCGCTGGCCGACCGCGACCGCGCCCGCAAGATCCTCGCGCTCCGACTGGCGGTGATCCTCGCGCATGCGCGCGGCCCGATTGAACTGCCGCAGTGGTCGCTGAAGTTCGGAAAGTCGATCGAGCTCGCACTGGACGGCGCCTGGATCTCGCACCACCCTTTGACCCAGTTCCTGCTCGAAGAGGAAGGCGCTCACTGGGAGCGCGTTGGCGTTTCGGTCGAGCTGCGGGAGCTTTAGCGGCCGACCAACCTAGGCCAGGTCGGGATTGATGACTGCGCGCAGCACGGTCTGTTCCTCGCCGCCGCGTTCGCGCTGGCTGAACCACCAGACGCCTGCCTTCTTGATCGGCCAGTCCTGCGCCTGTCCCGCAAGCAGTGTGGCGGCAACACGGCCGAGCGTCGGCTGGTGTCCGACGACGACGATCGTCGCCCGGTTGTCGGGCCAGCCGACCGCGGTCAACAGCTCGGCCGCGGTCGCGCCCGGCCCGATCTCGCTCACCGTGCGAATCTTCTTGTGCGAGATCTCTGCCAGCGCCCTGGCCGTCTGCTGCGCGCGCAGCGCCGGGCTGACATAGATCTTTGCGGTGTTGGGCAGGTGCGATTGGAGCCACTCCGCGACTCGGCGCGCCTGTTTTTCGCCTTTCGACGTCAGCTTGCGGCCGAGGTCGGGCTCCCCCAGTTCGGCCTCCGCATGTCGCCACAACACGAGTTCCATCGTCAGGCCTCGCCGACGCTCGCTGCGAGCGCCCCGAGCAGTTGATGCTGCGCAGATCGGCCATCAGCGCGCGCCGTCGGCGCCCGGTATTCGCCGCTGCCGGCGAGTGACCAGGCGTCCTGCGTGTCCTCGAGGTAGGGCATCAGGCCCTCGTCGATCACGCGCTTGCGCAGCTTCGCGTCGAGCACCGGCCAGGCGATCTCGATGCGCCGGAACAGGTTGCGTCCCATCCAGTCCGCGCTCGACAGATAGACCTGCGGGTCGCCGCCGCTGCGGAAGTAATAGATGCGGTGGTGTTCGAGGAAACGGCCGACGATCGAACGGACCCGGATGTGTTCCGACATTCCTTTCA
>Ga0209705_10001809_pt1 | contig 11334 bp, 9 predicted proteins | sample PPLLaktember2015_5_FD_187262 | JGI IMG/M metagenome (GOLD analysis project Ga0209705, IMG submission 187262) | Freshwater sediment microbial communities from Prairie Pothole Lake near Jamestown, North Dakota, USA - PPLs Lake P8 Core (1) Depth... | ecosystem: Environmental > Aquatic > Freshwater... | reverse complement strand
GAGCCGCGACGTGATGCCGCCCGACGTCTTCGTCTACCTCGACGTCCCGCCCGAGGAGTGCTACCGGAGGATGAGCAGCCGGGCCCGGGAGCAGGAGGAGGGCGTGCCGCTCGACTACCTGCAGCACCTCGACAAGAACTACAAGCTGCTGATCCAGGAGATGCGGCGGCGGGGCGTCCGGGTGATGGTGATCGACTGGAACGAGTTCGGGCCGCCCGTCGACGTGTGGAAGCAGATCCTGCGGATGTCGATGTCGGCCGACTCCTGGTACGAGCAGCTGGCCTTCTCCTTCGCCAAGCATCCGCGCCTGCCGGTGATGCCGGGAGGCGGCGAGGTCAAATAGCGCCCATGGCCGACCGGAAGAAGGACCTGCTGGCGGCGGCCCGGAAGGCCCGCGGCCGGGCCTACGCGCCCTATTCGGAGTTTCCCGTGGGCGCGGCCGTCGTCGGCGCGAACGGCCGGATCTACAGCGGCTGCAACGTCGAGAACGCCTCCCTGGGGCTGACCTGCTGCGCCGAGCGCAACGCCATCTTCGCCATGGTCGCGGCGGGGGAGAGGGAGGTCCGTGAGGTGCTGGTCGTCGGCGACACCGCGGAGGCCCTTCCGCCCTGCGGCGCCTGCCGGCAGGTCCTGGCCGAGTTCGCGCGGCCCTCGGCCGTCGTCCATATGTGCGACCGGACGGGCGCCGGCCGGTCCGTCACCGTGGCGGAGCTCCTGCCCCACGTCTTCCGCCTGAAGAAAAAGCGATGAACGACCTGAGCCGTGAGACGCTCGTCCGGATGATCGACCACACCGAGCTCCGCGCCCAGGCCGGCGAGAAGAGGATCGCCGAGCTCTGCGGCGAGGCCCGGGCCTTCGCCTTCCGCACCGTCTGCGTCAACGGCGCCCAGGCCCGTTTCGCCGCCGCGGAGCTCGAAGGAAGCGGCGTCCTCGTCTGCGTCGTGGCCGGCTTCCCGCTCGGCGCGGCGACGAGCGCGGCCAAGGCCTTCGAAGCGGGGGAGGCCGTCCGCAACGGTGCTGCCGAGATCGACATGGTCCTCAACGTCGGGGCGCTCAAGGACGGAAGGCACGGCCTCGTCCGGGACGACATCCGGGCGGTGGTCGAGGCCGGCCGGCCGGCCCTGGTCAAGGTCATCTTGGAGACGTGTTACCTGACGGACGACGAGATCGTCGCCGGCTGCCGTCTCGCCGTCGAAGCCGGGGCCGGGTACGTCAAGACTTCGACCGGGTTCGGGCCCACCGGCGCCCTTGTGGACCACGTCCGGCTCATGCGCCGGACCGTGGGCCCGGAGATCGGGGTCAAGGCCGCGGGCGGGATCCGGACATTCGAAGACGCCTGGCGGATGATCCGGGCCGGGGCTTCGCGCCTGGGTCTGAGCGCCAGCGTGGCGGTCGTCGAAGGGTTGTCGCACTACACGTTCGAGCCCGACGACGAGAGATCCTGAGGGCCGGGAGGATCCCATGACCGGCGGCATGTACGAGATCATCTCCAAGAAGCGCGACGGGGGCGATCTCTCGAGGGAGGAGATCGCCTTTGTGGTCTACGGATGCGCCGGCGGCGGGATCCCCGACGAGCAGATCGCGGCCTGGCTGATGGCCGTGTACATCCGCGGCCTGAACGCGCGGGAGACGGCCGACCTCACGGAGACCATGCTCGCCTCCGGCAGCCGCATCAGTCTGGACGGCCTGCCTGGGCCGAAGATCGACAAGCACAGCACCGGAGGCGTCGGCGACAAGATCAGCTTCGTCGTCGCTCCGCTCGTCGCCGCCTGCGGCGTCAGCGTCCCCATGCTTTCCGGACGGGGACTTGGCCACACCGGCGGCACCCTCGACAAGCTCGAGGCCGTTCCGGGGATGAACGTCTTCCTTACGCCCGCGGAGTTCCGGCGGGTCCTGGCCGAGACCGGAATGGCCATCTGCGGCCAGACGGACGAGATCGTGCCGGCCGACAGGAAGCTCTACGCACTCCGCGACGCCACGGCCACGGTCGGCAGCATCCCGCTCATCGCCTCCTCGATCATGAGCAAGAAGCTGGCCCTGGGGACCGACGGCATCGTGCTCGACGTGAAGACCGGCCGCGGCGCCTTCATGACGGACGAGCGGGACTCCCTGGAGCTGTGCCGGACCATGGTCGCCATCGGCGAGAAGACCGGACGGCTCACAGTCGGGCTCATCTCGGCCATGGACCAGCCCCTCGGCAGGGCCGTGGGCAACGGCCTGGAGATCGCTGAATCCGTGGCGACCCTCAAGGGGCAGGGGCCGGACGACGTCCTGGAGGTCTCCTTCGCCCTGGGCGAGTGCATGCTGAATGCGGCGGGACGGACGAAGACCGGCGCTGAGGCGGGCAGGATGCTCCGCGAGGCCGTCGCCTCGGGGCGGGCCCTCGACGTCTTCCGCCGTTTCCTCGCCGCCCAGGGCGGCGATCCCCGGGTCTGCGACGATCCGGCCCGGCTCCCAACCGCCGCGGAGCGGACGGAATTCCTGGCTCCCCGCTCCGGCTTCATCGAGGCCATCGACGCGTTCGAGGTCGGCATGGCCGCGATCGACACCGGCGCCGGCCGTAAGAGAAAGGAAGACGCCGTCGCCCCCGGAGCGGGCTTCGTCTTCCACGCCAAGGTCGGCGACCCCGTCGAGAAGGGCCGGCCGGTCGTCGCCGTCCACAGCGACCGTCCCGACAGGCTGCCGGCGGTCCTGGAACGCCTGGCCGGGGCCATCCGGATCGGACCCGGCCCCGTCGCTGCGCCGAAGCTCATCCGTCACCTGGTGGACAGGAACGGCATCCATCCCTGGGCTGGCTGAGATGCGTCTCGGCCTCTAGCCGAGAAGGATCCCGGCCAGCGTCGCCGTCATCAGCGTGGCCAGCGCGCCTCCCAGGACCGCCTTCAGGCCCAGGGCCGCGATGTCCTTGCGGCGGTGGGGGGCCATGGGCGAGATCCCGCCGATCTGGATGGCGATCGACGAGAAGTTGGCGAAGCCGCACAGGGCATAGGTGGCCATGGTGATGCCCTTGGGGGTCAGGGCCCCCTGCTTGATCAGGCCGACGAGGTCGACGTAGGCCACGAACTCGTTTAGAGCGACCTTGGTCCCGAAGAGACTGCCGAAGTGGAAGGCATCGGAGGCCGGGACGCCGATCCCGATGGCGAGATAGCGCAGGATCACGCCGAAGACGAGCTGGAGCGAGAGGGGCTGGCCGTAGTGCGCCGTGAGGTAGGCGTTGATGTGGACCAGGTCACCCAGTCCCGTCAGCATGTAGTTGATCATTGCGATCAGGGCGATGAAGGCCAGCAGCATGGCGCCCACGTTCAGGGCCAGATGCATGCCGTCGGAGGCGCCGCCCGCCGCCGCCTCGATGACGTTGGAGGCGTTCTTCTCCACCTTCAGCCGAACCGTGCCCTTGGTCACCGGATCGCCCGTCTCGGGGTAGAGGACCTTGGCGATGACGAGCGAGGCCGGGGCGGCCATGACGCTGGCGGAGAGGAGCTGCACGGCGAAGCGCAGCTGGGCTTCGGCGAGGGGGATGTTCTGGACGTCGGCTAGGGCCTGTCCGAGCATCTGGATATAGGCGGCCATGACGCCGCCGGCGATCGTGGCCATGCCGCCGACCATGACGGTCAGGATCTCGGAGTTGGTCATGGCGCCGATGTAGGGCTTGATGAGCAGGGGCGCCTCGGTCTGGCCGACGAAGATGTTGGCCGTGTTGGAGAGCGACTCGGCCCCGCTCGTGCCCATGAGCTTGGCCATGACCCAGGCCATGCCCCGGACCACGGCCTGCAGGATGCCCAGATAGTAGAGGATCGAGGTCAGCGTCGCGACGAAGATGATCGTCGGCAGGACCTGGAAGGCGAAATAGACGCCCAGGCTGTCGGGGCCCGAGTTCACGGCCAGCCGGCCGAAGACGAATTGGGAGCCCGCGGCCGTGAAGTTCAGCAGGCTGACCACGGCGCCGCCCAGCCAGGAGATCAGGAGCTTGGGCCAGCCCAGCGGAGCGAACCAGGCGCTGAGCTTGTCACTGTAGAGGATGAAGACGGCGAAGACCACCTGGAGGCCGACGCCGGCCCCGACCAGCCGCCAGCTGATGCGGCGGCGGTTGTTGGAAAAGAGGATGGCCAGGCCCAGGATGAGGGCCAGGCCCAGGACCCCTCGGAGGAGCGATGTCATATTCATCGGTCACCTGCCGTCCGCGCGTGCGAATTGTCTCTCGATCTTCTCGTAGTAGGAGATGACCCGGTGCGTGTACTCCCGCTTTTCGAGATAGGTCCCGGGGAAAAAGCTCCGCTTGAAGCCGTAGATGATGAAGTTCTTGAGCTCGTGCGGGTTCAGCCGGAAGGCCCGGACCGCCTTGCAGATCTCGTCGCTGACCGTCGTGTTCGAGACGGTCCGGTTGTCGGTGCAGAACGTGGCCGACATCCGGGCCGCGCGCATGTGCCGGAACGAGTGCTGGGACAGGCGGCGGATGGCGGGATGCGTCTGCAGGTTCGAGGTCAGGCAGACCTCGATGGTGATGCGCCGGTCGGCGATGAACTGGACCAGATTGGCGACGTAGGCCTTCTTGTTCTTGATCTCCGGGCTCTTGATCATGCCGGCGTCGAAGAGGTGGAGGGCGTGTCCGAGGCGGTCGGCGTGGAGGTCGGTGATGGCCTGGAAGATGCTCTCCGGCCCGTAGGCCTCGCCGGCGTGGACGGTCTTCTTCAGGAAGTTCTTGTGGGCCAGGGCGTAGGAGGCGGCGTGGTCTCCGGCCGGGAACCCGGCCTCGGCCCCGGCCAGGTCGAAGCCGACGACCGGCAGGCCGAGTTCCGTCCGGGCCTCCACGGCCGCCCGGACCAGCTCCTGCGAGGCCAGGGCGAAGACCTCTTTGCGGTCGCAGTGGGCGTGCACGCCGAGCAGGGCGTCGTAAAAGTCGGAGAAGCCGGCGTCGAACATGCGCAGGGCGCAGGCGATGATGCCGTATTCGAAGGGCGGTTCGGCGCCGCGGACGACCTCGGTCCGGGCGTTGAACTCCGCCTTGGCCCGGGCCAGTCCGCGGTCGAGCGCGGCCATGGCCTCGATGCCGGTCAGCCGGGCGTTCTGGTGCAGCTGGGGCGCGAAACGGACCTCGATGTAGCGGACGCCTTCGGCCTGGTTGTCCAGGGCCAGCTCGTAGCCCGCGCGCTCCAGGGCGGGCCCGGTCTGCAGGACCGCCGTCATGTACTTGAAGCCCTTGAGGTAGTCGGTCAGGCCGGCGTATTTGGGCTTGAAGACCGTCCGGCGCAGCCCCTGTTCGTCGTACGCCGGCAGCCTGACGCCATGTTCCCTGGCCAGCTCGATCAGCGTGGCCGGGCGGAGCGAGCCGTCCAGGTGCAGGTGCAGGTCGGTCTTGGGGATCGCCCGGATGAAGGCGGGGCTGATGGTCATGAGGCGTCTTCCTCGTAGATGATCCGCGCGATCTCGGGCTTGTGGCGCGCGATCTCGTCGCGGGTGAGGCCGTTCAGCTCGTGGGGGAAGACGAGCCAGCGGTCGGTCTCGTGGATGAAGTAATCGGGGCCCCGCCCGGTCCGGTTGTTGCCGGGCTTGAAATAGACGGTGGCCACGCGGAGGTCGTGGGGCGTGTTGCGCCGCGAGAGCCGGCCCAGGGTGTCGATGACGGCCTTGATGCTCAGCCCGGTGTCGTAGACGTCGTCCACGATGAGCAGGCTGTCCGAGGCCTCGGCCTTGTCGACGATATAATTGAGGCCGTGGACGCGGATCGTCTCGTTCTGCCGCTCGATGCCCTCGTAGGCGGAGGTCCGGATGGCGATGTGGTCGCTCCGGATGCCGAAGTGCTCGAACAGCTCCTGGACGGCGATGCCGACCGGCGTCCCCCCCCGCCAGATGCCGACGATGAAATCGGGCTTGAAGCCGCTCCGCAGGACCTTGAGCCCCAGGCGGAAGGAATCGTCCAGCAGTTCCTGGGCCTGGATGTACCGTTTTTCAGCCATGGGCGTTCTCCGGTCCGGCCTCAGCGTCCGCCGGGCCCCTCCTCGAGGAGCTTCTGGCGGATCAGCGTGACGACGAGGGCGGTGGAGACGGGATTGTGGCCCTCGGGGATGATGATGTCGGCGTACTTGCGGCTCGGCTCGACGAAGGCGGCGTGCATGGGCCGCACCGTCTCCAGGTACTGGGCGACGACCGAGTCGAGGCTCCGTCCCCGCTCCTGGATGTCGCGCTTCAGCCGGCGGATGAAACGCAGGTCGCCGTCGGTGTCCACGAAGATCTTGAGGGCCATCAGGTCGCGCAGGGCCCGGTCGCAGAAGATCAGGATGCCTTCGACGATGATGACCTTGGCCGGATCCAGGGACACGCCCGCGGGCCGCCGGGTATGGGTGGTGAAATCGTAGACCGGCACCTCGACGGGCCGGCCGGCGGCGAGTGCCTCGAGGTGCCGCACCAGCAGATCGGTCTCCAGGGCGTCGGGGTGGTCGAAGTTGATCCGGGCCCGCTCGGCGGGCGGCAGGCCTCCCGCGTCCTTATAGTAGGCGTCGTGCTGGATCAGCGCGATCCGGAAGGGGTCGATGGCGGCGATGATGGCGTTGGCGATCGTCGTTTTGCCCGAGCCCGTGCCCCCGGCGACGCCGATGATGAGGGGCTTGTTCGTCACGGCGGCATGATAGCACAAGGCCGGCACCGAGGGAATGCCGGGCGGCCGCTTTTTCCGCCCGGACCGGCGTTGTCAGGGGGGGCCGGAGGGCCCCTGAAAAAGAAAATTTGGATATTGATTTTTTCCGTTCGGAAGGCTAATATCCTTCTTTCCTATTCGCAAAGACAGAAAGAGGAGTTCTCCATGAAAAGGCTTGTTCTCGCGGTATTATCGGCCTGCCTGATCCTGGCCGGATCGGGTTTGGCCCAGAGCGTCACGACCGCGTCCTTCAACGGGACGGTCGTCGACAGCGACGGCAAGGTGCTCCCCGGCGCCTCGATCAAGGCCGTCCACGTCCCCTCCGGGAGCGTCTTCGCGGCGGTGACCCGCGCGGACGGCACGTTCGACATCCTCTACGCCAAGGTCGGCGGCCCCTACACCATCACCGCCGAGCTGCCCGGATTCAACCCCTCGACGCTGAGCGACATCAACGTCAAGCTGGGTGAGATCCGGACCCTGAAGTTCAGCCTGAAACAGGCGACGATCGAGGAACAGATCACCGTCACGGCCCCGAACCCGATCATCAGCCAGTCCCGGACGGGCGCCTCGATGAACGTCGGCACGACGGTCATCGAGAGCATGCCGACGATCGGCCGCACGTTCGACGACTTCGCCCGGCTCGCCCCGCAGGTCGACGCCCGGGGCGGCGGCGCCTTCTCGGCCGCCGGACGCAGCAACCGCTACAACAGCATCTGGATCGACGGCGCCGTGAACAACGACCTGTTCGGCCTGAGCAGCAGCGGCGCGCCCGGCCTGTCGGCCCCGATCTCGCTCGACGCCATCCAGGAGTTCGAGCTCGTCCTGGCCCCCTACGACGTCCGCTACGGCGGCTTCACCGGGGCCGGCCTGAACGCCATCACCCGCTCCGGGACCAACAAGGTCCGCGGCTCGGCCTATTACTTCGGCCGGAATCAGAACTTCGTCGGCAAGGGACCGGACCAGTACAAGTACAGCGACTTCTCGGAGGCGGAGTTCGGCCTCCGCGTGGGCGGCCCGGTCGTCCAGGACAAGGTCTTCTTCTTCCTCAGCGCCGAGCTGGGGCGCCGCACCTCCCCGACCACCTACATCATCGACGACAGCGGCAACGCCAACGACTTCGGCGGGGACAACGTCTCGGTCGCCGACGCCGAGCGCTTCGCCGAGATCCTGCAGAACACGTACGGCTACGATCCCGGCGCGTTCGGCGAGGGCTACAAGAAGATCAAGGCCGACAACGACAAGATCTTCTTCCGCCTCGACTTCAACCTCAGCCCGAAGCACCGGCTGACCCTTCGCCACAACTACATCAACGGCTACCGGGACAACAACCCCTCCAAGGCCTCGAGCAGCGTGTTCCCCTTCGCCGACGTCTACTACGGCCTGGCCAGCAAGACCAATTCGACCGTCCTCCAGCTGCAGAGCACGCTCGGCCAGGACCTGTTCAACGAGCTGATCGTCAACTACACGACCATCCGCGACAGCCGCACCGTCCCCGACACGCTGTTCCCCCAGGTCAACGTGCTCGTCGCGGGCGGCTACCGGCTGACGGCCGGGTCCGAGCAGTACTCGGGCGCCAACTCCCTGGACCAGAACATCCTCGAGATCACGGACAACGTGACCTGGACCCTGGGCAAGCACATGCTGACGATCGGCACGCACAACGAGTTCTTCAAGTTCGCCAACGTCTACATCCGCAACCTCTACGGCTACTGGGAGTTCAGCAGCCTGGACAACTTCGAGAGCGGCATCTCCACCCGCTACTACCACGACTTCTACACGGCCGATCCGACCGAGAAGTGGGCGGCCGAGTTCAACGTCGCCCAGCTCGGCGGCTACATCGGCGATAAGTGGGCCGTGCGGGACAACCTGTTCCTGACCCTCGGCGCCCGCGTCGATGTTCCGTTCATCAAGAAGATCCCGGCCGCCAACGCGGCGGCCGAAGCGGCCTACGGCATCCCGACCGACCAGGTGGCCTCGGGCAACGTCATGTTCTCGCCCCGGGTCGGCTTCAACTGGGACGTCCGCGGCGACAAGACCACCCAGGTCCGCGGCGGCGTCGGCCTGTTCTCCGGCCGGACGCCCTACGTCTGGATCTCCAACCAGTATTCCAATACCGGCATGGAGTTCACGCGCCTCGACATCCGGAACCCGGCCTTCGCCTTCGAGCCCGACCCCCTCAACCAGCCCGCCGGCGGAACCGGCCTCACCAGCGAGGTCGATCTGATCGACTCGAACTTCATGTATCCCCAGTCGCTCCGCGGCAGCCTGGCCGTCGACCAGGAGCTGCCCTATGGGATCATCGGGACGGTGGAGCTCGTCGCCTCCAAGAACGTCAACGAGATCCTCTATCAGAACCTGAACGTCCGCCGTCTGGATGACCTCGGCATGGGCGATCGCTACCTGTACGCCCGGGACGTGTCGAGCCTCTACACCGACGCCATCTACCTGACCAACACCAACAAGGGCCACCAGTACAGCCTGTCGGTCCAGCTCCAGAAGAACTTCACCGACCGCTCCTGGGTCAATGCCTTCTACTCCTACGGCCAGTCCAAGGACGTCAACTCCGGCACCTCCTCCCAGGCTTCGTCCAACTTCGCCTACAACAACATCCGCTTCGATGTCAACGATCCCGAGCTGACCTGGTCGAATTACGACGTGCGCCATCGCTACGGCGTCGCCTTCTCCTGGCAGCTCAACTTCCTGCGGAACGCTCCGACCGCCGTCAGCATGTTCCTCGGCGGACGGTCCGGGCGGCCCTATTCGACGACCTACAACTACTTCGACGCCAACGGCGACGCGGCCACGGGCAACGACCTGGTGTATGTCCCCGCAAGCCAGAGCGAGGTCGTCTTCGTCGGCAGCACGGGCACGCCTGTGGCCGATCAGGACGCCGCCTGGGCGTCCTTCGACGCGTTCATCAGCGGCGACCCCGGGCTCGACGACTACCGCGGCCAGATCGTACCGCGCAATTCGAGCCGCGAGCCGGGTCTCCGCACCTGGGACATGCGCATCGCCCAGGACATCCCCATGCCGATCCGGCCGGACCACCGGCTCCAGCTCACCCTCGACATCATCAACCTCTTCAACCTGATCGATTCCAGCAAGGGCCTGAACTACTATGTCAGCAACCAGAACGACATTCCCTGGACCCTCCAAGGCTCCAACTTCGGCGTCGATCCGGACACCGGCCAGATGAGGATCCGCTGGTCGGAGCGGCCCAACCGATTCGCTCTCAGCCAGCTCGGCTCGCGCTGGCAGATCCAGTTCGGGGTTCGCTACAGCTTCGACTGAGTCTTTCTCAGGTCTGTTCGACCCAAGCCCCCTGGCCCCTCGGCCCGGGGGCTTTTTTTTCAGGCCAGGCGGGGGAGAACGAGGTCGAGGAGGCGGAGGAAGTCGGCCTTGACCCTTTCGCCGGTCTGGATGACTTCCCGGTGATCGAGAGGTCGCGCCGACAGCCCGGCGGCCGGGTTGGTGATGCAGGACATGCCGGCCAGGCGGAGTCCCATCTGGCGGGCGCAGATCGCCTCGGATACGGTGGACATGCCCACGGCGTCGGCGCCTAGGACCGCCAGCATCCGGATCTCGGCCGGGGTCTCGTAGGACGGGCCGCTCAGACCGGCGTAAACGCCGCGGAGATCGGGCCGGCCGATCTCTTCCAGGGCGGCGGCGATCGTGTCCTGGAAGACCGGATCGTAGGCGGCGCTCATGTCGGGGAACCGGGGCCCGAGGCGTTCGTCGTTGATGCCGCGAAGCGGGTTCGTCCCCGTCAGGTTGATGTGGTCGCGAATGATCATCAGGTCGCCGGGGCGGAAGGAGGGCCGGATGCCGCCGGCGGCGTTCGTCAGCAGGAGGCTCCGCACGCCGAGCTTGGCCAAGACGCGTATCGGGAAGACCACGTCGCCGATCTCATGTCCCTCGTAATAGTGGATGCGTCCCTGCATGACGGCCACAGGGACGGATCCCACGCGTCCCATGACCAGCCGGGAGGCATGCCCGGCGACGCTCGCGCCCTTGAAGTGGGGGATGCCGTCGAAGGCGAAGGCCGTTCGGCCTGAGAGGCGGTCGGCGAACTCGCCCAGTCCCGAGCCCAGGACCAGGCCGGCCAGAGGCGGCTCGGGGCAGGCCTTCCGGACGAATCCGACCGCTTCCATGACCCGATCGTAGAGATCCATGATGCCTCCTCAGACCGCGGGGGAAAGGATTTCCGGCATGAAGCTCCGGCCGGGGCCTTCGAGCTTCGATCCGAAGACCTCCAGGACGGACGCGCCGACGTCGGCGAAGGTGCTCCGTACGCCGAGGGGCTTGGCCGGCAGGCCCGGGCCGTAGACGAGCAGGGGGACGTATTCCCGGGTATGGTCGGTGCCGGGAAAGGCGGGATCGCAGCCGTGGTCGGCCGTCACGATGAGCATGTCGCGGGGGCCGAGCCCGGCGAGAAGGCGGCCGAGCTCCGCGTCGAACGCCTCGAGCGCCGCGCCGTAGCCCGCGGCGTCGTTCCGGTGGCCGTAGAGCGTGTCGAAATCGACCAGGTTGGCGAAGACGAGCCCCCGGCGGGCCGCCGCGAGCTCCCGGCGGACGAGGTCCATGCCCTCGGCGTCGCCGTGGCTCGGGAACGACCGGCCGATGCCGCGGCCGGCGAAGATGTTCTCGATCTTCCCGACGGCGGTGACGTCCAGGCCGGCCTCGAGGAGGATGTCGAGCGCCGT
>Ga0209705_10001803_pt1 | contig 11344 bp, 15 predicted proteins | sample PPLLaktember2015_5_FD_187262 | JGI IMG/M metagenome (GOLD analysis project Ga0209705, IMG submission 187262) | Freshwater sediment microbial communities from Prairie Pothole Lake near Jamestown, North Dakota, USA - PPLs Lake P8 Core (1) Depth... | ecosystem: Environmental > Aquatic > Freshwater... | reverse complement strand
TTTCACCGGATCTGATGTGCCCGGGAAGACGCCTTTATAGAAAAACACGTTATTGTCATTTTTCAGATAATCTTTCACGAGATCGCACGAGGCGGCAAACTTACCCTCGTAAAAAGGCCAGACCATATCGATATCCTCAACTTTTGGAAGGCCTTCGAATGTATCGAAGAGATGGAGGTGCTTTTCTCCTTTTGCCGAGCAGATGATCTTTGCTGAACCTCCCTTATACACACCAACCTCAGCAATATCGCCCGGCACTTTCTGCGTCTGCCGCACGGCCATGTAGATGTTGTATGCCTCAATGTCTTCCAGCAGCAGTTCCGTTTCGGACCGGATCTTTTTCAACGACTTTGCAAATTCTTTACGATCCTGGCTGCCGTAATGGGAAAGCCGGCCCCGGTTTGCAATATCGTTTCCCAGGAATGGCTCAAAAAAAATGAATTTCCTGAATTTGAGAAGGTATTTGCTGGGGAGAAAGGAATCAAATACCAAAAAAAGATTCTTTTTGGGAAACATGCTCATGCTCTTACCATTTTGTCTCTGCTTGAATTTATAAGATGAAGGTCATATACCCGTCAGTTTTTTTCTCATGCGCCGGTTGGTGGCGAGATATCCGGTGATGACCGCGACAATGAGAAGGATGGCTGATGTCATTATTGAGACAAGGATGGCAAGTCCTGAAATATAGGCTACGATAACGGAGATAAGCCCCAGCACTTTGCCACGGCGGTACGCCCCTATGACAGAGATGACAAGCAGGACCGTGGGCAGGATAATAAGAAGTGACCGGAATCCGGGATCGGAATATACTGTCCCGATGATATCCCCTATAACATTCAGGATCACCGCTTCAGGATCGATACCAATCGCTGTCCAGACTCCGGATATGAAGCCAAGACCGATAACAAACTGCCAGATATATGCCCTGGATCTTTTTGCCATAGTGTCAGTTCCGCTCACTTCCGGCCATGAGATCCGGATATCTCAGGTTAGACACTTTTTTTAATAAATGAGTCGGAGCGGCTTGTCAGGCTTTTCTTACACCCCCGGATTCCGCAATAACCAGGAACACTACGCCGACCACGGTGAGCACTATGCCAAAACCAAGCACGGGTAAATCCTGCTGGAAAAGAAGGAAAAGACAAAACACCAGCCCGGCAAGGGGGAACAGGGGGAACCTCCCAATCGAGAGCGGGATACGGAAAGGCCTTGGAGATTCCGGAGAATGGTACCGCAGGAAAATGACCGCCGCATTGATCACGATGAAGGTGACAAAGAGGGTGAAGTTGGTCATGTTGGCAATAAAGGCAATGTCACCGGAGAACAGGAGAGCGATCGAGAGGACACCGCAGAACGCTATGGCAGTCCACGGGGTTCGCCTGCCAGGGTGAACCCTGGCAAAGCGGGCGGTTAACCGTGACGACCCTGCCATCCCGTAGAGGACCCGGGATGATGCATACATGGACATCAGGGCGGTATTGGCCGTTGCAAAGAGGGCAACTACTGCGATAACGATTGCAGCATCAGGACCGAGCGTACCCGATACGATATCTGAGAACGGAGCTTTGGAAACCGATATCTCCTGCCATCCCAGTAAAGATACTACGGAAAGGGCAACCAGTACATAGAAGATAACGCTGATAACGACAGGAGGACGAGCGCTTTGGGAACCGTGGTTTCGGGCGACCGTGTTTCTTCTGAAAATTTTACCATGGATTCAAATCCCTGGTAAGCAAAAAAAATCAGGGCTGATGCAGCAAAAAGTCCGGAAAAACCCTGGGGCATCTCCCAGTAATTGACACTCCCCAGATGTGGCAGGCCAAGTGCAATAATGAGGACAAGTCCTGCTGCTTCTATAAGCGTTGCGATTACCGCAACCCTGGCAGTCTCTTTTACACCATATCCGAGGAGGACGGTCAGCAGCACGAGAAGAACTACTGCAGAGATTATCAGCGGGACGCTTGTCAGGGCTGCGAAATACCCTGCAAACCCGAGTGCAACCGTGGCAGCAGCGAGGACCCCAGACAGGAAAACCAGCCAGCCGATAACAAAGGCAAGACGTTTATTGAATGCATTCGCGACATAGTCATATTCTGCTCCGGCTTTCGGGAACATGGAGGAGAGTTCTGCGTAACTTAGCCCCGTCAGGAGTGCTATGATCGCAGAAAGTCCAAATGCGAGCCAGAGCGCATTTCCTGCAAGTCCTGCAGCCTGACCGATGAGGACATAGATGCCGGCTCCCAGTATAATCCCCACACCGGACAGCGTTACTTCTAAAAGACCAAGTTCGCGCTTCAGAGAGGGATTCGGGGATTTGCGGTCCATGGAGATCGTACATTCTCCCGTTTTGTTTCATGGGATTAAAAGGAATCGGGGAACAGATTACGTGAAAAATATCTCGGTCAATGGATCGGATCAGCATCAACATCCATTTCGTCAAGAAACGGCATCAGCCCGGTGATGAAACGAACAGGTGTTCCGACAGGTGTTCCATATCGGGGTGACTGCATCTCCCCGGTATTCACGACTTCGATCACGAGCGGAAAGTCGCGCATGGTCTTTTCGAATGACGGGTCATTTTCACGGGTAAATCGAAGGAAACTTCCGACAGATATAAAGGGTCGTCCGTACTCCGGCACCGTGTCAAATTCTTCCAGCACGGATTCCAGGGTCCTGGTGCGTGCAAGGTCTTCTTTGAAAAACAGGTAGACTTCGACATCATATCTCCGGCTGATCTCGTCCAGCATGCGGATATCGAGCATACTTCCCTTCATGGCACCAAGAGACCGGAGCTTCTCGTCAGTTGTATTCCCGGGAAGCGCTTCCCATGCTGCATTCCTCTCCATATAAGGAGGTTGGAAGTCAGGAGCAGTAAAGGTATTGGATAATTTCATATAAAACGGCTGAAGGGTGGTTTTTGCACTCTGGACAAATCGGATAACTCACCCAGAGTGTAATACAACTTATAGGAATTAAAAAAATCATTTTTGGCTCAGTAGATACATGAGTCACGGACTCAGGCAAACATGATGAATAACAATGGGTTTTTCATGGTAAATCCTCAAAATATTTTTCTTCCACGCCTTTTTAGGTCTACGGCATGTAATGCCTCCGCCCCCGCCGCTGTGGCACCCCCCCTGGAGCGATAACTCAGAGAAGGTAATACGACACAATCGCAAAGCGCAGGGGCGGTCCGGGGGGACAGGCACTGTCCCCTCCGTAAAATTGGTACCTTACAATTTGTTGAAAACTGATGGTTTCTACAAAGCCTATTTTTTCGTGTCTATTAAAGAGTAGATAAATAAGAACCGTTAAAGTGAATTAAAATATCCTTGTAAAGACGTCGTGAACAACATTTGCAAACCAATTTGAAGCGTCACCCGCTTTTTTATTTAATTCTTCTACCGGGGGGTAATCTGCCCGGTCACTTTTTGTCTCTGGCGCTGGAGCAGGTTGGAGGGCAGTAATAGTTGGTTTTAATATACATTCATTATTCAAAGGAATCAGCATCGTACTATAGCTATAAGGATTTCGTTTGGATATAAAATCAGATTCTGAGATGGTAAAATTATACTGTATTGATCTATTGAGGGATATTGAAAAGTTACCATTTTCGTCAGTCCTTGTATTCCTGACACTTTCATTCCTTCCAGGAATAAAACCATCCGAATATTTCGATGGATCATAAGAAATTGTTATTATAGCATCACTCATAGGTCTGTCAATAGCATCGAACACACGACAGTTTATGGTTTGCAACTGCTTTTCGGAACTGGTTTGATTTAAGATATTGGAAGAATTACCAGATTCCGAAGTACAACCTGCAATGGTAACAAGCATCGCAAGCAGTAGTAGTACGTAAAATTTTTTCATTCTGATTCCTTTGGCTTTTTTTGGTTGGTCTGCGGAGCGATATCGATACCCGAAACCCAATTCTCCAATTATTTTTTCCGGAATTTTTATCTTTGCGTCAGGATTCGGGAAGTATACGATTTTTGAAAATTGTGGTTAATCGGGTAGTGTGAGGTAAAAATGAACGGAGAACAACAACCGACCGCTGACGACTAAAAATAAGATTTCGGGGTGCATCGGCAAAAATGAACGCGTAGACAATCATTCAGATATTTCCCGGCCCGGCCTGTTTTGGGACAAAGGCATGCCGGATAAGATCCCTGCTGAACGCTGAAGGAATCACTCCGGTCCGTGCGTAGGAATAGAGAGCCGTGACAAAGATGCCCTGCATTGCCGAAGCAACAACAGCAATAACGAAAATGAAGATGAGGAAAAGGACCAGCGCAATTCCAAAGAGAATCATATTTCCGAGAACCAGTATTGCCAGCACGCCAAGAGCGGCAATAAAACCGATTACAACAAATATGAGCATAATAGATCCGGAACCAACAATACTTTCACCCCATGTCTTTTTTATAAGTGATACGGACTCTTTTACCGAGTCCAGCACTCCTTTATCCTCAAGGACAAGGACAGGAACAACAAAGAAGGTTACCAGGCTCCAGACACCCCCGACCAGTGCGGTGGCTATCCGCCCGAGGATCCCTGCCCGCCTTTCAATGAGGTGCAGGATGATCCCGACAGTGGCAGAGATGAGTGCCCATGCAAGAATGGCAGGAAGGTGCCGCGAAGCATTGGCAATTCCGTCACCCACGGACATCTCCCTGCCGTTCAGGTGGGCATTCACACAGCTTATCAGTGCCGTATTAAAGAAAATCACCACAAAATAACTCACTGCATAAAATGCAAACAGGATTACCATAAAGAAACCAGACCCTGCTGTTGCCAGACCCATGAAGGTTTCTGCAAAAATGAGGGGCAGCGCAAAGGTGAGGATGACAACCAGCGTCACCAGACCAGATAGTATCGGAAATACGAGTAGTTTTTTATTTTCCATCAGGATATTCCAGCTCGCCTTTACCAGCTCGATACTCCTGCCAATACTTTCAAACATAGAACCGGTGTGGGATGTGAGATGAGATGAAGGTTATTAAATTCAAGGTACTATCCACCGCTTGAATTCTCATATGGGAAGTTACATGGATAAGGGGGATTTTTAACCGCAATTCCTGATGAACTGCAACCGGAAATCCCGAACGTAAGGGGATATCCTGAATTCCGGATGATTGTATCACCTAAGTGCATGACCATAGGGCCGGATTTACCGGACCGTAGCATCCCGGATAAATACCCCAGCAAGGTTTATCGCCTGTTCTCCTTCGGGTACCTGCCAGGCAAATGCCTGCCAGCAATGGAACATCCCTTCCCAGAGCTCAAACTGGACAGGGACACCTGCCCAGCGTGCCTTGTCTACAAAAGAGGCAATATCTGATAACAACAGTTCGTGTGTTCCTGCCTGGATATAGAGCCGGGGGATGCCGGAAAGGCGGGCGTAAACGGGAGAAGCAAGGGGATCTTCAGGATTATGCCCGGCCAGGTAAAGCGTCCGGATTGCATTGAGTTGTGCCGGGGTCAGCCAGTCATTATCAATATTCTTTATCACCGATTCGCCGTCAAAAAGCATGTTAACAACAGGTGACATGCAGACTCCTGCCGGCGGAAGAGGTAAGCGCTGGTCACGTGCGGATAAAAGAAGATCAAGCACCAGTGTTCCCCCGGCTGAAATACCTGCGGGTATTATCCGGTGTGAAGGTAAACCGTGAGAGAGGAGGTATTTATACGCAGTGATGGCATCCTCTGCGGGAGCCGGGAATACATGTTCGGGGGCAAGGCGGTAATCGACCGAGAAGACACGCGCCTGTGCGGCTTTGGCAATCCGGGCACACAGTCCCAGGTGATCCTGTGTTGACCCGAGATTAACACCCCCGCCGTGAAAAAAAAGGACTGTCTGATCTGTTACTGCTCCAGGACTGCTGATCCAGTAACCCCGCAGTCCATGGGCAATTTCTACAGACTCGGTGGCCGGGGGTTCAGATTCTTCATCCTGCATTTCGCTTATGAACGCAGAAGAATCCTGCCGTACCAATGAAACCGGCTTTCTGAAGTCCGGTGCGGTTGATTTAAGGCGCGTGAGGAGGTCTGCGGACTTATTCGGGATCATTATCTTTGGTTATGGTAATAAGGGAAGATAAAATGAGAGTATCAGATGAGCAGCGAAAAATACCATTATAGCACTCTCTGCTGAGTGCAAGCGGGTTGCCGGGATACGAGAATTGTTGTCTCATGAACGAGGTGCCAATACACGAAAAATTATATAGGGGAATACACGATCCTAACAGATGCGCATACCTGTGCGCAGAGAACTCGCCCCTCATTCCATGAAACGTGGGGATCATGAAGTGACGATCATCGACCTGGATGAATTTTATGAGATGATGATATGGTTGAACATGTATTCGGAAACCTGATCTATACCTTTGATGCCGCTGCCGGGGAAGCACTCGGCAAACGGGAAAGTCATACCCCAAAAATTGATGCGCCGCCACGAGTGAAACCAGACGAGGCCTTTGACCTGAAGGTTACTATCGGGCCGCACCCGAACACCATTGAACACTCGATACGGTGGATTATGGTAACTCTTGAAGAGGAGGGAAGGGCTTTTAACCCGGTGGTCCTGGCCAAGGTCTCATTAACTCCCATTACAGCACAGCCGGAAGTTGTCCTGAAGATGAAATTGTCCAAAGGCGGAATTATCCATGCCGTCGAATACTGCAACCTCCATGGACTCTGGGCCGGGAAAAAAGAGATCACGGTCCAGTAAATTCCTTTTTTCTTTGAGACAATCACAGTGAATTCTCAATTAGTATGCACGGGAACAATTACCCCTCCAATAAACAATAAAGTCTGGCGGAGCGAGGCGCCGGTGCCTCGCATTATTTTATAATCACAAAAAACAGGAATAGAAGTATACCATGCCTGAAAATACTTCGAACTATCATTTAAACCTAGAACTGATAGTAACACATCCGGTGATGGAATCGGTAAAGAATTACAATATCAACGTGCCGGAGGTCTGTATTAATGCGATACTCAAGGAGATTGAGAGGTCCGAAAGTATCACCGGCGCTGTTGCCCTGACGACGGCGTCAAGGGAGATGGAAATTCAACAGCTTAAGGAGGAACTCCGTCGAATGCAGGAAAAACTGGAGAAAACTGAGGCTGAGCTTAATAAACCCAGGTTCTGGCGCAAATAAAAAAGCGTCCCTTTTTAATAATCACTCATTTTACGGTCCAGGCGACGGTGGTGCCGCCGTTGAGTAAGTATTCCGTTTCCCGAAATGACCTATATAAGAATTCTCCGTCATGCGGATTTTCCAGATTATCCTCAACATTTTTTGCCAGATGAACGTTATAGCGGAGCATCATATCATCTGGACCTGAGTTCCCCGCCACCCGGATTAAGAAGTTTAAAATGCCATCCTCATCAGCACCTTCTTCTCAATAGATGCCGGTTGATCCGGGACACCAGGAATATAATCTGCCGCAACAAAGGCTGTTCGTTTTGTTACCATCAAATAAATAATTCACGATATTACTGTGATTTATTTTAAAAAGATGCACCGAGCCAGTGTCATTTCCCTCCTGAACCTTCAGAATTTTTTAAGAATTGATATGAGCGATTCATCATGAGGTGCATATTCATTGTCCCGTTTCCTCAAACCCGTTACCAGTTTCGGAGCATAAGTGGGGTGCATCCCGATAATAAAGAAAACAATGGCAATAAGGATAAACCCAAACTGGGCAACATCAAGGAACACCCCATGCACCAAAGTGAAAAAGAATACATCAATTGTATTGACGATGGCATAGATAAGCAGGAAGGACAAGCCTGCCAGAAACTCGTACTTATTCCATTTCACTGAAAGAACAACAGCGACGAACGCGACAAGTACCTGAAAAAAACTATAAATTATTATACCTGATTCAACGAGCATTGATATCATTTCGGAGGCACCCTACCAGAATAATGATAATGAGGCTATACTTAATGGTTGGTGAAGAATTCAAAGAGAAATATTTAACAAAAATTATTTTTTATTACAATAAACCTCACACACACCAACATTCGTCAGTAACTATAGTAGTGGGTCATGAACCAGTAGTACCTGTAATAACTTCTATGATTCCGATTTTTCGTGAACACCCTCTCTTTTCAAAGACTCCCGGGTTATTGTTTCCCGGGAAGTTGCAGAGATCAGTGCACAAAAATATGTCTTGCGGTTTCGGAACTTCTAGGGTTCATTATCCCGGCAAAAGATGACTTCTCGAGATAAGAATGCACTACTACTGCCTATCCAAGTGCAACATCCAGGATCATCATCACCAGGAATCCGATAAGAAACCCGAGAGTCGCAGATCCTTCGTTCCCGTTCAGCTGGGATTCGGGGATCACTTCCTCGACCACTACGAAGAACATTGCACCGGCAGCAAACGCGAGTGCATACGGGAGGAGGGGCCGCGCAATAAGCACTGCGACTGCTCCTGCAACAGCTGCAAGAGGTTCAACAACCGCCGAGAGCTGACCGAACCAGAAACTTTTCAGTTTTGACATCCCTTCACGCCGTAACGGCATGGATATAGCGAGCCCTTCAGGAAAATTCTGGACTCCGATACCGAGGGTGAGCGCGATGGCTCCTACAAGAGCGGCAGAGGGCAAACCTGCCGCAACAGCGCCAAACGCTACACCGATGGCGAGGCCTTCGGGAATGTTATGGAGCGTGATTGCGATCACAAGGAGGGTGGAACGATGAAACGAGGATTTCGGACCTTCGGCCTTCTCATCCGGGAACCCTATGTGCAGGTGAGGGATCCCGCGATCGAGCACCCATAAGAAGATCCAGCCTGCCGCAAATCCGGTTGCCGCAGGGAACCACGAAATGCCCCCTGCTTCTTCTGCCATGCCGATGGAAGGAATGAGAAGTGACCATACACTGGCAGCAATCATCACCCCCGCCGCAAACCCCATCATCCCATCAAGAAGCCGCTGGTTGACCGTCCGTACAAGGAACACGAGCGATGCCCCGGCCGCAGTAATCCCCCAGGTAAAGCAACCGGCAATCAGTGCCTGAAAGACGGGAGACTGGGAAAGGAAAAACTGAATCATCACACACATCCTGTGCTGGCGGAAGAAACCACGAGTTCAAGAGACAATACCGCGTTTGCAGTTTATCTGCGTTTTGCTCCGAGGGGCTAGTTCCGAGAAGGAAAAAGAGAAGTCTGGATTGGTTCCTCACCGCAGGAATTTTGAAACAAACGGCAAAGTCTCACCTTTCCGCATGAAATGCCCGGACGGGCCTTCCCCGAGGAACTCCGAGAACCATGACTCGTGTTCGATCTCTTCATTGAGGATAGAGAGGGAGAGGTCGTATGTCCGGTGACCCTTGAGGGCGGTGAGGTTGCACATATGGGTGTACTGCCGGACTGCACACCGTTCAGCTTCGACCAGCGTAGTGAGCATCGCCTTGATATCCCGCGGGTTTACCGGAAGCTTTGCTGGCGGGCACCCTGATATGTTGTGGAAATCGACCATGCTGTCAGGCAGTTTTCCCGCCAAGCTCGTAGATCCGCGGAACGAGCGCCTCGAAGTGGTTCGGGTCCTCGATCCTGGCGACTTCTGCGATCTCCTTGATCCCCTCACCCGGCAGATCGATGAGATTGACCCTCAGTATCGTGGAGTAGTAGAATGTCGTGAGTTCTGCAGCCGCATTCTTTACAGGGAGATCGACCAGGTGATTCACATCCCCCCGGCTTTCTCTACCATTTCCCGTGTAACTTTCGCCATATTTCCCTTCCTCCCATACAGGCACGGGGTATTTCTGCATAACTGCCCATAAATCTGACCTTCGTGACTAAACGAAGGCCGGGACGCGGATATAATTCCTGAACCTCTGCATAACTTTGTTTCACCGGATATCAGTTACGGAAGTTTTTTTGGGAACATACCGGGCCCATACAATCCCAGGTTCCAGTATCTCAGAAAGACGAAGCGTAAGGGAGAGAGATACATCCGGCATTCCCGCTTTTGCGGGGTCGAAGATGGTCGAATTCGGCTGCCCACCGGCAAGAAACGGGTGGATCAGCACACTCACTTCATCCACGAGCCCGTCACACAGAAGTACACTGTTGAGCGTTCCCCCGCTATCACTCCGCACGACCTTTACGCCAAACCGCCTGTTCAGTGCTTCGAGTGCAGGACGCATATCGATATGGTCATCCCCGGCAACGATGGTGCCGATCCGCCGACCGGTAAGGTAGTTGAGGTACTCCTGCGGTGTTGACAGAGAACACAGGGCAAGAAGATCCCGCAGGTAAGGCCACTTCCGGATAGCATCCCAGCACCGTACCTTCTCCGGCTGTCGGGAATAACCAGCAACGGACGGGGATCAACTTCTGTGTTCACCGGAGGGGAGAACCTCTGTTCATGTTCCGGTGGCACTTCCAGTGAAGGGTCCTGCCGGTATGCTGCCAGGACCGTTTTCGCTCCCGCAGAGTATGGCGTCAGGGTTCCACCGTGCAGCGAGGGTATAGTACAGTTCGAGGTCTGCGGGAAAGTTCGTGATCCGGCCATCAAGACTCATAGCGGTTGAAGAATAACACGGGGTAGCATAATGTAACTCCTTATGAAAATTTCACCGTTAATAAAAGGCAGTATGGCGTGAAAATGGAGAAAACGGGTTCACAGGGTTTCGTATGTTCTCCAAAATACATCAGTAAGCTCCTTCCCGAGGGGAAACGTGACCTGCTTCTCCGCCGGCTTTTTGTCATCATCGCAAGATATTTCTGGTGCGCCGGATAGAGCAAGCAGCCGGTGAAAGCAGATGAACAAATCGTTCTTTCCTCTTCTCTGTGCATGCATCCTGATCGTCACTGCCTTTCTGGCAGGATGCACGAATGCACAGCCGTCAGGCCCTGCCACGGTGACCACCACCGCAGGAGTATCCGGTCCTGTGCCCGGCAGCATGACTACGATCACGGCCGAGGGTAAGACCTACCCGGCATACATCGCGGCACCGCTGACTCCGGGAAAATATCCCGGGATCGTCATTATGCACTCCTTCAACGGCCTTGAACCGGGATACAAGGAGATGTGCAACCGGATAGCCGGTGACGGGTTCGTTGTCATCGCCCCCGAATGGCAGACAATAAACCAGCGGGCCGGGGATCCTGAGATTGAGGCGATCATCCGCTCATCGGTCGCTACCCTCAAGGCGCGAACTGATGTCGACAGCGCTAAGCTCGGCCTGACCGGCTTCTGTGCCGGTGGGCGGTTCACCATGCTCTTCCTTCCTCAGGTGAAGGAGTTCGGGGCCGGCGTTGCCTGGTACGGGTTCCCGAATAGCATTGGCTACACGAACGATACTGCGCCCGCATC
>Ga0209705_10001800_pt1 | contig 11347 bp, 8 predicted proteins | sample PPLLaktember2015_5_FD_187262 | JGI IMG/M metagenome (GOLD analysis project Ga0209705, IMG submission 187262) | Freshwater sediment microbial communities from Prairie Pothole Lake near Jamestown, North Dakota, USA - PPLs Lake P8 Core (1) Depth... | ecosystem: Environmental > Aquatic > Freshwater... | reverse complement strand
ACCAGCGATGGCTCGCGTTCGCGCCCACCGTAGAACAAACCTTGTGGAAATTCGTACTGTCCGGCGGCAATCGCCTGCGCCAGCTTGCCGCGTCCGTGGCGCCACAACAGCGGCAGGGCGCGCCACATGAAGTCGTCGAGGCGCGGGGCCGGGCTCGGCGGATTGAGCCAGGGGTTGAGCGACCGGTATGCGGGATTGGCCGGACCGGGAAAGACGGCGAGCGCGTTTCGATTTAGGTCCACGTTGTGCTCGTTGACGCGCCGGCCGTGCGCGAAGCCGAAAGGATTCAATGCATGCACCAACAACACGCCGGTGTCGGCCGGCAGCACACCGGCGAACTCGGCCAGCCACAGTTGCTGCAAGGCACTGCCGGCATAACCCTCCACGCCGTGCATGCCGCTCGTGATGATCGCCAACTGGCGCGGCTTCGGGCTGCCGAGATAAGCGCTGTCAATGCTCAAGGCTTCGCCGTCCGGTCCGGTTGCGGCGATTGGGTGGGTGCCTTGCTCGGTATCGGCGGCGCGTACGCGAAACGCGGTGCGCGCGGCGAAGTAGTCGGTGGGAAAGTAATCGTCCGTGTGCATCGGCGGCGCGCTCGCTAAAGCTGTGTTATGGAACCTCTGAACAAGTCTGCCGTTCGCCATGAGCCTGTCGAAGGGTGAACGGCAAGCCTTTGAAATAACAACGGCTCCGAATTGTTCGTGGTTCGACAGGCCTGTCCTGAGCGAAGTCGAAGGGCTCACCACGAACGGACTATTCAGAGCTTCCTTATTGGCCGGGTCGCAAGATTGCTGTTGCTCAGTAAGCGTTTACCCGAGCACGAAGGTCGCCAGCTGATAGAGCACAAACGCGGACGACGATATGAAGCCGGCCCACGGGACCCACACCGGGTAGATGCGCATCCCGGCCGGGCGCGGGTCGCGGCGCTTGATGCGCAGCAGTGCCAGGTTGATAAAGCTGAACGCGACGAGGGTGATAAAGCTCGTGGTCTTGGCCAGCGTCACCAGCGGCAGCCACAGCGCCAGCACCAGCACGGAAAGTGTGACGAGCGCCGTCGCCAGCAGCGGCGTGCGCCGCTTGGGGTGCACGCGTCCGAGCGCCACGTGCAGCCAGCCCTCGCGGCTCATGCCATACAGTATGCGCGAGGCCATGATGATCTGGATGAGCGCGCCGTTCACCACGGCGAACAGGCTGATCAGGCTGATCACCGTCGGTGCCTTACCGGTGGCCTGCGTGTAGAGCAGCGCGAACGGCGCTTCCGTTCGGGCGAGTTCCTCGGCCGGCAGCGCCAGCACCGCGGCCAGGGCCACGAGAATATAGAGCAGGGTGGCGATGCCGAGTGCCAGCAGGACGGCACGCGGCACATTGCGCACCGGCTCCTTGGTTTCCTCGGCGACGGTCACCATGTCCTCGAAGCCGATGAAGGCGTAAAACGCCAGAAACGCGCCGAGGAAAATGCCATTCCAGATGTGCAGATCGGCAGGGGGAACAAATTCCGGAAAGCGCACCGGCAGATCGGCAAGGTGATTGCCGGTGACGACAAGAATGAAAATCAAACCGCCGAGTTCGATGACGGTGATCAGCGCCGCGGCCGCCACCGACTCAGCGATGCCCCAGGCGGCGAGCGCGCCCATGCCGAGCACCAGCACTGCGATCACCAGCCACGCCGGCACATCCATGAACACATGCAGATAGCCGACGAAGCCATTCACCAGCGTGGCGGACGAGACCATGCCGGTGAGTATCATCAGGAAGCCGACGAACACGGAAAGCCATTGGCGGCGAAAGCCGGCCTGCACGTATACCGCTGCGCCGCCGCTCTTCGGGTAGCGCGCTGCCAGTTCGGCATACGACAGCGCGGAGAACACAGCGATGACGGCCGCGACCAGGAATGCCACCGGCACATACGGGCCGGCGTGCGCCGCCACCTTGCCGACCAGCACATAGATGCCGGCGCCGAGAATCGTGCCGAGGCCGTAGAAGGTGAGCAGCGGCAGCGACAGGCTGCGTTTGAGTGGAGTGGAATCGGTCATTGGAGTTGCTGAGGAGAACGGTCAATAGTGCACATTGTTTTTCCCCTCTCCCTCTGGGAGAGGGTAGGGTGAGGGGGAAATAGCAGTGGAGCTCCCCTCATCCCCCGCCTTCGCGGGGGCAGGCTCTATCCTTCTCCCGGACCCTCACCCCTTGCCCTCTCCCGCATCAGCGGGAGAGGGGGAGTTGGTGGGAATCCACCCTTTGGACCGAGAAGGGACTAAATAGATGCGGCGGTGTGCGCGATTGACCACTCTTCTCAGTAATTGGGACTTCCGGCATTGAAACGCATCCATCGCCAGCCGGCAAGTCATGCTTCCGGACCACCGGCCGCTCTCGTACATCCCTGTGCTTCGCGGCACTTGGGCTTCCTGCCCGGCGTGGCACATGCTACGTTCTGGATTAGGTTCGTTCGGGTGTAATGGTGACACATGTTGCAGGCAATCCTGTCGGACATCCACAGCAATCTTGAGGCTCTGCAGGCCTGTGTCGGGCATGCGCGCGAGCGCGGCGCGACGCACTTTGCCTGTCTGGGCGATTGCGTGGGTTACGGTGCCGACCCGGTGCCGACCCTGGACCTGTTGTTGTCCCTGCCGAACCTGGTGATGATTCGGGGCAACCACGATGAGGCGCTGTTTCGCGATGGCGTCATCGATGTGCCGGGTATCCGCGAGGCGCTCGACTGGACCAGCGAGCAGCTCACCCCCGCGCACCGTCGCCTGCTGGGGGATGCGCCGTACGTGCGCGCGCTGGGCGACGCCACCTACGCACACGCCAGCGCGCATGCGCCGACGCAATGGGAATACCTGCGCCAGCCCGAGCAGATCCAGGATTGCCTCGCTGCCACCGACACGCTCGTGACGTTCATCGGCCACGTGCACGTGCCGATGGTGTTTTACCGCACCGTCGCCGGCACGCTGCGCGAGTTCAATCCCGAACCGGGTGTGCCGATCCCGCTGTCTGCGACCTGCCGCTACGTGATCAACGTCGGCTCGGTCGGCCAGCCGCGCGACGGCAACAACGCCACCGGTTACGTGTTGTACGACAGCGACGCGAACACAGTTACTTTCTTCCGCCTTCCGTATGATTTTCTGAGTGCGGCCGACAAGATCCGCGCCGCCGGCCTGAGCGAGCGTTTCGCCGAGCGTCTCGCGTACGGCGCCTGAGCATGGTCGCCCCGAAGGCCAGTCGTCGTTCTCCTGCACCCGCGAGCATTCGCCCGGGCGCCCGCATCGGGCGCTATACGGTCGGCGCGCGCCTGCATGAAGGCGGCATGGCCGACGTGTACGCCGTCGGTTCACCGCGCGCCCGCGCGCCGCTTGTGCTCAAGACGCCGAAGCTCGGTCGCGATCATCCGTTGTCGAGCCTGATGGCGTTCGAAAACGAAATGCAGGTGCTCGCGCGCCTGCGTGGGCCGCACGTACCGCAGCTCGTGGCGAGTGGCGACCGGCGCGAGCGGCCGTACCTGATCATGGAGCGCATCGACGGCGACGCCTTGGCACAAGCGGCACAGCACGCGCCGATTGAGCTCGATGCGCTGCGTAACCTCGGCGTGCGCCTGTGTCGCGCGGTGCAGGCGCTGCACCATCAGAACGTCATCCATCTGGATCTCAATCCGTCCAACGTGCGCAACCGTTCGAACGGCGAGATGGTGCTGATCGACTTCGGCATGGCACACCATGCCCAGCTGCCGGACCTGCACGATGCCGCGTTCGGCGAGGAAGAAGGCACCACGCCCTATATCGCGCCCGAACAGCTGCACCACGTACGCAGCGACTCACGCAGCGACATCTACGCGATCGGCGCGATCCTCTATCAACTCGCCACCGGGCATTATCCTTTCGGCCGGCCGAACCTGTTGTCGCTCGCCAAGCGCCTGGTGCAACCGCCGTTGCCGCCGCGTTGCTACAGGCCGGACCTGCCGGCATGGCTGCAGGAGATCATCCTGCGCTGTCTCGAAATCCGTCCGGAGCGGCGTTTTGCCACCGCCAAGGAAATTGCCCACCTGCTCGCACACCCCGAGGCCGTGCATGTCGGTGCGCGCGGGCACCGCACCCGTCCGCCAGGCTGGTGGCAGCGCCTGCGTGGCTGGCAACGCTCGGTATTCCAGAAATTCGACGAGCAATCAGCGCCCCGCCCGTATGAGCGGCTGACCACGAGTCCGCACGTGCTCGTGGCGCTCGACCTTGGCCACTGCTCGGAGGCGCTCGGCGAGGCGCTGCGCCGCGCGGTGCGACGTCTGGCGCGCAGCGAACCGCACAGTTACTTTACCTGCCTGTCGGTGTTGCCGTCGCAGGAACGCGCACAGGCCGGCAAAGCAACCGCGCCGGACATGGCGCGTCAGGCAGCCATGCGCAACTGGGCGCAACCGCTCAAGCTCGCGTCGCCGCGTCTGGTGTTCCAGGTGCTGCCCGGTGACCCGGCGCGCGCGATCGTGGACTACGCGCACCAGCACCAAGTCGACCTGATCGTGATCGGCGCGCGTGCCAGCTCGGCTTTGCGCCGCCACCTTGGCAGCGTCTCCGCCGCGGTCGCCGCCCAGGCACCGTGTAGCGTCACCGTCGTGCGTACCCGCCGGGATATCACGAAGTAGGGTGCGTTCCACGCACCATTGTATACAACACAACAGCCGAGGCACGGAATGCCCGAATACCGACGCACCAGTCTTCCCGGTGGCAGCTACTTCTTTACGGTCAACACGCTCGGACGTCAGCCGTTGTTGACCAAAGACCTGTTACGTTTAGCGTACGTTTAGCGCTGCATCAAGGAATCGAATTGGCAAGGCAGGTTTACCCGTTCACAATCGATGCCTGGGTGTTGCTGCCGGACCATCTGCACTGCATCTGGACCTCGCCGCCGGGAGACTCCGCGTTCTCGAAGCGCTGGGCCATGATCAAGTGCCATGTGACCCAACAGTGCAACTTGGGCGCAGGCGGTGATGCAGGAGTGGCCGTTTTCGACTTTTCATCGATATGTGGCCTTGGGCATGCACCCTCTGGATTGGGGTGGTGTTGATGAACACTGTTCCTCTGCGACGGGATTCGGAGAATGAATCGGATGAGGCGTGGTGCGGCCGCTCTCGCGCTACTCAAATTTCAAGACGAATGAGCGCAGCGAGTAGGGCTTCAATATCGCGCTGCGCGGCACTTGTGCATCCCTGCACGTCGTGGAACGCACCCTACGCGTGCTCTCTTTGGCCACAATCATCCCGGCATCTCCTCGCAACCATCGCCACAGATGGCGTCACACACGAAGTGAACCAAGGGTAGGGTGCGTTCCACGCACCACACAGCCGTCACTTCACCCAGATCGTCTTGGCATTCACGAACTCACGAATGCCCTGTAGTCCCAGCTCGCGCCCGTAGCCGGACGCCTTGATGCCGCCGAACGGCAGACGCGGATCGCTTTTCACCATACCGTTCACGAACGCCTGGCCGCAGTGCATCGCGCGCGCGAAGGCTTCGCCCTTTTCCGGATCGCTGGTGCAGACACTGCCGCCCAACCCGTAGCGGCTGTCGTTGGCGATGTGCAGGGCATCGGCCTCGTCCTTGGCACGGATCACGGCTGCGACCGGGCCGAACAGCTCATCTTCATAGGCCGGCATGCCGGGCTGCACTCGGTCGAGCAGCGAGACCTTATAGTAATAACCCGGTCCTGCAGCCGGTTCGCAGCCCATGAGCGGCACCGCGCCTTTATTAATGGACTCGATCACCTGCCGGTGCAGGGTATCGCGCAGATCGGCGCGTGCCATCGGGCCGAGGTCGGTATCTTCGCGCGTCGGATCACCCTGCTTGAGTTGCGCGAGTCCTTGCTGGAAGCGTCTCAGAAAATCATTGGCGATGGATTCCACCAGAATGATGCGCTTGGCGGCGATGCAACTCTGACCGCCATTCAGGAAGCGCGAGGCCACCGCCAGGCGCGCGGCCTCGTCGAGGTCGGCGTCGGCCAGCACCACGAAGGCATCGGAGCCGCCGAGTTCGAGCACGGATTTTTTGATGTGCGTGCCAGCCGCGGCGGCGACGCGCCGGCCGGCGGCTTCGCTGCCGGTGAGCGTGACCGCGTGGATGCGCGGGTCGGCGATTAATTTCTCGGCCTGCTCCGGACCGATGAGCAGAGTGCGCAACACATTCGCCGGGAAGCTTTCCCGGAAAATCCCCTCGATGGCGAGTGCACACTGCGGCACATTCGAGGCGTGCTTGAGCAGCACGCTGTTGCCGGCCGCGAGCGCCGGGGCAGCGGCGCGGAATGCCTGCCAGAACGGGAAGTTCCACGGCATGATCGCCAGCAGCGTGCCGAGCGGCTGGTAAGCGACATGGCTTTTCCCGCCGTCGGTGGCAATGACTTCGTCGGCGAGGAAACGCTCGGCATGCTGCGCGTAGAAATCGCAGCCAGTGGCGCATTTCTCCACCTCGGCGCGCGCCTCGCGAATCGGCTTGCCCATCTCGAGGGTAGCGAGAGCGGCGTAGCGGTCGCGCTGCGCGCGCAGCTGTTGCGCGGCGCGCTGGAGACAGGCAGTGCGTTCGGCGATTGACGTCGCGGCCCAGCCGATGCTTGCCGTGCTCACCTGTTGCAGGACGTTATCAACCTGCGTATTGTCCAGCGCCAGAAAGGTTTTGAGCGTTTCGCCGGTTGCCGGGTTCTGGGTAGCAATAGCCATGGGTCAGAAGGCCGCAAAGATTGTAGATATAACTACCGTAGCGCTATCTATACTTAATGACAATTCATGCTATGACAAGACGAACGGAGCGAAACTGATCTTTTGAACTGTGTTCCGACAAAGACATGATCTGGCTTCTATGACCACACGATTCATCCGCGTCCTGCTCCCGCTTGTCCTGCTTGTGGTCCTCGGCCAGCAGGCGGCTGTGGCCGCGCCTGGCGAAGACGAGAAGCAGCGCCTGCAGTACACCCAAGCACTCGCGGCGCTGCGGTCTGGCGACCTGGCGCGTTTCCAGAAGCTGCGCGACGGCCTCAACGGCTATGCCTTGCAGCCGTATCTCGATTACGAATTCCTGAAAGACCACATCACCAGCACGCCCGCATCGAAGTTGCACGACTTCCTGGAGCGCAATCCGGAGGCCGTGGTGAGCGACCAGCTGCGCAAAAAGTGGCTCAAGCTGCTCACCGAGCGCGGCGACTGGAACACGTTCATCGCCGAATTCCGCGACATCGAGCCGGACAACGAGCTCAACTGCCAGCGCCTCATGCACCTCATCAAGGCGAGCCAGGAGCAGTCCGGTCTCATGGCCGAGGCCGGCAAGCTATGGCTCACCGGCAGCCGCCTGCCGGCGGCCTGCGAACCGGTGTTCGAGGTGTGGCGCAAGTCCGGGCACATGACCGCGGACATGGTTTGGGCGCGCATCCAGATTGCCATGGAAAAACGCAACCTGACGCTCGCCGAGGGCCTTGGCCGCTATCTTGAGCCCGCCGAGCGCGTGTGGGTGCAGCGCTGGCTGGCGATGCACCGTCAGCCGCAGCAGGAACTGCTGCGCTTCCGCTATCCGGTGGAGACGCCAGTGGCGCGCAGCATCATCCGGCACGGCGTGGTGCGTCTTGCCTACACCGATCCGGACGAGGCCATGCGCCTGTGGGAGACGTTTAAGGAACGCTACGAGTTCTTCGGCGAAGATGAAAAATACGTGTTGCGCTGGGTCGGGATTCTCGCCGCCCAGGCGCACCACCCGCGCGCGGTCGAATGGTTGTCGGCGGCATCGGCGGATGCGAGCGACGAGACCTTGCGCCAGTGGCGGGTGCGCGCCGCCATTCGCAACGGTGAATGGCAGACCGGCCTGCGCTTCCTTGCCCTGCTGCCCGAGGCCGAGCAGAAGGAGGGCGAGTGGCGTTACTGGAAGGCGCGCATGTTGGAGCGCAGCGGCGAGGAGAAGCAGGCGAAGATTCTCTACCGCGAGCTGGCCAAGGAGCGCAGCTACTACGGATTCATGGCCGCCGACCGTGTCGGTCAGCCGTACGCCATGCAGCACGTGAGCGTGCAGGCCAGCCCGGAGGAGGTGAGCGCCACGCTCGCGCGCCCCGGCATTCAGATGGCGAAGGAACTGTTCACGCTCGGTGACACCGTCGCGGCACGCCGTCAGTGGACCTGGGTCACGCGCCGTCTCAACAATCGCGATCTGGCGGTGGCCGCGGTGCTGGCGCGCCACTGGGGCTGGCACGACCGCGCGATCCTCACGGTCAGCAAGTCCGATCACCTCGACGATCTCGAGCTGCGTTTCCCGGTGTTGTACCGCGACATGGTCGAGGCCAATGCGCAGCGCAACAACATCGAGCCCGACTGGGTGTACGGCATACTGCGCCAGGAGAGCGCATTCGTGAGCGACGCGCGCTCCGAGGCCGGCGCGCTCGGGCTGATGCAGCTCATGCCGCGCACCGGTCAGATGACCGGGCGGCGCATCAACCTGCGCCTGCCGAACAACACCGCGATCCTGAATGTCGAAAACAACCTCAAGCTCGGTACCAGTTACCTGCGTACCGTGCTTGACGTGAACCACGGTCACCAGGTGCTGGCGACGGCCTCCTACAACGCCGGCCCGAACCGCGTACGCGAGTGGTTGCCGGACAACAAACCACTCGATGCCGACGCATGGGTGGACACGGTGCCGTATAACGAAACGCGCAACTATGTGAAAAACGTCATGGCCTTCACTACCGTGTACGCCTATCGTCTTGAGAGCACGCTGCGCCGCCTGCAGGAGCGCATGCCGTCAGTATTCCCGGGCGGAATGGTCGATATGCCGGATCTGAGCGCGACGCCGTAGATGTGCGCCGTGCGGATTCGCCACAAACCCTTTCGGACGCGCTGAACGATCATGAGCGGAATGCGCATTGCGGTGCTGGGCGGGACGGGTTTCGTCGGACACAACCTGTCTGAGCGCTTGGTCATGGCCGGCCATGAGGTGCGCATCCTTACCCGCCACGCGGAACGCCACCGCGACCTGCTGGTGCTGCCCTCCGCCCAGGTGATCGAGGCCGATGTGCACAACCCGGCCGTCCTCAAACGTGAGTTCCAGGGGCTGAATGCCGTCGTGAATCTGGTCGGCATCCTGAACGAGGCGGGGCGCGACGGCAAAGGCTTCGAGCGGGCGCATGCCGAGCTGCCGGCCAAGGTGGTGCAGGCCTGCCGCCAGAACGGCGTGGAGCGCCTGTTGCACATGAGCGCCCTGCATGCATCGCCTGATGGCCCGAGTCATTACCTGCGCAGCAAGGGGCGCGGCGAGCAGATCGTGCACGAGGCCGGGAGCGATGCGTTGCAGGTCACCAGCTTCCGACCATCGGTGATTTTCGGCCCACGCGACAGCTTCACCAACCGTTTTGCCGCGCTGCTCCGGCGGGTGCCATTCGTGTTCCCGCTCGCCTGCGCCGGCGCGCGCATGCAGCCGGTGCATGTCGACGATGTGGCCCAGGCGTTCGTGTTTGCTCTCGACCGGCACGCGACCTTCGGGAAGCGTTATAACCTGTGCGGGCCGCAGGTTTACAGTTTGCAGGAAATCGTGACGTATCTTGCCCGGCAGCTCGGGCTCAAACGCCGCATCCTGCCGCTCAACGACACGCTCTCGTATTTGCAGGCGACCGCGCTGCAGTTTGCCCCGGGCAAGCCGTTTACCCCCGACAACTACCGTTCGCTGCAGGTAGCGAATGTTTGCGAGGCCGCTTTCCCGGCCATTTTTGGCATTACCCCCAGCCGGTTTGAGGACGTCGTCCCGACCTATATCTCACGCGCGAATGCCTGAACCTCAGGGTAAATACCTTTGGTTTAGTGAATTTAATGATAGTGAGTAGTAACTTTTAAATACTGAAAAATCCATCAGGACGATGTATGGGCGGATTAGGCGGACAAATGGGGAGTTCGGTGCTAGGCATCTGTTCTCTTCTTGGCTAATACTTTGTGGCTGATGGCGGCAGCAGAGCAACCTGCTGCGGGAATACGAGACACAAAAAAGTGAACAGGGATCCCGTTCTGTAAGGAGGACATGAATGAATCTGTATGTCGGCAATATTTCCTCGTCCGTGCAGCACGCTGAGCTGCTGAACATGTTCGAAGGCATGGGCCATGTGCTTTATGCCAAGCTCGCCGAATCGAAGCACGATGCCGATACCAAGGGCTATGCATTCGTGTATGTCCCGAATGATGAATGCGCCCGCAGCGCGGTGGCGAGCCTGAATGGCTCCCTGCTCAAGGGCGAGAAACTGACGGTGAGTCCGATGGTTGAACGCCGGGGCGTCGTCGGTGGAACCGTCAAGTAACGATTACTCCTCCAGTGAAAAAGGCCGCATGTACTGCGGCCTTTCTTTTTTTCAGAAGAAGAAGTCGCCCTCTTCTCCATCCCGGGCATGGCCGGTACCACGACCCATTCCAATTTATGGTACGAGGCGCGCCTGCGCGCCGTTGATCTCGGCGAGTCGCGCGGTGCGTTCCGCTGTCGGCAGGCGGCTTAAGACGCGCGCCAGCCGATAGAACGCGGGCCAATCACCGTGCACGCTCGCCAGCAGCGTCTGGAATGCCGGAACGTACTGGTGATAGAGGCCAACCGCGGCCAGGTGCGCGTTATTGAGGTCCTGCGTGAACCAGGCGTCATAGCCCGTGTATCCGCCCCACTGCTCGCGCAGCAGGGCGTACTCGGCGCGCAGCGCCTCGAAGTCGCGCGCCTTGGCAGCGCGCATTTGTTCCTCCGGGAGCGGTGAGGCGTACAGTGCTTCAAGGCGTGCGCGGAATTTCAGCAACAGCCCGACGAACTCCACCCGGCGTTTCATGCCGAGCAGGTAATTGTCCAGGGCGGCAGGATCGTCACCCTGCGCCAGCCAGCGGCGCATGCCTTCGATTTCCACGGCAGTGGCAAACGACTCGTTGAACGCGGCATCGCCGCGCAGGTACAGTTTCTGGTGAGCGAGCTCGTGGAAGATGAGCGCGGCGATATCGGAGTCGCTGCGGCGCAGTTGCGTGCTGAACACCGGATCGCGAAACCAGCCAAGCGTCGAGTAGGCAGCGACGCCCGCCACGCGTACATCCAGCCGGTTCTGTTTCAGGGTCTTGGCAAATTGCTCGGCGCGTTCGCGTGAGAAATAGCCACGGTAAGGCACGCAGCCGGCAACCGGAAAGCACCACTCCTTCGGGTCGAGCGAGAACTCCGGCGTGGCCACCACATTCCATGCGACCTGCGCGCGGTCAAGATCGGTATACACGCGATAGCTGTCGTTATCCGGCAAGGCAAGCGAGCGTGTGGCGAAATCCCGTATCCGCAGGACTGTAACGAGGCGCACCTTCACTTCTGGCGCAAGCGGCGGTATGAGGGAATGGGTCTCC
>Ga0209705_10001798_pt1 | contig 11350 bp, 10 predicted proteins | sample PPLLaktember2015_5_FD_187262 | JGI IMG/M metagenome (GOLD analysis project Ga0209705, IMG submission 187262) | Freshwater sediment microbial communities from Prairie Pothole Lake near Jamestown, North Dakota, USA - PPLs Lake P8 Core (1) Depth... | ecosystem: Environmental > Aquatic > Freshwater... | reverse complement strand
TGCCTTCAGCATCATTGAAGTACCCCACCATCTCGAGAGAGATCATCCCGACAACGTTCTCGCCCCGGTCCCGGGCCTGCATGGCATAGACGTAACTGCCCATGGCGGGTGTCATGAAGGCGGGCGGCTCCTCGAGAACAAAAAAGATCAGCCTCAGGGTCCTTTCAGGCCTGTAATCCTTCAGGGCGCGGCACAGCTCGAGGAGCACGGCCACGGCACTGGCGTTGTCGTCGGCACCGGGTGTGCCATAAACCGTATCGTAGTGGGCCCCGATGATGATCGTTTCATCCTTCCGCAAGCCTCCCTCGAGGGTGACGACGATGTTGTTGTACCGAATTCCCTCGTGATCGTATCCCTGAAGTTCGAACGGGATTTCCTGTTTGTCGAGAAACGTCCGGATGTACTGCTCGGCCTCCCGGATCTTCCCGTGTTCCCGCAGGCTCCTGGAACCGATGACAACGCTCAGGGCATGCACGTGGCCGTAAAGGGCCTGTTCACTCGAGGCGGGGATGAAGCGCGGCTCCGGGTGGATGACCGAAGCGGACATCTTGATCTTCACGATGGGGTAGAGGAGCGCCGCGGCAACCACAAGCGCCAGGATGAGCAGGGTGTAGAGCATCTTTCTTCTCATGGGCTGACCTTCACCTTGTATTCAGCCACGCCATTGTCGCACAGGCAACGGGCTATTTCAAGCCCGGTCGGGTTCCTATCCCCGCGTCTCCCTCCCGCCCGCCATGATTTTCATGGCTCCGAAATTATCCGTTTCCGGTGCCGTTCTGATCTGCTATAATCCTCTATCGACTCACCGGTCGGATAATCCCTTCAAGCCTGATAAAGGAGTTGCGCGATGAAAAAGGAAGAGCGTCTGAATGCCCTCGAGGTGGCCCTGACCAACGAGACCAGAGAGCGGAAGTTCTACCTCAAGAGCGCCGAGCGTTGCCGGAACAAACTCGGCAAATCGATGTTCAAGCAGATTGCCGATGACGAACTCGAGCATTACGACCGGCTCAAGGAGATTCAAGCCCGCTGGAAAAAAGAGCAGAAATGGCCGGAATCGCTTCCCGTAAAAGTCAAGGGGACCGCCGTGAAGGATATCCTCAAGGATTTCCTCCTGAAGGCGGAAGCGTCCGCCCCCGGGGATGATGACGACCTGAAGGCCGTCCGGACCGCTTTGGACTTCGAGGCGAAGGGCGAGAAATTCTATGCCCAGCTCCGAGACGCATCAGCGGACCCGAAGGAGAAGGCCTTCTTCGAGATCCTCTCGAAAATGGAGCGGCAGCATTACCTCTCGCTCAAAGACACGGAAGATTACTTTGTGGACCCCGCAGGCTGGTTCAGGAAGCAGGAACACCACGGGGTCGACGGGGCATAAGAAGGAGGTTCGCATGGCGGAGAAATCCCTAGCGGTAGGAACCAGGGTCAAGGACTTCACGCTCAAGGATCACAACGGGCAGGAATTCAGGCTTTCCGCCTTCAAGGGGAAAAAAGTCCTTCTGTCTTTCCACCCTCTGGCGTGGACATCGATCTGTGCAAAACAGATGCAGGCCCTCGAGAAGAACCTCAAGGTTTTTGAAAAGGCGGGCACCGTTGCCGTGGGCCTGAGCGTCGACAGCGTCCCCTGCAAGGCCGCCTGGGCGAAATCGCTGAAGATCAGGAAAACGCAACTCCTGGCCGACTTCTGGCCCCACGGGGGGGTCGCGTCTTCCCTCGGCCTGTTTCGCAAAGGGGGCACCTCGGAACGGGCGAACATCCTCATCGACGAAAAAGGCAAGGTGGCCTGGATCAAGGTCTATCCCATCTCGGAATTGCCAAACATCCGGGAAGTGCTGGCTGCCGTGAAGAAATAGGCGGCTATTTCCAGATCCGTTCGTCTACGATAAGCTTATAGCCCTCAGCGAGGCTGCCCGTCGGGACCACCTCGACCCGGTCGATGCGGACCGTGCAGATCTCGGCAAAATGATTCTCGAACGAGGCAAGGGGTTCCTTGCCTCGTTTCGTTTCCGGCGCGTCGATGCGGACGGTGAGGACATCCCTGTTTTCCGAACGGTTCACGACGACCTGGAACTTCCAATCGGGGAAGCGCTCGCCGATTCTTTTCAACTGGCTGGGCGCCACGAACATGCCCCTCACCTTGACGGCCTCCCCTACCCTTCCGGCCACACCGGCGAGCCGCAACGAAGTCCTCCCGCAGGGGCATCGCTCCGTGATCAGCCTCGAGAGATCGCCTGTCCCGAAACGGAAAAGAAAGAAGATGCCGTTCGGCCGCGTGACGACAACCTCCCCCAGCTCCCCTGGCGGCACGTCGCGACCCGTCTCGGGATCGAGGATCTCGACGACAACCTCCTCGCAGATGTGCCAGCCGTTTTTTTCCCGGCACTCGTAGGCCACGTCGCCCACCTCGGTCGCCCCGTACATCTGGTAGGTGTCGATCCCGTACTGTTTCTCGAACTCCTCTCTCAGGGCCGGATGAAGGGGCTCCGCTGCAAAGGAGGCCCTCCGGACAAGGAAATCCCGCTTGAAGTCGTGACCCGTCTCAGCAGCCTTCTCGATGATTGCCTTGAGGAAGCTGGGCGTCCCGGTATACCCCGTCACCCTGAGGGCGCGGAGGAGTTGGACCTGGATGGCCGTGCCCGACGCACCCGACGGGACGACCGTCGCCCCGACACGCCTGAGTCCACTGTGGAATGTGAGTCCCGCCGCCACGAGGTGATAGGAGAATGCATTCAGGACCACGTCCCCCGGACCGAACCCTGCCGCACGATAGGCCCTGGCCCAGATAGGGTCCGACTCGGAAAGGTGTGGCTCATAGACAGGCCCCGGCGAGGTGAAGATCCGGTCGATTTCTGCATCGGGGTTCCCCATCCCCGCATAGGGCGGGTCGTCGATCTCCATCTGGACGAGCTTTTCCCGCGCGATGACAGGCAGATGTTGCAGGATCTCGAGCGCGTTTCGTTTGGCAGGTTTGATCCCGAGTGCTTCGATCTGTCCCCTGATCAGCGGCGATTTCCTCACGGCCAGCCGCATCATCGCAGCCAGTTCCCCCGCCTGGCCCTCACGGCGCTCCTCGAGGCTTCTCGTTTCCTTCTTGTCGAAATACGGGCTCTTTTTTTTTACCGCCATTTCATCCCCCGGCATATTTGATCTTTTTCTTCCCCTATACCCTGTACCCTGTACCCTAGACCCTGCCTTTCAGAGCCATCGCTTACGCCGTTTATACGCTTTCACATCCCGGTACGACTTCGCCGTCCCCGCAGCCCCCATGCCCAGGTAGAACTCCTTGACATCCGGGTTCTCACGCAGTTCCTCGGCACGGCCCTCCATAACGATCTTCCCGTTCTCCATGACGTACCCGTAGGTGGCGATCTGCAGGGCCATGTTGGCATTCTGCTCCACAAGGACGATCGTCGTGCCGTCCTCCCGGTTGATCCGCTCAATGATCTCGAAGATCTCCCGGACAATGAGAGGCGCAAGCCCCAGTGACGGCTCATCCAGAAGCAGAAGCTTCGGGTGGGCCATGAGGGCCCGACCGATGACGAGCATCTGCATCTCACCGCCGCTGCAGTACCCGGCGAGTGTCTTGCGGCGTTTCGTGAGGGCCGGAAAGTAGTGATAGACTTTATCCAGATCCTGCCTGTAGGGCTTTCCCCAGCGCGTTGCCGTCCCCACCCGGAGGTTCTCTTCGATGGTGAGGTACTTGAAGGGCTGACGGCCTTCGAGGACCTGGATAATTCCGGCCCTCGTGATCGTTTCGGGTGAATGGTTGTGGATCGGTCTGCCGTCGAACAGGACGCTCCCTTCGGTGACCTCGCCGTTTTCCGGTTTGAGAAGCCCCGATATGGCCTTCAGGGTCGTCGTCTTGCCGGCACCGTTGCTCCCGAGCAGCGAGACGACCTGTCCGGGCTCGACGGAGAGCGAAACCCCCTTGAGGACCTGGATCACGTCGGAATAGATGACGCTGATGTTGTTGATCACAAGCAATTTGCTCTCAGCCATATTTCCGTATCCTGTCTTTTCCTGCACCCTATACCCTATACCCTAGTAGGAGAACGGCCATAGCTTGAAGTTCGAGCGTATAATTCTCCACACCTCCGCAAGCCCCCGGGGCTCGAATAAAATAAAGAGGACAATGGCCAGGCCGAAGACGAACTCCCTCAGCGGCGCCATCGTCAGCTCCACCCCGGCAAGTCCCCCCATGTTCATGATCGTGTCCGTGACCCAGCGGAGGCCCTCGTTGAGCAGCGTGATAAAAACGGTGCCGAAGATGGCCCCCGGGATACTCCCCAGGCCCCCGATGATGATCATGGCGATATATTCGACGGATAATCCCAGCGTAAACGGCTCCGCCGTGATGCTGATCATGTAGTAGCCCCAGAGAGCCCCGGCAACGCCGGCATAAAACGAACTCACGGCGAAGGAAAGAAGCTTGTACCGGAAGATGGGGATGCCCATCCCTTCGGCGGCACGGTCGTTGTCGCGTATCGCCACAAAGGCCCTCCCGTAGCGAGTGCGCATGAGGTTCACGGCAGCGAAGACCATGACGACCGCCGTCGCATAGATCACATAGAAAAAGCTCAGGTCCCCCGCAATCGCAACCCCGAAAAGCGACGGGGCGGGAAGCGTGAGCCCCATGGTCCCCCCGGTGACGCTTTCCCAGTGGACGAGCACGTATTCAATGATGAACTGTCCGGCCAGTGTCGCAATGGTCAGGTAGAGTCCCTTCAGGCGTCCCGAGGGAATCCCGAAGATCATGCCGACGACGGCCGTGACGAGCCCCGCCAGAGGAACCACCGCAAGAAAAGGAATGCCGTACGTCACGGCGAGAATGCCCGCCGAGTATGCGCCTACGCCAAAGAAGGCACCATGGCCCAGGGAGATCAGTCCCGTGGAGCCTACGAGGATGTTGAGCCCGAGGGCTGCGATGATCGAGATCCCGATGAGGTTCACGACGTAGAGCAAATACGGGGTGACGACCCACGGCACGACGGCAAAGAGGACGACGATCCCCACCGCAGCCCAGAGTCTCCCGAAGTCCGTCTCGAAGACGTTCAGCTCCTCGCGGTATTGGACCTTGAAATTCCCGCAGGGACGAAACCGAAGGGTTTTCATGTCGACCCATTCCTTTTCAAACGCGTTCAATTTCAGCAAGACCGAACAGCCCGTACGGTTTCACCAGCAGGATGAACACAAGAGCGATATACGGTACGACGTCGCGCAGCGAAGGCGAGAGATATCCGCCCGTGAACGTCTCCAGCAGGCCGATGATGAGCCCCCCGATGATGGCCCCGCCGATCGAGTCAAGGCCCCCCAGGATAACGACCGGGAAGACCTTCAGCCCCACGGAGGAAAGTTCGTGTACCGTGATGCCGTTGATGATCCCCAGCACGATTCCACTGATCCCCGCAACCATCGCCGCGATGGCCCAGGAAAGCGCAAAGACCCGCCGTACGTGCACGCCCAGGGAAAGCGCCGCAGTTTGATTATCCGCCACGGAGCGCATGTAGATGCCCTGGGAGGAGAACTTGAAGAACAGCCCGAACATCAGAAGAAACAGACTCCCGATGATGACGGCCGCCACGTATACGGGCGGCACCTGGATGATGCCCCAGCTGATGCCCAGGCCCTCGGGCAGGAAGTCCGGGTAGGTGTAAAGGTTTCCGCCCCAGACGAGCAGCATCCCGCCCTTGAACATGGCGGCAAGCCCCACGGTAAGCATGATCACGTAAATCAGCGGCTCGCCGATGAGCGGCCGCAGGAAGATACGCTCGATGACAAAGCCCAGGATGAAGGACCCCGCCAGTGTCACGAGAAATCCCAGCCAGATGGGAAGCTGCGCCCAGGTCACGAGTGCCAGGAACAGAAAGGCGCCGAAGGCCAGGACCTCGCCATGGGCAAAGTTGAGCACGCTCGAGGACTTGAAGATCATGACGAATCCCATGGCGGATAGGCCGTAGAGAAAGCCGATGCTGATCCCGTTGATGAGAAGCTGTATGAAGAAATCCATGCGAGTCTCCTTATTGCACGTCGATGATTCGGACCGTTGTCTCGATTTTTCCCACCTGCCCGTCGCGATAGCGGACCTGGCTCTTGACTTCCAGCTCCTTGAGGTTGCGGTACATGGCATCGATCAGGTTAAGGTAAAGGCCGTAAACGAAACGCCGCCGGACCTTTCCGGTTCTCGTCAGCTCCTCGTCATCGGCGTCGAGAAGTTTGTAGAGGAGAAGGAACTTGCGGATCTTCATGTAATCTGGAAGACGTTCGTTCACGGCACGGATCTCCCCCAGCACGAGTTCCTCCACCTTCGGCTGCTGCGAGAGGTCCGTATAGGTCGTGTAGGGGATCATCCTCTCTTCGGCCCAGTTGCCCACGTTGCCCATGTCGATGTTGATGAAGGACGTGATGTAGGGCCTCCCCTCGCCAAAGGTGACCGCTTCCTTGATATAGGGGCTGAACTTGAGCCGCGTCTCGATGAAATCGGGCGAGAAGGCCGCCCCGGATTTGTTCCGGATGATCTCCTCCTTGCGGCCGATGATCACGAGGTGGCCGTCGGGGTCCAGGTACCCGGCGTCTCCCGTTCGCAGCCAGCCGTCCCGGAAGGCGTCCTCGGTGGCTTTGTAGTCGTTGTAATAGCCCGCGAAGTTTGAAGGGCTTTTCACGAGGACCTCCTGGTCCTCGGCGATCTTGACCTCCGTCTCCAGGAGGGCCTTCCCTACCGTCTCGGGCTTTACCTCGTTGTCGGGTTGTACCTGGAATATGCCGCCCGCCTCGGTGAGGCCGTAGCACTGTTTCAGGTTGAGACCGCAGGCCCTGAAGAAGCGGATGACCTCGGGGCTGATCGGGTGCCCTCCCGTGTAGGCGCTCTTCATGCCAAGACAGCCCACGCGGTCCATGAGAGGCCGAAAGACCATCGCCTCGGCGGCGTGCCTCATCGTTCGAAGCCCCGGCGACAGGGGTTCTTTCTTCGCCTCCCGGTCCACGGCCCGCTGGCCGATCCGCTCGGCCATGCCGAACAGCTTGCGCTTCACAAACCCCGAATCAGCCATCTTGACCCGGATCTTCGAGGCCAGGTCTTCCCAGAACCTCGAAGAGGAGACGATGATCTCGGGCCCGATCTCCCGGAAGTCCGTTTCGATGGTTTCCGCCGTTTCGGGGAAATTCATCGTGAGCCCGCCGGTAAGTGTGATGCCCGCGCCCCAGACCTGATCGACGATCCAGGCCGGTGGCGTAATGGAAAGCCAGTTGGAGCCGATCCCGACAGGCGCCTCGACAAGCCACTTGCGCGCCATGGCCGTGAAATTGCGGTGGGTGAGCATGGCGAGTTTTGGCAGCCCCGTCGTCCCCGAGGTCTGGATCATGACGGCCACGTCATCGGGACGCCCCCGCCAGAGCTCCGAGGGGAAGAGCTGCGGCTTTTCTCGCTCCAACTCGTCGCCCCGTTCGAGAAGCTCCCGGTAGCTCAGGAGCCAGGGGTCGTTGCGGTACGTGCGCATCCCCGTGGGGTCCACGTAGACGACGGATTTGACGAACCCCAGCCTCGAGCGTGCCTCGAGCAGTTTGTCGACCTGCTCCTGGTCCTGGGCAACGACCACGGTGGCCTGGAAGCGTTTCAGGGCCTCGGCCAGTTCGTCGGCGATGGAGGAGGTGAAGAGGTTCACGGTTACACCGCCCACGGCCTGGGCGCCCACTTCGCAGAACAGCCACTCCGGGTGATTGTTCGTCACGATGGCGACGTTTTCCCTGCGCCGGATCCCGAGGCTGAGAAGACCCAGCGCCGTACGCCTGACGTAGCTGAAATAATCCTCCCAGTTGTACGTCTGCCAGATCCCGTAGGCCTTCTCGCGGATTGCCGTGTGCCCGGCCCCCAAACGCTTTGCCTGTTCGCCCAGGATCTGCGGCAGGGTGTACTTGCCGTAAGCATCCAGTGTCGCGTCATCGAGTCTTGCCGGCCGGCCGTTGCCGCCCCCGCGCTCTCTGATTGCCGGAACCGTCATCGGCCACCTCCTGGCCGGCCTGCTTCCGCGGTCTCCTCCACCCGATCGCCCAGATAGGCCCGAATGACATCGGGATTCCCCTGGATGTCCCCGGGGGTGCCCTCGGCGAGTTTCTCGCCGAAGTTGAGAACCATGATACGCTCGGAGATACTCATGACGATCGACATGTCGTGCTCCACGAGGATCATCGTCTGCCCCCAGGACTCGGAGAGCTCCATGAGAAACCGCACCATGTCCTCCTTCTCTTCCAGGTTCATCCCGGCGAAGGGTTCGTCGAGGACGAGAAGCTTCGGCTCCAGGGCAAGCGCCCGGCCCAGTTCGACGCGCTTGCGCATTCCGTAGGGAAGCGATCCCACGAGCTTCTTGCGGATCGACTGAATCTCCAGAAAATCGATGATCTCCTCGATGAGCTTCCGCTGTCGTATTTCTTCGCTTTTCGCTTTGCCCGAGAAGAGGGCCGCCGCGGCAAGACCATAGCGGCAGTGAAGGTGACGGGCCAGCAACAGGTTCGCCAGGACCGTCATCCCCGGAAAGAGCTCGATGTTCTGGAACGTCCTTCCGATCCCGTGCTCGATGTGCCGGTGCGCCGGGAGGTTGGAGATATCCTTCCCGTTGAAGAGGATCCTCCCCTCCTGCGCCTTGTAGTAGCCCGTGATGCAGTTCAGCAGGCTCGTCTTCCCCGCGCCGTTGGGCCCGATGACGGAGACGAGCTCGCCCGTAGAAACCCTCAGGTCCACGTTTCCGACTGCCGTGATGCCCCCGAAGCGCAGCGTGAGGCGCTCCACGACGAGCTCCGCTGTGCGCTCTTCCGGTTTCCTTCCGGCAAAGATGGACGGTTCCCCCCGATAGGCCTTCATGTCGCAGCTCCTACTTCAGGTGGCGGATTTTTTCTTTTCCCGGCGTGTAGAAGTCCGTCAGCGGCCTGAAGGTGCCGTCTTCCCGGACCTGAACGATCCGGCCCCGGAAGGACCCTTCGTGGTTGGTCTTCGTGTAGGTGACGGGGGGAACGATCCCGCCGAAATCCTCTTTCGCGAAAGACTCCATGGCGCTGTTGATCGTCTCACGATCCACCTTGCCGTATTTCTCCTGCGCCCTCAGGGCTGCGCGCTCCATGATCATCGCCACGACGACCCCTTCCCAGTAAGCGGCGTCGAAGCGGCTCACGGTCTTGTATTTCGCCCAGAGCGTCTTCAGCATCTCGACGCCGGCGCCCTTGTCACCGGGCAGCCCGCCGGGGAACTGCATCTTCAGGCGGTCACGGATGATTCCCTTTCCCAGCTTGAAGAAGTCGGGGTCGGTGGAGGTCCAGGTGCCGAAGAACTGCGGGTCGTAGTGGATGCGGTCGGCGCTCTTGAAGGCCGTGACGATCGTCGCCGGGAGCATCTGCATGAAGACATATTCGGCGCCGCTCTTCTTCAGGCGAAGCAGCTCCGTCGTGAGGTCCACGGTCTTGGGGGGGAATTCCTCGATGGCGACGATGTTGACGTTGTTTGCCCTCGCGTATTCCTGGCTGGGCTTGTGGATGGATCGCCCGTAGGCGTTGTTGTAGGTAAGAAGGCCGACCCTGGGGGGCTCTTTTCCCTTGTGGATGGACTTGATGTACTCGAGGATGGCTTCGCAGTCCAGTCGGTAGCTTCCGAAGGGCAGATACATGTAGGCCACGGGTTTTTCCAAAAGTTCCCAGCTCGTCGAGTAGTTGATCGTGGGGATCTTGTAGCCCTGGATGATGGGTTTTGCCGCAAGCCCCTCGCCGGCCCCCCAGGTGGCGATCATGTCGACCTTGTCCTGGATGGCAAATTTCTTGACGGCCGCAACGGCCTCGGGCACCTTGTAGCCCGTATCGACGAGGATCAGCTCGACGGGCCGGCCCTTGATGCCGCCCTTGACCTCGTTGACGTACCGGAGATAGTCCTGCGTTCCCTTGGCATGATACTGCCCCCACGTCGAGGCAGGCCCCGTCAGATTGATGGCGGCCCCGATCTTGATCGGTGCCGCCGCACCGGCTGCCGCTGGAAGCAGCAGGATCCCGATCATCAGAATCCCCGTGATTGCCTTCATGAATAAATGATGCATCGTATGTTCCTCCTTTACATAGAAAAAGGCCGTGATCGTCACGGCCTCCGGATACAGAAAAGCCGCGGGCAGATCAGGTCTGCCCACGGCCCTGGTTGCTTAATGACAATCGGGCGCTATGGGCAGACCTCCCTAAAAAAGCCGAAAAAGCTAAAATACGCAAAAAATCTGCCCACGTTGTGATGTCTGTACATGATGTTCCTCACTGGTTGGACTTGTAACCGATCCGGTCAATGCCTGTCAACCCTTTTTTTTCAGCACCCACACACATACGGCATCCCTTTTGCCTGCCTTTTTCCCGGCCCGATGCGACCCGTGATTGTCTGGGGGAAGAAACTGTGGTAGAAATAAGCGTTATGTTGGAAGTCAAACATGAACCGTGAAATCTTCAGGGAATACGATGTCAGGGGCCTCGTTGAAAAAGACCTGACGCCCGGGCTCGTCGAAAAACTCGGCCGTGCCGTCGGCACCTATGCCGCAGGCCACGCCGTGACGACGATGACCCTCGGCCGGGACTGTCGCCTCAGTTCCGGCGCCCTTGGCGAGGCGCTGAAAAAGGGGCTGCTCTCCACCGGTCTGGATGTCATCGATATCGGCACCTGCGCCACGCCGATCCTCTACTTCTCCGTGCGCCACCTCAAGACGGGGGGCGGCGTCATGGTGACGGGAAGCCACAACCCGCCCGAGTTCAACGGATTCAAGATCTGCGTGGGACCCGACACGATCTACGGCAACGAGATCCAGAAGCTGCGTGAAATCATCGAGTGCGGGGCGTTTCGGTCAGGGAGCGGCAGTTCCGAAAGCCGGGACATTTCCAAATGCTATCTCGACTACATCTACGAGAACGTGAAGGTGCGCCCGGGGCTCCGGGTCGTCCTCGACGGCGGAAACGGCGTGGGGGTCTACTTTGCCAGGCCCCTCTTCGAGCGCTACGGCTGTGAGCTGACCTGCCTTTACGAGGAAATGGACGGCCGGTTTCCCAACCACCACCCGGACCCGACGGTTCCCGAGAATCTGCGCGAACTCATCACGCAGGTGAGACAGAAGAAAGCCGATGTCGGGATCGCCTTCGACGGAGACGCCGACCGGATCGGGGTGGTGACCGACGAGGGCGAGATCCTCTGGGGAGACGAGCTGCTGCTTCTCTTCTCGCGATTCATCCTGAAGGAAAAGCCCGGTGCGACGATCATCGGCGAGGTGAAGTGCTCCCAGCGCCTCTACGACGACATTGCGGTCCATGGCGGGAGGCCCATCATGTGGAAGGCGGGCCACTCGCTGATCAAGGGGAA
>Ga0209705_10001796_pt1 | contig 11353 bp, 7 predicted proteins | sample PPLLaktember2015_5_FD_187262 | JGI IMG/M metagenome (GOLD analysis project Ga0209705, IMG submission 187262) | Freshwater sediment microbial communities from Prairie Pothole Lake near Jamestown, North Dakota, USA - PPLs Lake P8 Core (1) Depth... | ecosystem: Environmental > Aquatic > Freshwater... | reverse complement strand
CAAGCCCCGGCCCAACCAGCCGCCGCGGCCCGTCCCCGAAAGGATCGGCGAGCCGAGCGTCTTCAAGCACGTCGTCTACGTCATCAAGGAGAACCGGACCTACGATCAGGTCCTCGGCGACATCCCCGAAGGGAACGGCGACCCGGCGCTCTGCATCTTCGGGGAAGAGGTGACGCCCAACCAGCACAAGCTCGCCCGCGAATTCGTCCTCCTCGACAACACCTATTGCAGCGGCATCCTGAGCGCCGACGGCCATCAGTGGTCGACGACGGCCTTCGGCACCGATTACCTCGAGCGGTCGTTCGCCGGCTGGCCCCGCAGCTACCCCGACGGCATGGGCCCCGACGAGATCGACGCCATGGCCTACGCCCCGAGCGGCTTCATCTGGGACAACGCCCTCAAGCACGGCGTCTCGCTCTGGAACTTCGGCGAGTTCACCATGGAGACGTGCGGCTGGGCGGACCCTAAGCGCGAGGGCGAGCCCCAATGGGCGGACTACTGGGACGAATACGTCAACGGCCGGGGCCTCGTCCGCATCGGCAGCGTCCCGGCGATCGAGACCGTACGCCCGTTCTCGCCCTCGGACACCCTCGGCTGGAACATGGCCGTCCCGGACGTCTGGCGGGCCCGCTACATCGCGGATCAAGTCGCCGCCTGGGAGAAAGAGGGGCGGATGCCCCGGCTCATCCTGGTCTGCCTGCCCATCGACCACACGAGCGGCACGTCGGAAGGCTCGCCGACGCCCGAGGCCTGCGTCGCCGACAACGACCTCGCCTTCGGGCAGATCGTCGAGGCCTTCAGCCGCAGCTCCTTCTGGAAGGAGACGGTCATCTTCGGCATCGAGGACGACCCCCAGAACGGCTGGGACCACGTCAGCGGCTACCGGACGACGGCCTACTGCGCCAGCCCCTACACCAAGCGGGGCGCCGTCGTCAGCACCCAGTACAACACGACAAGCATCCTCCGGACGATCGAGCAGATCCTCGGGCTGCCGCCGATGAACCAGTTCGACGCCACGGCGACGCCGATGTTCGACTGCTTCACCGAGACGCCGGATATCGCGCCCTTCGAGCCCGTGGCCAATAACATCCCGCTCGACACCATGAACCCGCCCAAGGAGAAGATCACCGATCCCCTGCTCCGCCGCCACGCCATCCAATCGGGACGCCTCAACTTCCGCCAGATCGACGCCTGCCCCGAGGACACGCTCAACCGCATCCTCTGGCACGCCGTCAAGGGGTCGGCCGCGCCGTACCCGTCGTGGGCCGTCACGCTCGTCGAAGACGACGATTGAGGGCCCTCGCCGCCGCACGATGAGCCCCGTTTGGCGGCGATCAGACGAAAAAAATTAATCCTTTAAGCGGCGGGTCGGGCTGAGGTAAAATCGGGCCCGGCCGCGCAACCTGAGATGAAGGAGCGGACATGGGCGTACTCAAACCCGTCGACTGGATCATCGTCCTCATCTACTTCGGGATCATCCTGGGGCTGGCCTGGAAGGTCATGCGCCAGAAGCAGAAGACCTCCGACGAGTACTTCCTGGCCGGCCGCAACCTCGGCTGGCTCATCGTCGGCGCCTCCATCTTCGCCTCGAACATCGGCGCGGAGCACCTCGTCGGCCTGGCCGGGTCGGGCACGACCGACGGCGTAGCCATGGCCCACTACGAGCTCCACGCCTGGTGCCTGCTAGTCCTCGGCTGGGTCATGGTCCCGTTCTACATGCGCTCACGGATCTTCACCATGCCGGAGTTCCTGGAGCGGCGCTTCTCCCCGGCCGCCCGGACGGTTCTGTCGCTCATCTCGCTCGTCGCCTACGTCCTGACCAAGATGGCCGTCGGCATCTTCGCCGGCGGCATCGTCTTCAGCGTCCTCCTGCCCGAGCTGAACTGGTTCGGCCTGGACAGCTTCTGGATCGGCTCCATCCTGGTCATCGTCATCACCGGTCTCTACACCGTCATGGGCGGGCTCAAGGCCGTCGCCTATACGGAGGCCCTGCAGACGTTCATCCTCATCGTCGGCTCGGCCCTGGTGACCTACTTCGGCCTCAAGGCCCTCGGCGGCTGGGGGCAGCTCCGCGAGATCGCCGGGTCGGAGATGTTCAACCTCTGGAAGCCCCTCGTCCCGGCCGGGATCGAAGGGACCTGGGCGCCGGTCAAGGAGGCCGGCCGGATGGCCTGGTACTTCAACGACAACTACCCCTGGATCGGCATGCTCTTCTGCGCGCCCATCATCGGCCTGTGGTACTGGTGCACCGACCAGTACATCGTCCAGAGGGTCCTCGGCGCCCCGAACCAGCGCCAGGCCCGCCGGGGCTCGATCGCGGCGGCCTTTTTCAAGCTCCTGCCCGTCTTCATCTTCATCATCCCGGGCATGATCGCCTTCGCCCTGGCCAAGAGCGGGCAGAGCCAGCCTCTTCAGCAGGAGCTGTTCGGCGCGGGCGGCGAGCTCATCCGGGCCAACGCCCAGAAGGCCTTCCCCATGCTCGTGGCCACGGTCCTGCCCATCGGGGTCCGGGGCATCGTCGTGGCCGGGCTGCTGGCGGCGCTCATGAGCTCGCTCGCCGGGGCCTTCAACGCCGCGGCGACGCTCTTCACCATGGACTTCTATCAGCGCCTGAGGCCGAAAGTGACCCAAGAGCGGCTGGTCTGGATCGGCCGCGTCGCCACCGGCATCATGGTCCTCATCGGGCTGCTCTGGATCCCGGTCATCCGCGGCGGCCGCGGTCTCTACGACTACCTCCAGGGCGTCCAATCCTATCTCGCCCCGCCCATCTTCGTCGTCTTCTTCTTCGGCGTCTTCATGAAGCGGCTCAACGCCAAGGGCTGCCTGGCCGCGCTCGGCACGGGCTTCACCCTGGGGCTCTTCCGCCTGGCCGTCGACACTCCCGTCAAGCTGATGAGCGGATTCGCCTATGCGAAGGGCTCGTTCCTGTGGGTCGTCAACAATATCTTCTTCCAATACTATAGCTTGATCATCTTTCTCGTCAGCGCCCTGGTCATGGTCGTCGTCAGCTATCTGACGGAAAAGCCCGATTATGCCAAGATCAGCGGACTGACCTACGGCACGGTCACGGCCGAGCAGAAGAGCGAGACGCGGGCCAGCTGGCAGGCCAGGGACGTCATCGCTTCGGCCGTCGTCCTGGCCCTCATCCTGGCGGCGTATCTCTACTTCACCGGGTGAGGAGGCAGGCGATCCGCCGCGCCCTCGCCTGTTTCACGCTCCTGAGCCTGGGGCTCGCCCTTGCGGCGGGGGTCCAATCCGGTGCCGGGGGCTCCCCCGATGTCCGGAAGACCCGGCAGGTCGCCCCGGGCGTCGAGCACATCGAGATCCGGCGCGGAGATCCCGGCCGCTGGGTCATCAACGTCCTCGTCCTCGATCCGGCCAGGGTCAGGTTGGCCCTCGGCCGGGCCCGCGACCGCGGGGTCGGGACCGAGACAACGAGCTCGATCGCCGGTCGCCGGGGCGCGCTGGCGGCGACGAACGGCGGCTATTTCCGGACCGAGGGCCCCTATCGGGGCGAGCCCGCAGGCATCGTCCTGCAATCCGGCCAGGTCCTCAGCGAACCCTACCGCCGGAGGCCCGGTCTGGCCGTTTCCAACGCGGGCCGGCGGACGCTCCTGGCCGTCGTGGACGTCGCTCTCCGGGCCGAGGTCGTCGCTTCGAAAAAGGCGCGCCGGAGGATCGACGGCATCAACCGGCCGCGGCTCGACGACGAGCTCATCCTCTTCACGCCCGAGTTCGACCGGACGACCCTGACCGGGCCTCAAGGGATCGAGGTCCTCGTCGGGGGCGGGCGCGTCGCCTCGGTCGAGGACAGCGGCGGCGGCGCGGTCATTCCCAAAAGCGGGTTCGTCCTTTCGGCCCACGGCGAGGCGGCCGCGTGGGTCCGGGCCAACGTCCGGCCGGGGACGCGGATCGAGAGGAAGATGGACGTCCGTTTCGAGCCGCGGCCGAAGTTCGTCCCCGAGTTCGTGATCGGAGGCGGTCCGCGGCTCGTCCGGGACAGCCGGACCGTTCTCCCGCCCGACCCCGAGATCTACCGCCCCGGCTTCGCCGACGCCCGCCATCCCCGGACGGCGGCCGGGCTCCGGGCCGACGGCCGCATCCTCCTCGTCACGGTGGACGGCCGCCGGCCGGAGCGAAGCGTCGGCATGACCATCGCCGAGCTGGCCGCCCTCCTGGCGGAGCTCGGGGCCGTCGAAGCCATCAATATGGACGGCGGCGGTTCGACCACGATGGTCGTCCGCGACAAGGTCGTCAACAGCCCGTCCGACCCCGCCGGCGAGCGCGCCGTCGGTGACGCGCTGCTCGTCCTCCCCCGCTGACCGGCGATTGACGCCCCCGGACGGTGCTGGTATATTCGCCTCTCATGCCGTCCGCGCCGGGAAAAGACAAGGAGGCCCCATGACAAAGCATCTCGGAATCTCGTTCGCGAGGATCTTCGTTCTCGCCGTTCTCGTCCTGCCGCTCGCGTTGGCGACGGCGACGCCGGCGGCGTCCGGCTCGGACGCCCCGGACGGGGCGAAGAAGCCGCTGTCCTACGACGCCTACGACGGCTGGCGCTCCATCCAGGGCAACCAGCTCTCCCGCGACGGCCAGTGGCTCGTCTACGCGCTGACGCCCCAGGACGGGGACGGCGAGCTCGTCGCTTTGAACCTGAACACGAGCAGGGAATATCGCGCCGCGCGCGGCCGCCAGCCCGTCCTCACCGTCGACGGCAAGTTCGTCGTGTTCACGATCGCCCCCCTCAAGGCCGACGTCGACAAGGCGAAGAAGGACAAGAAGAAGCCCGAAGAGCAGCCCAAGAGCGCCCTCGGCATCATGGACCTGGCCACCGGGCAGGTGACGACGATCGACCGGGTCAAGAGCTTCAAGGTCCCCGAGGAATCCGGCGCCGTCGCGGCCTATCTCCTCGAGCCGCCGCTGAAGAAGCCGGACGAGAAGAAGGAACCGGAGGCCAAGCCGGAACAGAAGCCCGAAGCCGCACCGGCCGCCAAGCCGGAAGAGAAGAGAGCCGAGGAGCCCAAGAAGGAAGAGAAGAAGAAGGAGCCCGGCAACGACCTCGTCGTCCGCGAGCTCGCCTCGGGCAAAGAGACCAAGATCGCCGAGGTCGCCGAGTACGTCTGGAACAAGCCCGGGACCTGGCTCGCCTACGGCGTATCCTCCAAGACCCCCGAGAACGACGGCGCCTTCGCCCTCGAGCCGGCGTCCGGCCGGACCGTGACCCTTCTCAAAGGGCTCGGCAACTACAAGAACCTGACTTTCGACGAGAAGGGCCTGCAGCTCGCCTTCACCAGCGACCGCGACGACTACAAGGCCGAGAAGTCGGCCTCCAAGCTCTATCACTGGGCTTCGACGGCCGCGGCCGCCGCCGAGATCGCCCCGGCCGCGGCCAAGGGCTTCCCCGCCGACATGGCCGTCAGCGAGAACGGACGTCTCCAGTTCTCCAAGGACGGCGGGCGGCTCTTCTTCGGCATCGCCGCGGCCCCCAAGCCCGAGGCCAAGGACGCGCCCGAACCGGTCAAGGTCGATATCTGGAGCTGGAAGGACCCGTATCTCCAGCCCATGCAGAAGGCCCAGGCCGATCAGGACAAGAAGAGGGCGCTGATGTGCGTCATGCATCTCGGGCCGAAGGCGAAGACGTTCGTCCGGCTGGCGACGGAGGACGTGCCCGACATCATGCTCTCCGAAGACGCCAAGGCCGCCCTCGGCACGTCCGATCTCCCCTATCGCCAGCTTGTCTCCTGGGACCAGGGATACCGCGACGTCTACATCGTCAACGTCAATGATGGTTCCAAGAAGCGGGTCCTCGAGAGGTCGTCCGGCGGGGCCCGCCTCTCGCCCGGCGGGGCCTGGATCTATTATTTCAGCCAGGCCGACAACGCCTATTTCACCACCCGCATCGCCGACGGCAAGACCTTCAACCTGACCGGGAAGCTCGGCGTCAGCTTCGTCGACGAGGAGGATGACATGCCGGCCGACGACAGGCCCTACGGCGTCGCCGGCTGGACCGACGGCGACAAGGCCGTTCTCATCTACGACCGCTACGACATCTGGGAGTTCTCGCCCGACGGCGCGAAGAGCCGGATAGTGACGAACGGCCTGGGCCGCCGCGACAAGCTCGTCTTCCGCTACGCCCGCCTCGATCCGGAGCAGACGACCATCCCGGGGAGCGGCCCCCTCCTCCTCCCGGCCTCCGACGAAAAAACGCTGGCCACGGGGGCCTATCGACTCGACCTCGCGGCCCCCACCGCCGACCCGGCCAAGGTCCTCATGCTGGACAAGCAGCTCGGCGGGCTGCTTAAAGCCAAGAACGCCGACGTCTACGTCCACACCCGGCAGCGCTTCGACGAGTTCCCCGACCTCTGGGTGAGCGGCCCCGACCTGGCCGCGGCCCGCAAGGTCAGCGACGCCAACCCGCAGCAGGCCGGGTACAACTGGGGCAAGGCCGAGCGCATCGAGTACACCAATTCCGACGGGAAGCGCCTGCCGGCCGTGCTCATCAAGCCCGAGGACTTCGACCCGTCGAAGAAGTACCCGCTCATGGTCTACATCTACGAGACCCAGGCCCTGGGCCTGCACCGGTACTACGCGCCCTCTCCGGGCACGAGCATCAACTTCACCCGCTACGTCAGCAACGGCTATGTGCTCCTCAGCCCGGACATCGTCTATGAGGTCGGCTATCCGGGTGCGAGCGCGCTCAAGTGCGTCATCCCGGCTGTCCACAGGGTCCTCGATATGGGCTTCATCGACCCGGAGCGGATCGGCATCCAGGGCCACAGCTGGGGCGGATACCAGATCAGCCACCTCATCACCCAGACCGACATCTTCGCGGCCGTCCAGGCGGGGGCCTCGGTCACGAACATGACCAGCGCCTACGGCGGCATCCGTTGGGGCACGGGCATGTCCCGGGCCTTCCAGTACGAGAAGACGCAAAGCCGCATCGGCGAGCCGCTCTGGAACCGGACCCTGCAGTACCTCGAGAACTCGCCGCTCTTCTGGGTCGAGCGGGTCGACACGCCCTATCTCTCGATCCACAACGACGAGGACGACGCCGTGCCGTGGTACCAGGGGATCGAGTTCTTCTCGGCCCTCCGCCGCCTGGGCAAGGAAGCCTACATGTTCAACTACAACGGCGAGAAGCACGGCCTCCGCGAGCGGGAGAACCAGAAGCACTGGACCGTCCACCAGGACGAGTTCTTCGACCACTTCCTGCTCGGCAAGCCGAAACCGGAGTGGATGGAGAAGGGCGTTCCCTTTTTGGAGCGGGGAACGCGCGACGTCGGCCCGCTCTTCAAGGCGCCGGAGAAGAAATAGGGCGGATCACCGGTATCCCCAGGCGATCATCTGGTCGTCCGGGGCCCGGAGCGGCCGGCCGTCGAAGCCGCCGAAGAACTCCCAGCGGGAGAATCCGGCCGCGGCGAAGAGAAGCTCGAGCTCGAAGCGATAGACCCAGCGCTGGGCCGTCCGGTACCTATGGACCGACTTCGGGCGCTCCGCCGGGTCGAGCTCCCAGATCTCGACCAGGGAATCCTGCCTCTGGCCAACGACGTCCTTGGTGCGGTTGTCCCAGAGCTGGAGCTTGCCGCCGTCCGGGAGGGGCGCCTCGTGCTCGAGAACGGCCTTCCCTTCGGGCTCCGCCCAGTAGGCCGGCCCGGGATAGGACATGTGGAGGACGAGCGCGCCGCCCGGCTCGAGATGCCGGCGGGCCGAGCGCAGGCAGCCGAGCTGGTCGTCGATCGTCTCGCAGTGGGCGAAGCCGTTGAAGCCGCAGAAGATCCGGCTGTAGCGGCGCCCCATGTCGAAGCTCCGCATATCGGCCACCTCCGCCCGGACGTCGAGGCCGGCCGCCCCGGCTTTGTCCCTCAGGCGGCCGATCATGGCCGGGCTGGCGTCGAAGCCCTCGGCGTCGATGCCGGCCCTGCGGATGGGCAGAAGCAGCCGGCCCGTGCCGCAGGCGATCTCGAGGACGGGCCCCGCCGCGGTCCGCGCCGTCTCGACCCAGTACGGGACGTCGAAGTCGAGCGAGTCGAACAGGAGATCGTAGAGGTCCGGGGCATCATAGGGGGTCGGATCGCGGACTTCGTCCATGGCCGCTCTATCTTAAAGGAAGATGAGCGGGGTTGGCAAATATGATATCCTGAGGCTCCGATAAAGCCACAGGAGGAACCCATGGCCGTCCCCATCTTTCAAGTCGACGCCTTCACGGAGGAGCCGTTCAAGGGCAATCCCGCCGGCGTCTGCCTCCTTCAGGGCCCGGCCGACGCGGCCTGGATGCAGAGCGTCGCGGCCGAGATGAACCTGGCCGAGACGGCCTTCCCGCTTCCGGAGGGCGACGGTTTCCGCCTGCGCTGGTTCACGCCCAAGGTCGAGGTCAAGCTCTGCGGCCACGCGACCCTGGCCACGGCCCATATCCTCTGGGAACAGGGGCTCCTTCCCCCGGACCGCGAGGCCCGCTTCCAGACGCTGAGCGGGCTCCTGACCGCGCGCAAGGACGGCGCTCTCATCGAGCTCGACTTCCCGGCCCGGCCGCCCCGTCCCGAGCCGCCGGATTGGGCCGAGGCCGTCGTCGGGGCCCTGGGGATCAAGCCGGTCTATATCGGCATGAGCGCCGAGGACATCCTCTTCGAGGCGTCTGACGAGGGGGCGGTCCGCGGCGTCCAGCCCGATTTCGCCACCCTGCGCTCGCTCCCGGCCCGCGGCGTCATCGTCACCAGCCGCGCGGCCGACAAGCGCTTCGATTTCATCTCCCGCTTCTTCGCGCCCGCGGTCGGGGTCGACGAGGACCCGGTGACCGGCTCGTCCCACACGGTGCTGGTCCCCTACTGGGCCAAGCGGCTCGGCCAGAGGACGTTCACGGCTTATCAGGCCTCGGCCCGCGGCGGCGTCCTCCACCTCGCTCTCGACGGCGACCGGGTCAAGATCGGGGGGATGGCCGTCACAATCATCAAGGGCCAGATCATCGTTTAGCCTGGACTATTCATAAAAACGCCGCTTTTCTCGGTAAAACGGCAATGAATAATCCAGGCTAGGGAATGGCGGCGCGGACCGGCGTCGGCTTGAGGACCCGGGCCAGCTCTCGGGGATCGAGCTCGACCAGGAAGCCGCGCTTGCCGCCGTTGATGTAGATCCGAGACAGGCCGAGGATGGTCTCTTCGACGTAAATGGGCATCGGCTTGCGGAGGCCGAAGGGCGACGTGCCGCCGACCTGGTAGCCCGAGTGCCGCTCAGCCGCCTCCGGCGCGCACGGCCGGACCGTCTTGACGCCGAGGGCCCGGGCCAGCTCCTTCGTCGAGACCTCGCGGTCGCCGTGCATCAGGACGACGAAGGGCTTCTTCGCCTCGTCCTCCATGACCAGCGTCTTGATCACGAGGTGTTCGTCGACCCCGGCTTCCGCGGCGAAGGCCGCCGTCCCGCCGTGCTCGACGTAGGCGTACGGGCGGCCCGCGAAATCCACGCCGGCCTGCCGAAGGGCCCGCACGGCCGGCGTCATCGGCGTCTTGTCTTGTCCCATCAGCCCTGGAATTCCGGCTCGGTATGGACGAGGACCTGCTCGATCTCCGGGATCTCCCGCCGCAGGGCCTCCTCGATCCGGGACGAGAGCCTGTGGGCCTCGATGACGGGCAGGCTCGGCGCGAACCCGCAGTAGAGCGAGACCGAAACGCGGTCCCCCTGCCGCCGGACGAGGATATTGTGGCAGCAGGCCCGGCCCGCGACCGCGTCCGTGATCGCCCGGACCTTCTCGACCAGCGCCCCCTCCTCGGCCGTGACGTCCTTGCCGCTGCCGATCCCCGTGCCGCGCGATTCGATGTGGGTGTTGACGCGCACGATCTTGGGGATGCCGGCCCGGAGGTCTCGCTCGATGCGGGTAGCCAGGTCGTGGGCCTGGTGAAGAAGCAGATGGTCGTCGACCTCGAGGTGGAGATCGACGTGGACCTCCTCGCCGTTCTCGTGGACGCTGATGTTGTGGACCGGGACCTGGTTGCGCGCGGCGATGGCCCGGATGCGCCGGGCCATGTTCTCCCTTTCGGGCTCGCGCGGGTCGGTGTGGACGACGACGTCGGCGTCCGGGACGAGGGCCTGGATCCGGGCCTCGACGCCTTCGGCGATGGCGTGGGTCTTCTCGAAGGACAGGTTCCGGTCGACCTCGATGGTCATGTCGACGAAGATCCGGGGGCCCGAACGGCGGAGCCGGACCTGGCCGGGTTCGAGGACGCCCTCGACCTCCGCCGTGGCGGCCAGGATCTGCCCTTTCAGCCCGTCGGGAGCGGAATCGAGAAGGACGTCGATCGTCCGCTTCCCGAGACGGTAGCTGACGAAGAACACGATGATGGCGACGCCGAGGGCGGCCACGGCGTCGGCCCGGTTGAAGAGATCGGACCGGCCGGGGAGCAGCTTCTGCCCCGCCCAGACGAGGGCCAGGCCGACGAGAACGACGGCCGAGCTCCAGATGTCGGTCGAGAAATGGAGCGCGTCGGCTTCGAGGGCCTGGCTGTTGTGCTTCTTGGCGGCCCGGGAGAGCATCCGGGAGCGGCTGATGTCGACGACGATCGAGACGGCGACCACGAGGAAGGCCCAGAGGCTCGGCTCCACATGGACCTCGCGGAAGAAGATGCGCCGGACGGCCTCATAGACGATCCAGGCGCAGGTGACGAAGAGCAGGAGCGTTTCGATGAGGGCCGAGAAGTTCTCGACCTTGCCGTGGCCGTAGGGGTGGGCCTCGTCGGCCGGCCGGTCGGAAACGCTGACGGCGACGAGGGTGATGACCGCGGCGACGAGGTCGAGACCCGAATGGGCGGCCTCGGCCAGGACGCCGAGCGAGCCGCTGAGGAGGCCGACGGCGAGCTTCATGCCGGTCAGGCCCAAGGCGGCCAGGACCGAGCTCAGGGCGGCCCGCTGCTTCTCTTTCCGGGTCAGGTCGATGGCCGTCGCTTCTTCAAGAGGCATGAGTCTGTCGTCCCTCGGGCCCGAGCCGATGTTATCACCGGCCGGAGGCCGAATCAATGCCCCGGCCCGCGTTGACACGGCCGGGCGCCTGGTCTATATTTCCCGCGCATGGACGCCGTCTTCCTCGCCCGGCTCCAGTTCGGGATCACGGCCGGGTTCCATTTCCTGTTCCCGCCGACGACGCTCGGCCTGACGTTCCTCATCGTCATCATCGAGGCTCTCTACGCGAGGACGAAGAACGAGGCCTATCAGCAGCTGTCCGTCTACCTCGTCAAGATCCTCGGCACCGTTTTCGTCATGGGCGTGGCCACGGGCATCGCCCTCGAGTTCGCCTTCGGCAACAACTGGGCGGCCTATTCCCGGACGGTCGGCGACATCTTCGGCGCCCCTCTCGCCGCCGAGGCGGTCT
>Ga0209705_10001792_pt1 | contig 11359 bp, 8 predicted proteins | sample PPLLaktember2015_5_FD_187262 | JGI IMG/M metagenome (GOLD analysis project Ga0209705, IMG submission 187262) | Freshwater sediment microbial communities from Prairie Pothole Lake near Jamestown, North Dakota, USA - PPLs Lake P8 Core (1) Depth... | ecosystem: Environmental > Aquatic > Freshwater... | reverse complement strand
CAGCTGCACCCAGTCGAGCTCGCCCTGACGACCAAGATCCTTGATGATAAAGACTCCTTCGAGCGCGCCCTTGCCGGACAGCAGAATCGCCGGAGTCGCGCCGAGCGCGCCTTCCATACGTCGTACCGCCGCCTGCTTGAGCTCGACGTCGTAAACCCATACTTGCTTGCCGTCGCCAACAATATGCTGCTCATAGGGTACGGTGTAGTTCCAGCGAAACTTGCCGGGACGCTGGATCCACAGATTGCCGGAGGATTCCTGGATCGGATTCATGGCCTCGTCCAGGGTTACCTGGTCGAAGCGCGCGCTGTAACGCTGAACTTTGTTGAAGAAGCGTTGCAGGTCCTGCGTGGCAGCAGCCTGCGCCGCCAGGCCTGTGAACGAAAGAACGAGCAGAACAATCAACCGGCGCATCATGCTTTTATCCTGAAAAATTCAATGGAGGCCACAGATGAACGCAGATAAACACAGATCATTCAGGCCGCGATACTTTCCCTTTTTAATCCGCGTTCATCTGTGGCCAGAAATAATATTCAATCGCGCGGCGGAGGTGGCGGTGCCAGCACTTCGCGGTTGCCGTTCGACTGCATTGGGCCGACGACACCGGTCTTCTCCATCTCCTCAATCAGGCGCGCGGCGCGGTTGTAGCCAATGCGCAGGCGGCGCTGCACGCCGGAAATCGAGGCTCGGCGTGTCTCCGTGACAATCTTGAGTGCCTCGTCGTAGAGCGGGTCGTTCTCGCCCTCGCCGTTCTCGCCGCCCATGCCGGCCAGTCCGGAGCCGCCACTGGCGACTTCCGCCTCACCGGTAAGAATGCTGTCGTCGTAGGTCGGTTTGCCGCTCTTCTTGAGGAAGTTCACGACCTTGTGCACTTCGTTGTCGGACACGAACGCGCCGTGCACGCGCAGCGGCAGGCCGGTGCCGGGCGTGAGGAACAGCATGTCACCCTGGCCGAGCAACTGCTCGGCGCCCATCTGATCCAGAATGGTGCGCGAATCGACGCGCGCCGAAACCTGGAAGGCGATACGCGCCGGGATATTGGCCTTGATGAGACCGGTGATCACGTCCACCGACGGGCGCTGCGTGGCGACGATCAGGTGCAGGCCGGCGGCACGCGCCTTCTGCGCCAGGCGTGCGATCAGCTCTTCGACCTTCTTGCCGACCACCATCATCAGGTCGGCAAGCTCGTCGATCAGGATCACGATGTACGGCAGGGTCTTCAGTTCCGGCACCTGGTCGTCGTCGGACTGAACCTGATAGATCGGATCGAGGATCGGTTTGCCGGCCTTCTCGGCCTCGCGCACCTTGCTGTTGTAGCCGGAGATGTTGCGTACCCCGAGCGCCGCCATCAACCGGTAACGGCGCTCCATTTCCACAATGCACCAGCGCAGCGCGTTTGCCGCCTGTTTCATGTCCGTGACCACCGGCGCGAGCAGATGCGGGATGCCCTCGTACATGGCGAGCTCGAGCATCTTCGGGTCGACCATGATGAAGCGCACCTGCTCCGGGGTCGACTTGTACACCATGCTCAGAATCAGCGCGTTGATGCACACCGATTTACCGGAGCCGGTGGTGCCGGCGATCAGCAGATGCGGCATCTTGGCGAGGTCCACGATGATGGGTGCGCCGCCGATGTCCTTGCCGAGCGCCAGCGCCAGCGGCGAATGCACCTCGTCGTAGGCCTGCGAGGACAGCGCGTCGCTCAGCCGCACGGTCTCGCGGTTCTCGTTCGGAATCTCGATGCCGACCGTGGACTTGCCAGGGATGTTCTCGACCACGCGCAGGCTGATGACCGACAGCGCGCGCGCCAGGTCGCGCGCCAGGTTGGTGATCTGGCTGGCCTTCACGCCCGGCGCCGGGTCGATTTCGAAGCGTGTGATCACCGGGCCGGGATGCACTGCCACCACCTGCGCCTCGATGTCGAAGTCGAGCAGTTTCTTTTCCAGCAACCGCGACAGGGTTTCCAGCGTCTCCTTGTTGTACGCGACCTTGGCCTCCTCGGCCGGATCGAGCAGCTTGAGCGGCGGCAGTTCGCCGGAACCGGCCGGCACATCGAACAACGGCACCTGCTTCTCGCGCTCCACGCGCTCGCTCTTGACGATCGGTTTGAGCACCGGCTCGATGCGCGGTGGCGTGTGCTTTTCCAGAACCTTTTTGTCTTCGGCCACGGTCACGCGCCGCTGCTTTTTCGCGCGCAGACCGATCCCGTAGTCGACCAGGGCCGCGAAGCCTTCTTTCGCGCGCAGCGCGAGCACGAAACTCAGGCGCCCGGTGAGATCCATCACCTTGAGCCAGGAGAGACCGGTAAACAACGTAACCCCGGCAAAGAACACCGCCAGCAGGAAAATGGTGGCGCCGGTGAAGCTGAACGGCCCGGCCAAACCGTGACCGACGAAATTGCCGAGCACGCCGCCACTGGTGAACGGCAGATCGCCATTGGTGTTGAAGTGCAAGCTTGCCAGTCCACCGGCGCCCAGCACGGTGAGCACGAAGCCAGCGGTAATGAGCGCGGTCACGCGCGCATCGCGCGGGCCGTCGTTCTTGCGGTTCAGAAACACGCGTGCCGCGGCGACGCCGGTGAGCACCGGGAACAGGAAGGCGACATAGCCGAACAGGTGCAGGAGCACGTCGGCCAGCCACGCGCCGGCGCGCCCGCCCAGGTTCTCGACCCGGCTGGACGCGCCGCTGTGTGACCAGCCGGGGTCGGCCGCGTGGTAGGTCCAGAGGGAGATCAGCAGATAAACTGCAACCGCGACCAGGAGATACAGGCCGGCCTCGCGCACCATGCGCAGGATCTTCGGGGCCAGGGGCGGCCGTTGTTCGCGTTTCCAGGTTGCTTGTGCCACAACACTCCTCGGGATGGATAACTGCCTGCGTATTATGGCGTTTTTGGCCGGATTAGACCATGGTCAGAGCCCCGCCAGGGAGGCGGCCACGGCCGGGTGTACTAGCCTGCCAGCCTGGACATTGATGCCGGCGTGCAGGGCCGCATCCTGCTCCCAGCCAGGCCGCGCGAGACGCGCGACATACGGGGCAATCTCCCCGGACAGGGCCTGGGAGGCGGTACGCGGTACCGCCCCGGGCATGTTGGTCACGCCGAAGTGGATGACGCCCTCCTCGACATAGGTCGGGTTGGTGTAATCGGTCGGACGGATGGTCTCGATACAGCCACCCTGGTCGACGGAGATGTCCAGGATCGCCGATCCCGCGCGCATGCTACGGACCATGGCGCGTGTCACCAAATGCGGGGCGCGCGCACCCGGAATGAGCACGGCACCAATCAGCAGATCGGCCTGCGGCAACGCCGCGGCGATTCCGCCCTGAGAGGAATGCAGCGCCGTGACGTTTGCACCGAGCCGGCACATGCGCGCCAGACTGTCGCGCGAGCGCTCGAACACCGTGACCTCGGCGCCGAGCGCAGCGGCGGCGGCAACCGCCGCCCCACCGGCCTCGCCTGCCCCCAGCACCACCACCCGACCGCGTTCCGTGCCGGGCAGGCCGCCGAGCAAAATGCCGCGCCCGCCCATGGGCGCGTGCAGCAGGTGCGCGCCGATCTGCACCGCCAGGCGACCGGCAATTTCGCTCATGGGCGCCAGCAGCGGCAGGCGGCCGTTTACCTCCACGGTCTCGAACGCCAGCGCGGTCAGGCCCTTCTGTTTCAGCACGTGCGCCAGTTCCGGCACGGCGGCCAGATGCAGATACGAGAACAGCACATGCTCAGGCCGCAGCAGGTCGTATTCCGGCGCGATCGGCTCCTTCACTTTGACGATGAGTTGTGCTCGTCCGTACAGGGCCGCCGCATCCGGCAGAATCCGCACGCCGTGCGCGCTATAGGCGCCGTCCGGATAGCCACTTTTTTCTCCGGCTCCGGCCTGCACAGACACCTCGTTCCCGGCGCGCACCAGTTCCCCGGCGGCTTCGGGGATAAGCGCCACCCGTCCTTCGAGCGGTTTGATTTCCTTTGGAATACCGATACGCATGCCTGCTCCTTTGGTCATTATCCGGAAAGACTTCGCCTCAGGATAACAGCCGTTATAATGGCGACCCTAATTCCAACGAACTTTTCGGAGTCTTGTTCATGGCCACCGCCAAGCATTGCCGTCTCCTGATTCTGGGCTCCGGCCCGGCCGGCTACAGCGCCGCCGTATACGCCGCGCGCGCCAATCTCAATCCGGTGCTGGTCACCGGCATAGAACAAGGCGGCCAGCTCATGACCACCACCGATGTGGACAACTGGCCGGGCGACGTCGAAGGCCTGCAGGGTCCGGGGCTCATGGAGCGCATGCAGAAACATGCCGAGCGCTTCAAGACCGAGATCGTCCACGATCACATCCGCTCCGTCGATCTCAAGGCACGGCCATTCAAGCTCACCGGCGATTCCGGCGAGTACACCTGCGATGCGCTCATCATCGCCACCGGCGCCTCGGCCAAGTATCTCGGCATTCCGTCGGAAGAAAAATTCCGCGGCAAAGGCGTGTCGGCCTGCGCCACCTGCGACGGCTTCTTCTATAAGAACCAGAAGGTCGCCGTGGTGGGCGGCGGCAACACCGCCGTGGAAGAGGCGTTGTACCTGTCCAATATCGCCGAGCATGTCACCCTCATCCATCGGAGCGACAAGTTCAAGGCCGAGGCCATCCTGGTCGACAAGCTCATGGAAAAAGTCGCGGCCGGCAAGATTGCCCTCGACCTGAATAGCAACACGGATGAGATCCTGGGCGACACCAGCGGCGTCACCGGCGTACGCGTCAAAGACAAAGCCGGCAAGACCAAGGACATCGGCGTACACGGCGTGTTCATCGCCATCGGCCATGCACCCAACACCGCTATCTTCGAAGGCCAGCTGGACCTGGAACACGGTTACATCAAGACCCATTCCGGGAACCAGGGGAATGCCACCGCCACCAACGTACCGGGCGTGTTCGCTGCCGGCGACGTGCAGGATCACATCTACCGCCAGGCGGTCACCTCGGCCGGCAGCGGCTGCATGGCAGCGCTCGATGCCGAGCGCTTTCTCGAGCAGCTGAAGGAGTAGAATTTTCTATAAAGGCTTGGCCACAGATGAACGCAGATAAACACAGATAGATTTAGATCGAACGAAAGACCTGTATGTAATATCTGTGTCAATCTGTGTTCATCTGTGGCTGCCTTTTTGGCGCTTCGCGCCACAAGGAATCACACCATCCAACCCGAAATCCTGCTCACCGCCGGGCTGATCCTGCTGGCGGCCTATTTCATCCGCGGCATCTCCGGATTCGGCTCGGGGCTGATCGCGGTGCCACTGCTGGCGCACTTTCTGCCACTCACCTTCGTGGTGCCGATGATCCTCGTCACCGACTTCGCGGCCTCGCTGGCGCTCGGCACACATACCCGCAAGCACATGCGCTGGGATGAGGTGCGACCGCTTATTCCTTTCAGCATTCTCGGCGTGCTGGCCGGCACCACGCTGCTGGTCAGTCTGCCGAAAGCGCCGCTGCTCGCCACGCTCGGCGTTTTTGTATTGCTGTTCGGTGCACGCAATGTGCTCAACCTGCATGGCACACGCACCGTTTCGCGCCGCTGGGCCATTCCCGCCGGGCTCGCCGGTGGCGCCATCGGTGCACTGTTCGGAACCGGCGGGCCGCCGTATGTGATCTACCTCAATCACCGCCTGCACGACAAGGGTGAGTTGCGCGCGACTTTCAGCGGCTTGTTTCTCATCGAAGGCGGTCTGCGCATAGTCGTGTTTCTGGTTGCCGGTCTTCTGCTCCATGCCGAACTACTGCTCACGATCCTCGCGGCCCTGCCGCTGGTGGCGCTCGGGCTGTTCCTCGGCAACCGCGTGCATATCGGCCTCTCGCCGCTGCAGATGCAGCGCCTGATCGGGATCATGCTGCTCGTGAGCGGCACTTCGCTGCTGTGGCGCGCCTGGATCTAGCCTGTAACCTGGCCCGCGGCGGCGCCCCGTTGTGTTTTCGGCGCCGGCACCGCATATTCAGCGCACCTCTCCTTGCACGACACACCATGGCAGACCAGGACGGTGACAACGACGACCGCAGCCTGTTTCGCAAGGCAGTGAAGGGCGCACGTCCGCTCAAGCAGGATCGCCACCATCCACAGCGGCCGCGTCGCAAACCGGTACCGCTGCAACGGCACCGCGATGATCAAGAGGTCATGGCCAGCCTGCTCTCGGATGACTACTCTCCGGACATCGAGACCGGCGAGGAGCTGCTGTTCGTGCGCACCGGCATCCAGCAGCGCGTGTTGCGCAAATTCCGCCGCGGCCAGTACACGATCGAGGCCGAACTCGACCTGCATGGCCGCACCGCCCTCGAAGCGCGCGAGCTGGTGAGCCAGTTTCTGCAGCGTGCACGTGCCGGCAACAAGCGCTGCGTGCGCATCATTCACGGCAAGGGCCTGAGCTCGATTGGCAAGCTGCCGGTGCTGAAGGTGAAAGTGAACAGCTGGTTGCGGCAGAAGGACGAGGTGCTGGCGTTCTGCTCGGCGCGCCCGAACGACGGCGGCACCGGTGCGGTGTACGTGCTGCTCAAGAAGGCTTGAGCCAACCGGACTGCGCAGTTCTCAGGGAATAATGTCGAAACCGCTCGGCCTTTCAGCGATCGATACGAGCAACACCACCGCGTGCGCCGCGATGCCCTCTTCCCGCCCGGCGAAGCCGAGTTTTTCGGTCGTGGTGGCCTTGACGTTGACACAGTCGGCGCCGACGCCGAGATCGGCCGCGATGTTTTCGATCATCGCCGGGATATGCGCCGCCAGCCGGGGCGATTGCGCGATGATCGTGCTGTCCAGGTTCTCCAGTCGCCAGCCGCGTTCGTCGAGCAGCGCCTCGACGTGACGCAGCAGCTTGCGGCTGTCGATATCCTTGTAGCGCGGGTCGGTGTCCGGAAAATGGCGGCCGAGGTCGCCCAGACCGGCGGCACCGAGGCAGGCGTCGCAGATCGCGTGCAGCAACACATCCGCATCCGAATGTCCAAGCAGACCCTTGGCATGCGGAATCTTGACGCCGCCCAGAATGAGATCGCGCCCGGCAACCAATTGGTGCACGTCATAGCCATGACCAATGCGCATCATCGGGACTCGCGCTCCTGTTCGCGCAAGAAAAGTTCGGCCAATGCCAGGTCCTCGGGTAGCGTGATCTTGATGTTGTCCGCGCGCCCAGGCACCAGCCGCGGGCGCGCGCCGCTGTATTCCATGGCCGAGGCCTCGTCGGTGATCTCGAGACCCTCGGCCAGCGCCGCTTCGAGCGCAGCACGCAGGGCGGCGAGCCGAAAGACCTGAGGCGTGAGTGCCCGCCAGAGCCCGGTGCGCGACACGGTCTCCTCGGAGCATCCATTATGGTCGGCGCGCTTTAGCGTGTCGCCGAGCGGCACGGCTAGAAGGCCGCCATCCGCATGTCCGGCGACATCGGCGAGCAAGGCGTCGATGTCGCTGTGGCGCAGACACGGGCGCGCGGCATCATGCACCAGCACCCAATCGTCCGCGGACGCATACGGCTCCAGCGCCCGCAGGCCATTCAGCACCGTCTCGGCACGCTCTGCGCCACCGATATAGGCGGTCAGCAGATTCGGGATGTCCAAGGTTAGCGTCGGCCAGTAGGCATCATCCGCGGCGATGCCCACCACCAGGCCGCGTAGACGCGGATAGTGGCCAAGGCGCTCGAGTGTATGCAGTAGAATGGGGCGACCGAGGAGCGGAAGATATTGCTTGGGACGGTCGGTACGCATGCGCGTACCGCCACCCGCAGCCGGCACCACCGCCCAGAGCGCGGAATCAGATGCAGCGGCCAAAGGGACGAGTGTCAGGCGGCGACGCCGACCTGTTCGCGGATTCTGTGAATCGCGTCTTCCGGCGAGATGCCGGTGGCTACCGCGACTTCACGCGCCAGGTGATTGCAACCGGTCTGCAGCAGCCGCACCTCTTCGAAGGACAGGCCCTTCTGGGTCTTCCAGCGCAACAAATCGCGCACCACCTCGCCGATCTCCATGCACGAGCCGGCGTTCACCTTGCGGGCCAGTTCCCGGCAACGTTCCATCTGGTTGCCGGCGGTCGAACGACTCTTGCCGGAACCGGACAGCACTTTGAACAAATCCTTGACCTTCTTGCCATCGAGCAGCGGCCGGATGCCGTTCGGCTCCATGTTGGCCAGCGGCACCTTGATGGTGGCGCCACTTTCCAGAATGCGGATGACGAAACAGGGTTCGAGTTGACCGGTAAGAAACACGTCTTCCTGGCTTTCGATTACACCGACACCCGCCGCCGGGTAGAACACCGCGTCACCGACCTTGTAACCGGATTTCCGTGCCATTCCATCCACCCCTTTGTTTCTAGTTGAGATACTTCGCCTAACCATTTGAACAACAGTAGTATCCATTTGTCAAATGTCTTCTTAACTTCCGTTTAGCCCGGTTCGGATCAGACACCCCAAGGGAAGGGATCAGGTACAATATCGAATCCGAGACGCCGAGCTCCCTTTCACTGTCCTTGCCGTCCAAGTCTGCCACCCCCGCCCCCGGCGCGCTGCTGTGCTCGCCGCTCCTGCCGCGCTGGCCGCAGCAGCCTGGCGCGAGCCTGCGTTGGACCCATCTCTTGGGTTCAAGCCGGGGACTGGCCATTGCCCGCGCCGCCGAGGCACATGCCGGCCCACTGCTGGTCATCACGCGTGACACCCGTACTGCCCGGCAGATCGAGGACGAGATTCGGTTCTACCTGGGCGGGGAAGAGAAGATTCCCCTGCTGCCCTTCCCCGACTGGGAGAGCCTGCCGTACGACGCCTTCGCCCCGCACCCGGACATCATTTCCGAACGGCTCTTGACCCTCTACCGGCTACCGGAGCTTACGCACGGCATCGTGCTGCTCACCGCCGCCACTCTGCAGCACCGCTTGCCGCCACGGACTTACGTATCCGGGCAGACCTTCCTGCTGGATGCCGGCACCGCCCTCGACATCGAGGCATTTCGTGCCCGCCTGCAGCAGGCCGGCTACCAGTCGGTCGGACAGGTCATGGAATCGGGGGAGTACGCGGTACGCGGCGGTATCGTGGACGTGTTTCCCATGGGTGCGCCGGCTCCCTACCGTATCGACCTGTTCGGGGAAAAAATTGAGTCCATTCGTCTGTTCGACCCGGAAACCCAGCGCTCCGGGGAGAAATTACCGGGGATACGGCTGCTGCCGGCCCGCGAGGTGCCGCTCGTGCCCGAGGCCATCCAGCGCTTCCGTCAGGCATTCCGCGCGCGCTTTGAGGGTGATCCGCAGAAGGTGGCGCTGTACCGCGAGGTGAGCAAGGGTTCCGCCCCGGCCGGTATCGAGTACTACCTGCCGCTATTTTTCGAGACTACCGCCAGCCTGTTCCATTACCTGCCGGAGACCGCGCTGTGTGTCATCGAGGACGGAATCGCGGAGACCATGGGCGTCTTCTGGCAGGAGACTGAGGAGCGCTATCGCGTCCTGCGCACCGACCCGGAGCGACCGGTGCTGCCGCCCGCGGAGCTGTTTCTCAAACCCGACGAACTCACTGCCACCCTCGACCGCTACGCCCAGGTGCGACTGACGCCGTTTGCCGAGGACGCAGCCCAGCCGTCTGGCGAAACGCTCACTTTCGATGCCCGGCTGCCACCCGCGTTACCGGTGAGCACCAAGGCGGAGGTGCCGCACGCCGCGCTGTTTGACTGGTTAAAACAGTACCCGGGACGCATATTGCTGGTCGCTGAAACCCCGGGGCGGCGCGAGGTGTTGCGCGCGCTACTGCACGACCATGGTTTCTATCCTGAACCCTGCGCCGATTGGCCGGCATTTGTCGCCATGACGGCGCCGCTCGCGCTCACGGTAGCCGACCTGGAGAAGGGCCTGTGGCTGTCCGATCCGGCGCTCGCCGTCATCACCGAGCCGCAGCTCTACGGTGAACGCGCCGCGCAGCGCCGGCGGCGCTCGCTGGCCAATCGCGACATCGGCACGGTCATCCGCGACCTGGCCGAACTGCACCTCGGTGATCCGGTGGTGCACGAAGACCATGGCGTCGGCCGCTACCGTGGTCTGCAGACCATGGATGTCGGCGACGGCCCGACCGAATTTCTGACTCTCGAATATCAGGGCGGCGACAAGCTCTACATCCCGGTCACGGACCTGGCGCGAGTCACGCGCTATACCGGCACCCATCCGGACCAGGCGCCGCTGCACAAGCTTGGCGGCGATTCCTGGGAGAAGGCCAAGCGGCGCGCGCGCGAGAAGGCCTGGGACGCGGCCGTTGAATTGCTCGAGGTCCAGGCACTGCGCCAGAGCCGCGCCGGCCATGCGTTCGCGACACCGGACGATCACTACGATGCGTTCGCCGCTGCCTTTCCGTTCGAAGAAACCCCCGACCAGACACGCGTCATCGACGAGGTGTTGAACGATATGGAGGCGCCGCGCCCCATGGACCGGCTGGTGTGCGGCGATGTCGGCTTCGGCAAGACCGAGGTGGCGTTGCGCGCGGCGTTTCTCGCCGTGCACAACGGCAAGCAGGCGGCGGTGCTTGTGCCCACTACCCTGCTCGCCCAGCAGCATTTCCAGAACTTCAGCGACCGGTTCGCCGATCTGCCGGTGAAAATCGAGGTGCTGTCGCGCTTTCGCAGTCAGAGCGAACTGAACAAGGCCATCACAGCACTCGCCGATGGGAAAATCGACATCGTCATCGGCACCCATCGTCTGTTGCAGGACGATGTGCACTTCAAGCGCCTCGGACTGGTGATCATCGACGAAGAACACCGTTTCGGCGTGCGCCAGAAGGAACGCCTCAAGAAACTGCGCAGCGAGGTGGATATTCTGACGCTCACTGCCACGCCGGTGCCGCGCACGCTCAATCTGGCGTTGTCCGGCATGCGCGATGTCTCGCTCATCGGCACGCCGCCGCAGGCGCGCCTCGCGATCAAGACCTTCGTGCTCGAATGGAACGATGCGCTGATCCGTGAGGCCTGCCAGCGCGAAATCCGGCGCGGCGGCCAAGTGTTCTTTCTGCACAACGACGTGCGCACCATGGACCGGATGCTGGAAAAGCTGACGAAGCTCGTGCCGGAGGCGGATATCCGCATCGCCCACGGGCAGATGCCGGAGCGCGACCTCGAGCGCGTGATGCTCGATTTCTACCACCAGCGCTTCAATATCCTGCTGTGCAGCACCATCATCGAAACCGGCATCGACATCCCAACCGCCAACACCATCATCATCGAGCGCGCCGACAAGTTCGGCCTGGCACAGCTGCACCAGCTGCGCGGACGTGTCGGACGCTCGCACCACCGCGCCTACGCCTATCTGCTGATCCCGCCGCGCGCCGCACTGAGCGGCGATGCCCTCAAGCGCCTGGAGGCGATCGCGTCACTGGAAGATCTGG
>Ga0209705_10001788_pt1 | contig 11375 bp, 8 predicted proteins | sample PPLLaktember2015_5_FD_187262 | JGI IMG/M metagenome (GOLD analysis project Ga0209705, IMG submission 187262) | Freshwater sediment microbial communities from Prairie Pothole Lake near Jamestown, North Dakota, USA - PPLs Lake P8 Core (1) Depth... | ecosystem: Environmental > Aquatic > Freshwater... | reverse complement strand
AGGAGAAGGGGAGCTCAGAGGCCGAATGGAAGGTCAGGCGGCGGGCCTCGCCTCCGGACGCGGGCATGACGAAGATGTCGAAGCTGCCGAAGCGGTCGCTGGCGAAGGCGATGGACCTGCCGTCGTGGCTCCAGACGGGCATGTAGTCGTGTGCCTCGTGAAGCGTCAGCGGAACGGCGACCCCGCCGTCGGACGGGACGCGGAAGAGGTCCCCCTTATACGCGAAGACGATCGTCGCGCCGTCGGGCGAGATGGCCGGGTAGCGTAGCCAGGCGGGGATGTTATCGGCCTGCGGGGCGGCTTGGCCGAGGGCCGGGACCGCGGCAGGAACGGCGACGGCGGTGGCGGCCGGGCCTTCGGTCGAGGCGAGCGCGGCGGCTGCCCCGCAAATACAGAATACGGCCAGTGCGATCTGGCTTCGTTTCATGGGGGACTCCTTTCTCAACAGGGGGACATGTACCTGAGGCACGTGTCCCCATTCATGTGTCCCCGTCTTTATATCAAAAATCAGGGACACGCACCAGAAGCGCGAGGCCCCGGGTTCGTCCAAACCCGGGGACACAATGCCAATTTCGAATTTCCCTCACCCCTAGGGGTGAATTTCGCGGCCGGATACTCACCTCGGAATTCATCGCAGCGAGGGATGACGGGATCCTTCTCGAGGTTTATCCTGACCCAGCGGCCCAGAAAGATGCTACCGTCGGAAGTTAGTCCAAGAAATACGCATGCGGCCCGCCGGACAGGCGGCTGGCGCGTACTGCCCCTCCGGGGCATCCGGGCCAAGACTATGTTCTTTGTCCTCCTCCTTCTCGCCTCGACGGTCCTCGTTTCCTATGTCGTCACCATCCAGATCCTGAACAGCCACATCAAGAGCGAGATCGTCCGAAGGGCCGAGTCGCTCAGCCGGAGCATCGCTTCTTCGGCCGGATACCACCTCATCCCCCGGGACCTCCTCGCCCTCGACAACATGGTCTTCAAGATCAAGGAGACGAACCCCGATATCACGTCCATCGCCATCGTCGGCCCCGACCAGACGATCATCGTCCACAGCGAAAGCGGACGGGCCGGGGCCAAGGTCGAGGGCCAGGCCGGGCAGGTCGTCGTCGAGGCGGGAAAGGGGACACGGATCAGCGAGCTGGCCGCCCCGGCCGGTGCGGACAGCGCGTCCTTCGCCGTCGAGAGCCGGATCGTGTTCATGAAAAAGGACCTCGGTTCGGTCGTCCTCGACGTCAACTGGTCCGTCCTGACCGCGGCGCAGGCCGATGCCCGGCGCAGGGTCATCCCGCTGTTCGCCGCGATCCTCGTCCTGGGCGTGGCCACCAGCATCGCGGTTTCGTCGAGGCTGACCAGGCCGGTCAAGGAACTGGCCTCGGGCGTCGAGGGGCTCAAGCACGGCCAGAGGAACAAGCCCCTGCGCGTCTACTCGGCCGACGAGCTGGGACGGCTGACGGCGAGCTTCAACGACATGACCGAGCTCATCACCGGCCAACGCGAGAAGCTCAACCTCTACGCCCGCGACCTCGAGGAGGCCTACATCGCGACGGTCAGGGTCCTGGCCGCGGCCATCGAGGCGCGGGACGAATACACGCTGGGGCACTCGACGCGGGTTTCGGAATATGCCGTCGCCCTCGCGCGGGAGCTGGGCCTCGCCTCCGAGAAGGTCGAGGAGATCGAGATCGCCTGCCTCTTCCACGACGTCGGCAAGATCAGGATCCCGGATTCGATCCTCCACAAGGAGGGCCGCCTCGACCCGAACGAGTTCAAGGAGATGCGCAGGCACCCCGAGTACGGGGCCGAGATCCTGAGTAAGGCGCGATCGCTGCTCAAGTACATTCCGGCCGTCCGGCACCATCACGAGTGGTATGACGGGAACGGCTATCCGGATGGGCTGAGCCGGGAGTCCATCCCGGAGGAGGCGGCCATCATCTCGCTGGCCGACGCCTTTGACGCTATGACCTCCGACCGGCCCTACCGCGAAGCCCTGACGAAAGAGCGGGCCCTGGGCATTATCGAGGGATCGGCCGGCAGGCAGTTCCACCCGGAATACGCCAGGGTTTTCCTGGAGATCAACAACAAGCAGGGCCCGACCGTGGCGGTCGAGGCCGAACAGAGGATGGCATCGTGAACAGAACAGAAAGGAGAGGGTGGGCCGCAAGAGGGATGGTGCTGTTGCTGGCGGGGCTCGGCGCCGCCGCGTGCGCGTCGGCGAACAAGGCCGCGCTCAAGCAGCCTTCGATGGAATCCGCGCCCAAGCGGCCTTCGATGGAATCCGCGCTCGAAATGACCTCGGCGGAATCCGCGAAGTCCTTTGCAGAGGGAGATTTCGGGAAGGCGATCGACCTTAACCGGGATCTCTATGAAAAGGTCCCCAGGAACGCGAAGGTCCTGGAGGGATACGTCGCGGCGGTCGAGGAGGTCAAGAGGGCCGGCGACCGCGCCCGGGGTCAGGGGAGCCACGTCACGGCGCAGGGCGCCTACCGGGCCCTCATCGACAGCTGGGACGGGTTTTCCGCGTTCGAGTCGAAGCTCAGCTTCAAGAGAACCGACCTCGAGGCCGGCCTGAAGGACTGTCGCCTGGCGACTTGCCAGAAGATATTCCGGCAGGAGCTCCTGGCCGGCCATCACGCCGGGGCCCTCGCGGCCTACCAGGACGTGGCCAAGGAGTATCCTGGCGACATGGGTGTGAAATCGATGTACGCGAAGGGCGTCGGCGAACTCCGGGCCATGGGCGCCAAGGCGCTGGCGGCGAAGGAATACGCGGAGGCGGGTAAGATCAGCCGGCTGCTGCTCAAGAACCTGGCCTCCTTCCGAGGGCTCGGGGCGCCGGCGGAGCGGGGCGCGTCGGACCGGAAGGAGCTGACGGCGGCGATCCGGGTCTGCAGCGCCGGACTGACGAACAGCGGGCTTATCGAATACCGGAAGGGCAATCTGAAGAAGGCCATCGATCTGTGGGTGGACCTGTTGGCTTTCGACCCGGAGAACGCCGAGATCAAGAAGGCCGTCCAGACCGCGAAGGCGCAGCTCGGCCAGCTCAAGGACACGAACCCGGGCGTGGCCAAGGACGGCAACGGGCGAAGCGGAAAGAACGGGCAGGGCGGACTGCAGCCGGGGTATTATTAGAAATCGGGGACACAATACCCATTACCGATTTTGTCTATTCGCAGAATGAGTATTGAGCCCAAGAGGCTAAGCCTTCTCCGGCCCGATGGATTCAAGCGATATTCCCCCCATTAGCATCCGGGCATGGTTAGCTCGCGATCGTCTCCTGCCCGGGTTTCCCTGAACTTCGGGGCCCAATAAGCGAGCGTAATAATCAGAAAATAAATGAGATAAAAAGATATGAAGTATTTTAATCTTAACGGTTGACAAACGACTTATTAGATGTTATATTGTCAACCTACTGGGGAAGCCAAATGACACGTCAGCCAAGCCGCAGCACTCCCGAGACGCCGTTCGGGGCGCGCCTCAGGGCCGCCCGGAAGATGGCCGGATTGAGCCTGGAAGACCTGGCCGGGAAGATCGGCGGGCTGGTCACCAAGCAGGCCATCAGCAAGTACGAGCAGGGCCGGATGTTGCCGTCGCCCGAGGTCCTCGAGAAGCTCGTCGAGGTGCTCAAGGACGCCACCTGGGGTGCCTCGCCGCTCCGGAACTCCGGAAAAGAGCTCGAAGAGGCGCGTTCAATCCAGAGCCCGGCTTTGATCGATATCGAGGCCATGGAGCGCCCGATGTTCCGTCGGACCTCGATCTTGAACCGCCTGCGCCGGAAGGATGATGGCGAGCAGAGCGCGAGCATCGCGGGTGAGAGCAAAAAAAGGCGGTCCGCGGCCCTCTTCATGCTGAGCCAAGCCTCGCCTTCGAAGCTGGCCGAAGACGCGGGCCCGGATAGACTCCGCGACGTGCAGAATGCGGCGATGGTTGAGGGCTTTTCGCCGCTCGCCGCGCGGCGGGCCCATCTCGTCCGTGTTTGGGGGTCCGGCGCCGGTCTGGACAAGATCCGGTTCCGGGCCGGGGAGCGGCTGTCGGCCAAGACCGGATCGGCTCTCCGGCATCGCATCGCCGGCCATCTTCATAAATACCTGGAGCTCGAGTCGGTCCTGGGGATGGGGGCGGGCTTCGCGAACCCGCTCGCCGGGCACGCGGCCGGCGCAGGCCTGGAGGTCGAGGCTGCGGCGGCCGAGGCCCGGAGGCGCTGGGAGCTCGGCTCCGGACCGATCGTCAACCTGCTCGGCCTGCTCGAGGACAGGGGAATCAAGGTCTACGAGACGCGGGGCATCGAGGGCTTCGAGGGGTTGTCGGGCCGGTTCGGGGACGTGCCGTTCGTCGCCGTGAGCATGGAGCGCCCGGCCGACAGGATCCGGTTCACGGCCGCTCACGAGCTCGGGCACATGCTCTGCGACTTCGACGCCGCGGCGAGCCCGGAAGGGGAGTGCCACGCGTTCGGCGCGGCTTTCCTGCTGCCGAAGGCGGCGCTCGAGAAAGTCTTTATGCCGGCGCGGCGCAAGGTGACGCTGGGCGATCTCGCCGAGATCAAGGAGACTTATGGCATATCGCTCCAGGCCATCATGTACCGGGCCCACGGGCTGGGTCTCACGAGCGACCGGCAGCTCCGGTCGTTCCGCGAGACCATCAAGGCCAAGGGCTGGATGGTCACGGAGCCCGTGGCGTATGCGGGCCGGGAGCGGGCGACGCGGTTCCGCCGGCTCCTCTATTACGCGGTGTCGGCGGAGATCCTCGACCTCGAACGGGCCGCGGAGATGGCCGGGGTGCCTGCCGCGGAGCTCGAGAAAGAGATCGGAGAGATCTTCTAGGATGGAAAGCCAAGGAAAAGGGAGGTCGATGATGGGACGCTTCGAAACGGGTTATACCTAGCGGCGGCGGGGCGGCCGCCCGCGGCATCGGGCGGGGCGGCATCTGATCGCTGGGGTTTTTTAGCCCCGAAAAAACAAAGAAAGGACAAAACGCGAATGGACAAGTCTGTCGAAACCGATCTCATGCAAATGGAGCTCGGCGCGGGCCGGAGCTTCGAGAACATGACCGTCTACGAGCTCTTGCGGCCGCGGAACGGGGGCCCGGAGTACATCACGCTCCGGGAGGCGATCGAGAGGGGTGTCTTCTCGGTCACCGAGGTCAGCGAGGGCGGCTCCGTGCCCGAGCTCATGGTCGTCAACAAGGGAGACGTGCCGGTGCTCCTGCTCGACGGCGAGGAGGTCCGGGGCGCCAAGCAGAACCGCATCCTCAACACGACGATCCTGGTCGCGCCGAAGTCGACGACCAAGGTGCCGGTCAGCTGCGTCGAGCACGGCCGGTGGAGCTATGAGGAGCGGGAGTTCCGCGAATCGGGCAACGTCATGCACCGGGAGATGCGCATGCTCAACGTGCGGAAGGTGAGCGAAAGCTTGCGCTCGAGCAAACTGTTCCGCTCGGACCAGGGCGAGATCTGGGACAAGGTCGCCGAGCTCCACTGCGATATGGCCGTTCCCTCGAGGACGGGGGCGATGGGCGACGTGTACGAGGCTAAGGGGGCCGACCTCGACGGCTACCTGAAAAGCTTCCGGCTCGCGGAGGGCCAGAAGGGGATCCTCGTCTTCGTCGACGGCCGCCCGGCCGGGCTGGACTTCGTTTCGAGAGAGACGGCCTTCTCTAGCCTCTTCCCCAAGCTCATCAAGAGCTACGCCATGGAGGCGATGCTGCTCACGGAGCGGCGGAGAAGGGGTCGGGGCAAGGGCGGCGAGGCGAAGGCGCTGGTCAAGCCCGCGGCGGACGAGGCCCGGGAGTTCCTGAAGCGGGCCGCCGGGAGCGACGAGAAGAAGTACGAGTCGGTCGGCCTCGGCTGGTCGTATCGCTACGCCGGGCCCGGGATCGTCGGGTCGGCGCTGGCCTTCAACGACAAGGTCGTCCACATGGCCTTCTTCGGCATCGATGAGGCCGAGGCGGCCCAGGACCCGGGGAGCATGGCCGGCAGCCGGATGCGCCGCAATTTCCGCGTTTGAATTTCGTGAGGGGACATGTACCGGAGGTACGTGTCCCCGTTTTCCTTTATTCGCCTTTTCGCGTATGCCCGACGCCGAAACCGAGCGATTTCGACGGGCAGGCATTGACGCAGACAGTGCAAGAGAAGCAGTCGGGCCGGTAGGCCGAGTCCTTCAGGATCTCCGGCACGGTCGGACAGGGCGATTTCGCCGTGCACGCGCCGCAGTCGTTGCAGGCGGGCCGGCGCAGGACGACGCGGAAGAGGCCGACATTCTCGACGAGGTTCGTCAGCAGACCGATGGGGCAAACGAGATAGCAGAACGGACGATAGAAGAGGAAGGCGAAGCCCAGGGTCAGGACGAAGGGCAGGAAGTGGACGATGTTGTCGAGGAGGGTCGGCTGGATACCGATCTCGTAGCCGTGGAAGGCGTTGATATAGTCGTAGAGCGACAGGGCGGTCGTCTGTCCGTTCTGGGCGGTCGAGTGGAGAACGGCCGTGCCGCTGAGGAAGACGAAGAGGATGAAGATCCCGACCCGGACGCCTTGGGTCATGCGAAAATTCCACTTCCGGCGGCGGATGCGGAGCTTGTTGGCGAGCATGGCGATGAGCTCCTGGGCCGACCCGACCGGGCAGACCCAGCCGCAGAAGAGCTTCGGCCCGACGAGCGTCAAGGCCAGGATGACCGCCAGGGTGGCGATCATCGGCGGCCGGAACCCGTAGAGGACGGACTTGGTCGCGGCGCAGATCGGGGAGGGGTGCATCGAGAAGCCGGCGAAGAGCTTTGTCGGCAGGTTGGCGGCGATGCCGTAGAGGAAGGTCGAGAGGAGCAGGATCGGCACCTTGATCGGGTTCTTCATCTTCCGGGTCAGCAGAAGGACCATGGCGATGATGCCGATAGCGAGCATGGTGACGAACTTGGGGCGGCCGAGGATCGCGAATAGGCTAGCCCCCTGCCGGCCCTTTCCCGATCCGGGCTGGGCGGCAAGGACGAGGGGATGGGTGAGGAAGGTGAGAGCTGCAACCGCTGCTATGGTTCCGCTCTTTTTCAGGGTCATGGTATGGGCCTCCGGGTTTGATTGGCCGACTATTCTAACCTAAAACCGGTGTAAAAGGGAGCCCAATGGGGTCGGACCTCAGCATCTCCCATAAAAATCTGCAGGTTAACCGTGTTTTTTGGACCTGAAATCGCTTGTATCCTGGCTTTTTGGGGCGAAAAATGAAATCACAAATGCCTGGCTCAAGCCAAAGCCTGTGTTTTCGTTTTTGATGCCAAAAACATGGAGAATAAGGCTTTTAGGCCCTGTTTTTATGGACCTATCCTATTGATAATATTCTAATTGCTGAGGTCCGACCCCATTAGGAGCCGGCTACGGTCATTTCGGCGACCTTGATGGTCGGGCCGGTGACCGGGCTGCGGAACTCGAGGTCGCTGCCGATGGCCTCGATCGAGCCGAGGATGCCGCCGAGGTTGCCGGAGATCGTGATCTCGGAGACCGGATAGGCGATCTTGCCGTCCTCGATCCAGAGCCCGAAGGCGCCCCGCGAAATGTCCCCCGTCACCGAATTCAGGCCGTGACCGAGGGTCCGGATGAGCAGGAGTCCCTTTTTCGTTCCGGCGATGATGTCCTCGGCCCGCTGGGCCTCCGGTCCCGGCTCGAGATAGAAGTTGCTCGGCCCGACGCCCCCTCCGTCGGCGCTTCCCGTCGACCGGAGCCCGAGCTTGCGGGCCGCGTAGTGGTTGCAGAGGTAGCTTCGAAGGATGCCCTTCTCGACGACCACGTTGCGTCGGCAGGGCAGCCCGTCGGAGTCGAAGGGGTGCGTGCCGAGAGCGCCCGGAAGGAGCGCGTCGTCGACGACCGTGACCCTCTCGTTGCCGATCCTCTGGCCGAGCTTGCCCTCGAGGAAGGTCGCCTTTTGGTAGACCGCCGTGCCGGTGATGCAGCCGAAGAGGAAGCCCATGAGCCAGGCCGTCTCCGTCGGCTCGAAGATGACCGGGACGTTCTGCGTCGGGATCTTCCGCGGCTTGAGCTGGCGGACCGTCCGCTCTACGGCCTTTCGGGCGATCTCCGCGGGCGATTCGAGGTCCTTGAAGTGCCGCTTCGTCGAGGACCAGAAGTCCTCGACCCGGTCGTCCGTGCCGCCGGCCTGGAGCCCGACCCCGAGTCCGCAGACCGTCTTCTCGTACTCGCCGACGAAGCCGTTCGACAGGACGAGGACGGACCGGACCTCGTGGGAGGCGAACGTCGCGCCGTAGGAGTTGGTGATGCGCCTGTCCCGCAGCGCGGCCCGCTCGGTCTCGCGGGCGAGGCGGATCTTCATCTCCGCGTCGAGAAGCGGGATGGCCGGGTCGTAGAGGTCGAGGGCCGCGGCATCCACGCGCTCGGCCGAGAGCGGGGCCAGCCCGGCGAACTCGTCGGTGCTGCCGAGCTCGGCCCGGCGCACGGCGTTCCGGACCAGCCGCCGCAGGGTGCCCATGTCGAGGTCCGATGAGCTGGCGCCGGCCGTCTTCTTGTCCTTGATGACGCGCACGGCCGCCGACCGGGACCCGGCCTCGGTGAGCGTCTCGATGCGGCCCTTTCGGACGTCGACATTGAACTCGTAGCCGTCGGAGACGGAGACCTCGGCCTCGTCGGCGCCCTGCTTGCGGGCGTAGGCGACGAGAGCCTCGGCGAGGTCGCGCAGCGCCGGAGGCGGCGCCGGCGCCGGCGTCTTGATGTCCCGCCGCTTCAGCACGACCGGCCTCCGACCGTCATTCTCTCGATCCGCAGCGTCGGGCAGCCGTCCGTGACCGGGACGTCCTGGCCGTCCTTGCTGCACGTTCCCGTCTGCATCCCGAACGCGAGGTCGCTCCCGACCCGATCGATCTTCTTCAGGACGTCGATGTTCGTGCCGATGAGGGTGGCCTGCTTGACCGGCGCGGTGAGTTTGCCGTCTTCGATGAGGTAGCCCAGGCTCACGGAGAACGTGAACTTGCCCGAATCCTCGACCTGCCCGCCCGAGAGGCTGGCGACGTAGAAGCCCTTCCGGACCGACCGCAGGATGTCCTCGGGCGCGTCCTCGCCCGCGGCGATATACGTGTTGGCCATGCGCGGGATGGGCCAATCGGAATAGTCCTGGCGCCGGCCGTGGCCCGTGAGCGGGGCGCCTCCCATGAGCCGCGACGAGAGCCTGTCCTGGAGCAGGCCCCGCACGACGCCCCGCTCGATGAGCAGGGTCTGGCGCGGCGGAGTCCCCTCGTCGTCGACGTTGTAGGAGCCGCGGAACGACGGGATGGTCGGGTCGTCGTAGATCGTGACCAGCGGCGAGCCGACCTTCTTCCCCATCTTGTTCCAGAAGATCGAGGTCCGCTTCCGGTTGAAATCGGCCTCGAGCAGGTGGCCGACGGCCTCGTGGATGAGGACGCCGCTGTGGCCCGGCGCGAGCACGATGGGCATCTCGCCCGCCGGCGCATCGGCGGCCTCGAGCAGGATGAGGGCCTCCCGCGCGGCCTCGATCCCTATCGCCCGGGGCGTCAGGACCTCGCGGAAATACTCCAGGCCCACCCGGCCGCCGCCTCCGTAGTAGCCCGATTCGCGCTTGCCGTCCTTCTCGGAGATGGCCACGCAGACGAGCTTGACCATGGGCCGGGCGTCGCGGACGAGCAGGCCCTCGGAGTTGGCCACGCAGATATGGCTGAGCGAGTCGGAATAGTGCACCTTGACCTTGGCGATTCGCGGGTCGCAGGCCTTGGCCGCGTCGTACGCCTCACGGACGAGCCTGATCTTCCGGCCGAGCGAAGCTTCGTGGACGGGCAGCCGGACGACGTACCGGCTCGCCGCCCGCGTCCGGTCGCGGAGCGCCGGCGGCGGCGCCCCTCCCGCCTTGCCCCGGGCGATGGCCGCCGCGGTGAGGGCCGTCTTCCGGATCTTGTCCATGGAGAGGTCGTTGGTGTAGCCATAGCCGGTCCGGTCGCCCCGCAGCACCCGGACGCCCAAACCGAGGCTTACGGCCTCGGCCGTCTCCTTGATGATGTCCTCCTCCATATGGATGAAATCGTAGGCCCGGCGCTCCATGAAGATCTCGGCGAACTCGCCCCCGCTCGAGAGGGCGTCCCCCAGGATCAGCCGCAATTCGGACGCGGACAGGCCGAAATGATCGACGTAGGGGAGCGGCGCCTGAAGGGATCTCACGGTGCGGCCATGATGGCACAATTCCCGGGAGGAGGCAACCGGACGGGGGACACGTACCTTAGGTACATGTCCCCATCCCGTCCCCGTCCCCGTTGCGCCCCCCCCGGCGGATTGACGGCCAACAGGGGAAAGGCCTATAATCTTAGTCAATTATGGGAACTCAAGACTTCAAAAGCGCAGTTGACGCCGCCATCGAGGCCGCGCTCCGCGAGGACATGCCCGAAGGCGACATCACCTCGGAGAGCATCATCCCTCCTGAGGCCCGGTCCGAGGCCTCTTTCCTGGCCAAGGAGGAGGGCGTTCTGGCCGGTCTGGATGTCGTCGCCCGGGTTTTCGCCAAGATCGACCCTTCGGTCATCTTCATCGAGAGGTTCCGCGACGGGTCCGCCTTCCGCAAGGGGGACAAGCTGGCCAGGGTCAAGGGACCGACGGTCGTCCTGCTCAAGGGCGAGCGCACAGCCCTCAACTTCCTCCAGCATCTCAGCGGCGTGGCTACGGCGACCCGCCGCTACGTCGAGGCCATCGCCGGCACCAAGACCCGCATCCTCGACACCCGCAAGACGACCCCCGGCCTCCGCCTCCTCGAGAAATACGCCGTCCGGACGGGCGGCGGCCAGAACCACCGCATCGGCCTGTCCGACATGGTCCTCATCAAGGACAACCACCTGCATTACGTAGGCAGCGTTGCCGAGGCCGTCCGCCGCGCCCGGGCCAAAACCCGGCCCGGAATCCGCATCGAGGTCGAGGCGGGCAGCCTGCTCCAGGTCCGCGAGGCCCTCGCGGCCGGGGCCGACCTGATCATGCTCGACAACATGCCCATCGAGATGATGAGCCAGGCGGTCGTCCTCGCCGGCGGCCGCGTGCCCCTCGAGGCCTCCGGGAACATGACCCTCGACCGCGTCCGGGCCGTCGCCGAGACGGGGGTCGATTACATCTCCGTCGGGGCCCTGACCCATTCGGCCCGGGCCATCGACATCAGCATGGATTTCGTCCGTTGAGGCGGCGCCCCATGAGCATGAGCGATCGCGACATCCAGGCCGACGTCCTGGTCATCGGCTGCGGCATCGCCGGCGCGTCGGCCGCCCTCGAGGCCGCCACCGCCGGGCTCCGCGTCGTCGTCATCACCAAGGAGGCCCGGGCCGAGGAATCCAACACCTATTACGCCCAGGGCGGCATCGTCTCCTTCGCTCCCGACGACAAGCCCGAGCTCCTCAAGCGCGACATCCTCGAGGCCG
>Ga0209705_10001787_pt1 | contig 11379 bp, 10 predicted proteins | sample PPLLaktember2015_5_FD_187262 | JGI IMG/M metagenome (GOLD analysis project Ga0209705, IMG submission 187262) | Freshwater sediment microbial communities from Prairie Pothole Lake near Jamestown, North Dakota, USA - PPLs Lake P8 Core (1) Depth... | ecosystem: Environmental > Aquatic > Freshwater... | reverse complement strand
TTTGACTCGTATTCCGTGGCAATGGCGGTCCATTTCATGCTCCGGCCCATCATGCGGCTGACACCCTTGAACGTGGTGCCGATATTCACGGGTCCCTGAGATGTCTGCTCCGCCTCCTGTATGAACGACTGCCATTTCGGCCAGTTCTTCGCGTCAGTCGTGTAGGCGAACACCTTGTCGACCGGACGCTTGATCTCGATGCCTTCCTTGATTCTTGCCATTAGCCACCTCCTTTTATGCGAGGACTTCACATTTAATCATGGTGCAATCCCTACGACTGTAGTAACACTCTGCCTAACAGTTATTCTACTGCAATCCTGCAATCTGTTATTTGTAAGAATCTTACCCATTCAAATATTTTTTGTCAATGAGAATGCGAGGTCGAGGCTTTCCACCTGAAACATTGCATGGATAAGGTTTATACGCTTCTGAATACTTCAGGAAGTTATCACTTACCCTTACCCTCTCTCAGGGAAATGCGAAGAAAGTTTATCATTCCTCCCGCTTCAGTGGAGGGTTTCTCACTTATTATTGAAATGGGTGAGATGGGTTAAAGATAGCAGGAGGGAAGAGACTGTTTGATTTGAGACACACTATTTGAAATCAAACAGAGAAATAATTTCTTTTTCAATCCAATATCTTAATTCTCCTGCACTTCCTCTTGTGTCTGTTTTCAAATGAATTCCCAGCGCTTCGAATCACTATGTTTCTTCAACCTTCGCAGAGTCGAAAGGAATGGAAAATTTCTTTGCACAGCATAATCTTCTGATTTTACTAAAAAATTTAGATCGTCCTCCGTGGACCTTTTGGAATTTTTTCATTCCCTTATTTTATTGGCATCAACCTTGCTCTTTTCTTAGGTGTTTATGAAAGTATTAATCATCGAAAAAGATAAAACTGTCCGGCAATCCCTCTCCTATTTTATGGAACGTCACAAGAATTGTGAGGTCTTTCTTGCCGGTTCAAAGAAAGAAGGAATCTCCCTTTTTGAGACTACCCCATTCGATATTGTCCTGTGCGGAGATCGTCTCCCCGATGGCAACGGTTTAGATATGTTGAGTGGATGGACGAGGCAGAATCCAAACCTCATTTCAATCTTAATGACTGTTCATAGCGATGAGTTATCGAAACAAGAGGCAATGAAGGCAGGAATTCGAGGTTATCTGGAGAAACCTTTTGACTTGAAGCAACTTGAAGAAGCAATGTGTATTTCGGATAGGGAATTACGGAATATGGAATGAGGCCAGATTTAAAAAAACGCTTTGTGCTTAGCGCTTTGCGTCGAGAAAGGAGGTGAAAAATGATGAAGAAGAGAATGTTTGTTTGGATGTTGGCGTTCGTTTTCATTCTTTCAATGGCTAGCCTGACGTTCGCTCAGGAAAAGCCGAAGCCTCGTACTTGGGAGAGCACCATGGTCAAGGAGTGGGTAACGAAGGCAAAGGCAGCTATCAAATTGGTGACCATTCAAGACGTGAAGGCCGCCCTTGACAAGAAGGAGAAGGCTGTGTATCTCGATGTTCGGGATTCGGACGAATATGCAGGAGGACATCTTCCTGGAGCGATCAGTGTCTCGAGAGGAGAAATCGAGTTCGATATCTGGGATGTTATTACTGATAAGAATGCTAAAATTTACGTCTACTGCAAAACGGGAGGACGTGCTGCATTAGCTACCAAGACTCTGAACGATTTGGGATATAAGAATGCAGTATCGATGGATGCCCTTATCGCAGATTGGGTTAAGGCTGGATATCCTGTAGTGAGGTAGTTTTTTAATTCCCCAACCCCCTTTGGTAAGGGGGGGGTTGGGGGGAATTTAAAAAGGGTAGAATGTAGTTGAACCTAAGAATATGAAAGATTTAAAGATCACAAGGCGAAATTTTTTAAAAGCCGCTGCAACAGGTGCGGGTGTTCTTTCTTTGACTCCTGATCTTCTCGATTTTAAGAAATGGGCTCACGCCTCCGCCGATGCCCCCGTGACGGTTGTGCCGACGATTTGTAATGGATGTGGTAATCGTTGTGGCATATTTGCCTATGTGAAGAATGAACGGCTCTGGAAGATTGAGGGGAATCCTGAGGCGAATGGCAACCTTGGCGTGGTTTGCCCAAAAGGACATGGGTATCTTCACGATTTATATAATCCGGATCGCATTAAAAGTCCTTTAAAAAGAGTTGGAAATAATTTTGAACCTATTTCATGGGAGCAGGCCTATAAAGAGATTGGACAGAGGATTAATCTTATCCTTATGGATAATGGCCCCCAGAGCATCTTCTGGGTGAATTATCCTCAACCCAATCATCCCTATGCCTTGAGGTTCATGCATGCCCTGGGTAGCCCACACTATTTCACCCATGGATCAACCTGCTATACCGCAAGAAATGCAGGTTGGGTGGCAACGGTAGGAGAACTTCCCTCCAATGATCTCTCTAACGCCCAATATATTATGATCATTGGCCGCAATCCTGCAGGAGGGATTGATCTCGGGCAGGTGAAAAGCATTGTTAAGGCAAAGGAAAAGGGGGCAAGGCTGGTTGTGGTGGATCCGAGACACAGCGAAACCGCCATCCTCGCTGATGAATGGTTTCCCATCAAACCTGGAACCGATTTGGCCTTCCTTCTTGCGATGATCAATGTGATGGTGAAGGAAGAGCTATACGACAAAAAATTTGTTGCGGACAAGACCGTTGGCTTCGAGCAATTGGGAGATGAGATTGTCAACTATCCCCCAGAATGGGCGGAGAAGGTATGTGAAATCCCTGCCAAGGCGATCATCCACATCACTCGGGAGATGGCCCAGGCAAAACCCAAAGCCCTTATTCATCGAGGCTACCATGGGGCCTTCGGAGCTCAATATTTAAATAGTTTCCAGACAGCCCGAGCGGTAGCCATTGCTAATAGCCTCCTGGGAAATATCAATCAAAAGGGAGGAATTTATTTTGCCCAATCCGCTAAATTGGGAGAACTTCAACCCAAACATCCTGCACCTGAACTTCCTAAGATGGGGAAGTTAGATGGAACGGGTATTCCAGGGAGATATCCATTAGGAAGTTATGGAGATGGGATCGCACATGCTATTCCAGAACTGGCCCTTCGGGGAGAATTGAAGGCAGGGTTCGTCTATCATTATAACCCGCTTCGAACCAATCCGAACCCCAAACGAGTGATTGCCGGTTATAAAAAACTTGAACTGCTGGTTGCCATCGATACCGTTCTTTCTGAAACCGCATCGATTGCTCACTATGTCCTGCCTGAATCTTTCTATCTGGAGCGAGATGAAGCTGTGGATACCAAACACAGTGGGAAAAGAGCCCAGGTAAGCCTCCAGCAGAAAGTCGTCAAACCCCTATACGATACCCGACCGGGAACCCAAATCATTATTGAATTGGCGAAACAGCTGGGGATAGAGAAATATTTCAATTTTGATATTGGAGAGGCAAACCGACTCCGACTGAAACCATTGGGTGTGACGTTGGAGCAGTTGAAAGAAAAAGGGATTTTATTTGTTGGTGAAGAATGGAAAGAGGGGCTCAATAAATTAGAGACACCTTCTGGAAAGGTTGAAATTTATTGCAAGACTTTAGAGCAACTTGGATTTCCACCCATTCCTCGTTGGGAGGAACCTCTCGTGTCTCCGGATCCCAAAGACCCTCATTCCTTCAGGTTGCTCCATGGAAAACAGGCCATCCACACTCATTCCATGACGGCGAACCAACCGGTTCTCATGGCCCTGAGTCATCGCTATGAAATGACCCGACTATGGATGAACAGGGATAAGGGAAATCGCTTAGGTTTGACGGATGGGGATTGGGTAAAGATCAAATCGATTGTGGGGGAGGGAAAAATTCGAGTCCGGTTGACAGAGGGACTTCATCCCTCTTGTGTATGGCTACCCAGTGGTTATGGGATCTTTTCAAAACATTTAAAAACAGCCTATGATATCGGGTTAAACTACAACGACTTTCTTCCAACTTATTTTGATCCTACTGTCGGCCACTCCATGTCCTCAGAAATTGTGGTTCAAGTGAGCAAGGCCCAAGAAGTTCGGAGTTAAGAGTTCGGAGATTACAGTTCATGGTTCATAGTCCATCGTCCATAGTTAGAATAAAAGATGGGAATTAAGAGGTTGTGATTCATGGCTCGATATGGAATGGTGATCGATGAAACAAAGTGTGTAGGCTGTCACGCCTGTCGTGTGGCCTGTCATAACCAGAACAGTCTTGCAGAAAAGGAGGCTTATAACCATCTTGAAGAACGTGAGTACGGAAAATTCCCGAATTATACCCGTGAATTCCTGCCCGTTCAGTGTCAGCATTGTGATAATCCCCCATGTGTGAAGGTCTGTCCCACAAGAGCCTCGCATAAAAGAAAGGATGGAGTGGTTCTGGTGGATAAGGATAAGTGCATTGGCTGTAAATATTGCATTGCCGCCTGTCCCTATAATGTCAGGATTATTAAGAAGGAAGGTTATATTGAAAAGTGTCGTTTCTGCATTGAATTTGTTGAGAAAGGTGAAAAGCCAGCCTGTATGACGACCTGTATGACAGGGGTTAGGATGTTCGGGGACCTCGATGACCCAAACAGTGAAATCTCCCAATACATTATCAAACATAAATTGAAACAGTTTAAGGCCGAATTGAATACCAAGCCGAGAATCTACTATAAGAGGGGATAGAGTCAATGCCAGATAAGGGGAAAGCCTTTTTTTGTCAAATTCTTTCCTCCCTTTTCTATCCCCCGGATCAGGGAATGGTGGAGCAATTAAGCCAAGGTCACCTCCATTCCTTTTTTAAAAGTTATGCTCAATCATGGGAAGGGGAGATTGGGATTCTGAAAGGTTTTTTGACTCAGAGTCCTCCTCAAATCCTTCTAAGGGATTTAAAGGGAGAACATCATCGCCTCTTTTCAGATACGGGAAAAGAGAGGATTTCATTGGTGGAGTCTTTCTATAAGCCATGGACTCAGGAACCTCATTGTTCTCTCCCTTTCGCAAAAGAAAGGGGTTTCCTGATGGGAGATTCAGCCGTTCACCTCTCGACCATCTTCCAACATTGTGGGTTGGAGGTTGCAGGACCCTTTAAAGGGATGCCAGACCACATTATCATCGAACTGGAGTTTTTATCTCATCTCTATCAAGAGGCAGGGGATGAGGAAATCAAGAGGTTTATAAAGGATCATCTCGATTGGATTCCCGTCCTTAAAGAAAATTTTGAAAAGGCCCATGCTCATCCGTTTTACATTAGTTTGATCGAGATTCTCGATCTTTTTATTAATCAAGAAAAGGGGAGATTGGAGAAGAAGAGTGATGGAGAGAAGGACATTCATCCAGAGGTTATTTGAGGCTTTGGCCCTTGGGGGATTATTCCTTTTGGTAGGATGTGGAACAAAGGAAAAGTCTGCGGCTTTCGGTAATCAGGAAAAACTCTGGCAATTGGTGGGTGAGCAGCAGAAAATAGAAGAGCCTATTGAATTGGCCTATTCGAAAGAGACCCCCGCACTTTACCGGGATGCCTCTATGGGAAAGGTTGACCCAAACTTCGTCCCAAGACTTACCGGAGGCTGAAGCTAAAAAAGATTCGTCGGTGACGAATTTATCCAAAGCAATGAGCGTCTTTCGTTTTCCGTTTTGTGAGTGAGGAGTTTATCATGGAAGGAACGATTCATGTGATTTGGAACTGGATTGTGGCTATTGATCTCTTTGGGGCGGGGTTGAGTGCAGGGGCTTTCATCATTTCAGCCACTGCCTATTTCCTTGGCCGAGAGAGATATGAGACCATTACGAGGATTGGAGCTTATATTGCTCCCTTTCCAGTGGTCATCGGGATACTTGCCCTTATTTATGATCTTGAAAGGCCGCATCTATTTTGGAAATTATTTCTCACCTTTCAGCCTAATTCAGTCATGTCTCTTGGGGCTTGGCTTCTTTTCTTCTTCTCGATTTTCAGTTTTGCCCACTTTTATCTCTGGCTTCCCGAAAAATACGATTATTTAAAAATAATCCCGATGATAAAATCGAACGGGTTTTTAGGGCGCTTTCGTGGCAATAATTTAACAAAGGTCCGAGGGTTGGTGGCTGGGTTTGGGATTCCCATCTCCATTGGTGTTGGAATCTACACGGGGGTCCTATTGGGCGCCCTTAACGCCAGGCCCTTTTGGAATAATCCGATGTTGCCAATGTTATTCTTAATCTCAGCGATGATGACCGGCTCCGCTGCCATCTGCTTTGTAGGGTGTTTCATCAAAGGATTTAGGGGAATGACGCGTGAGAACGTCAATACCAATAAATTCATGATTCACTCTATTGATTTTACCCTGATGGTCTTTTCTATGATTGCTGTCTTTCTTTTTATTTTGGGCCTCTACGTTTCACCCAGAAGTTCGGTGGCGGCTGTCCATCTCATCATGGGGGGGGAGTTTACTCTTCTTTTTTGGATTCTCGTTGTGGGAGTGGGGATTCTCCTTCCCTTGGCTTTCGAGGTTTACGAATTGATTCCCCATTACATTGTCCAAACAGAATTAAGGGAACATAATCCCTGGATCTCGGGCATCATTACCACCTCTGTCCTCATCGGAGGATTCGCCATGCGTTATATTGTGATTTATGCGGGACAGATAGCCCAGGTTATTTCTTCTTAGAAGAATTTTTTTCGTCTTTGAAGAAACGGATCATCCTGATTTGGACGAGCCCTTGAACCAGCGTTTCATGCGGTTCAAGAAAGTGAGTGTTTCAAAGACATAAAGCCCCTCTCGTGTTTTCAAGTGAACCTTTTTCTCCATCTTCAATTTTTTAGGGAAGTGGTAATCCGGATTACAGGCCATCACCATTTCACCTGTCTCCGTTTCGACAAGACCCAGCGTCAGGGGCGAACGGAATCCTTCTGGCGTGGCATAAAGGGTGGTGAATGTTTTCAAAATTCCAATACCCTCAGAAGGTGGAGGAGCGGGCTTCTTCTTCGAAACCCTGATGTCTGGATGATAATCAGGGCGCCATCCTTCCTTGATGATTCGCGTTCGGTCGCTTCTTTCCAGAATGGTGACCAGATTATTATTTCCCAATCCTCCAATGCTATGGGCCAGCCCAATCTCTGCCCTCTCTATCTGTCTTTTTCTCCCTGCATCCCCTCTGAGTTGGTAGACGATCTCCACCAATTGAGCCAGACCCGAGGCGCCCACAGGATGTCCTCTCGCCTTCAATCCTCCGGATGGATTAATCGGGAGCCTTCCTTGAAGATGGGTGATCCCTTCTTCCAGAGCCTTCCATCCTTCTCCGGGCTTGAAAAAACCTAAATCTTCTGTCCCAATAATTTCAAAGAGGGTAAAGGCGTCGTGGACCTCTGCAAATTGGATATCAGAGGGGTTGAGGTGAGCCATGATGTAAGCCTTCTGGGCGGCCTCCTTGGTAGAGTTAAAGGAGGTGAAAGACGTCCGATCTCTCACCGCAGCAGTATCTGTGGCATGGCCGATACCGGAGACCCTGATCGTGGTCGGTTGAGAGGTGAGGATAAGCGCAGAAGCTCCATCTGTGATCGGCGCACAGTCATAGAGTCGGAGCGGGAAAGCCACCATCTGACTTTTCAGATAATCTTCTTTGGTAATGATTTTTCTGAATTGGGCATAAGGATTAAAGGTACCGTTGGAATGGTTTTTGATGGCCACCTGGGCAAGAATATCCTCAAGTTTCAGTGGTGAAAGATTGAATTCCCGGGCATATTTTTGCGCAATCATAGCAGCCAAGGCAGGCATGGTCGCACCGTATCTTCTTTCGGAGCGGTCGATCACTTCGGAGAGAATCCGGGTAGCTTTGGCAGTGGAGAGGTGGGTCATCTTTTCGCCGGCGAGGACGAGGACATGTTTCATGTGGCCTGAGGCCACGGCATAGAACGCTGTTTCAAAAGCGCCTGCCCCTGTCGAAGAGGCGGTCTCCACTCGAGTCGAGGGGATGCCGGTTAACCCAAGGGTGTCGGCCAAAAGGGTTGCAAAATTAGAATCTCCGACAAATTCCTCAACATTCATGACCCCCAAGTAGATCGCTTCTACTTTTTCCAATTGAGCTTCTTTTAAGGCTGAAGAAGCAGCCTCGGCCATCATCTTTTCGAGAGGTTCTTTCGATCTCCCGAATTTTGTCATGCCCACGCCAGAAATATAAACATCCATCAAGTCCTCTTTTTTAGAAAGGCGAAAGGGTACCAGTCCGTTCAAATTATTTTACAATAAAAAATCTCATTTTAACAGGTGCGCCGAGAGGTCAAAAAAACTTTATTTTTAAGGAAAAATTGGAAGCGGATTATCATCTTCCATAGAATCAGAAACAGGCAATTGGCAAATACGATGGAAATATAACCCTTTAGAATTGTTGGTATTTTGCTTGTGAAAAAAAATCTTTTGACCTCTTGGAAAGAGGATATTATAGTTAGAGTAGATCTAATGTTGAATTTAATAAAGCTCATGTAGCTGGGATATAGATTTTTTAAAAATAGATTCCTCCACCCTTTAAAAAACCGACATTAAAAACCCATTCAACATTAGGAATAAATTTCAGGGGCTGATAAGTATGGACGAGATCAGTTATCAGAAATTTTTGACGACCAAGATTGGCAACTTGGAATTTGATGTCAATGAAAGTTTGGCTTCTTCCTTCAAAAGATTAAAGAAGGAATTAAGAGAACATCGAATTCTCTTGTGGCCTGATTTCTATTTTGGGAATGAGTGGGGATGTGTGAATAAGAAGATTTCAATCAGCATCCCTTTCTATTTAGCCATGCCTGAATTAAAAGATCTTGAAGGGGATACCCCGGCGCATGAGGAGACGATCAAGACCCTGCGTCATGAAACAGGCCATGCGGTGAATTATGCTTATAAACTTTGGCAGCGAAAGGATTGGAAGAAAATCTTTGGGGATTTTCACAAGAAATATCAGGATGGGTACCTTTACCGAGTGAATCCCTGGTCGAAGAGTTATGTCAGACACCTCCACTATTTAGGGGATCCTCACTATGCTCAAAAACATCCTGATGAGGATTGGGCAGAAACGTTTGCCATCTGGCTTACCCCACGGTCCCATTGGCGAGTCAAATACCGAAACTGGCCGACTGCATTTGAAAAATTGTCCTATGTGGAACGTTTAATGGAGGAGATTGCTGGAAAAGAACCTTTGAATTTGGAAAAGAAACAAGATGGAATGTATAAGATGATCGAAGAGACCGTATCAGAATGGTGGGGATTGGATGGAGAAATCCTGGATCAGGAACTGCAGGAATATCTCACCGACATGAATGAGCTCTTCGTCAAGCCGGGGAATGGATGGCGAGATCTTCTCCCCGCATGGAAATTAATTCGGAAATATGCAAGACCCCTCACAGATCAAGTCAGCCTCTGGATCTCAGGGTCAAATAAACATACGGTTCGAAAAAGACTTCGCCAATGGGAAGCCATCTGCAGAAATGAGTCATTGGGGTACCTTCCCGAAAATGGGGAAAGGAAATTAATTGAGTTGACCACCCTTCTGACCTATTATGTCGTCGATGGGGTGCATCATTTCCGTAGCTGATCTCTTTTTTCACGATCGGCGTGCAAGCACGGCCTTGGCTGTGGAGGAATGCGCTAATACGCGATATACAATTTCAGCGATCAATCTATCATGCTTCGGCGGATTTCGCTCACCGGCGGCCGACCCACCGAAGCCTTGGCGTAGGTGGGTATGGTTTTGAGGGACCACGGGCTTGCCCGTGGGGCTCCATTTTCTATGGGAATTTCTTCATACTCCTCAGAACAAGTTTAGCTGCATTGATCCCAGAGATGATCACCATTGGTATACCTCCGCCCGGGAAGGTCCAGTGGCCTGCCTGATAAAGATTGGCAATGGGTGTTTTCTGGCTGCGAATCCTTGACAATTCTTTTGCCGATAGGTACCAACCCATGGTAGCGCCGTGCCTGTTTAATGTCGTTCTCTCGTATGTAAGAGGTGTTGAGGCATCCCGAACGATGATATGACTAGACAGGCCAGGGATCACCTTTTCCGTGACGCCAATGATCTTTTGGACTATCTCTTCCTTGATCGCTGCATAATGGGGACTTGTGTGGCCCCCATGTGTAAAGAGTTCATAAGGGGCAAAGGCAGCGAATGCAACGGTGTGTTTGCCTATCGGGGCAAGCATCGGGTTCTTTATGCTATCCATACGGATCGTCATCCTCTCCTTTTCGATGTCAAATCCCGCTTCGTCTATTTCCTCCCATGGGTTTTTACGAATTGTGGGGTAATAATGGACCAGAGCTCCATCAAAGCCCATCTGTGCCAGATCGAGATCTACACCTAAATAGAGGGTGAAGATCGGTGCTGAGATCTCTCTTTTTTGGAGTTTCCTCAAGAATCGATCAGGTAATAGACGATTACCTATTAGATGTTGAAATGTTGAGTGGCCATCCCCATTGGAGATGACATATCTGGATTGGATCTCCTCTCCTCCCTCAATCTGAACTCCCCGGGCTTTCCCTTTCTCAATCACGATCTTCTTTACAAGGGTATTAAAGGAAATCTCCCCGCCGTAAGCCTCGTAATATCTGAGAAAAAGCTTAGGTAATGCCTCCACTCCTTTGTCTTTGATGTAATAAAAGTTCCCCTTCATGGCCCACATGATAGGACTTGCACAGGAAAAGATAGAGGAGCCCTTACGTGCACCAAAGGTGAGGAGGTATTTTAAAAGAGGGTCTTTGAAAAAAGAGTCCAGGACTTCTTGGCCCGTTTTGCTACGATACCGGAGCAGTTGAGGTCTCTTGATAAATTTATATAATAGCTGAGACTTCTCTTTGAGGCTGATGAGGTCAAGAGATTTGATGGAAAGTCCCTCAATGTTCTTAACCAGCCCCTTCAATTCCCCTATGTATGTGTGGATAGATAGCCTTTCCTTGGGAAAGAGATGGATTAAATCCCTTTCGAACCGATCAATATCAGTGGAGAGGGTGAGATGGAAATGAGGGGTAATGATTCGGCGCTGGGGGTCCTGCGGACAAAATTCGATCTCAGAAGGAAGACCTAAGGTCTGGAAGGCCTCTTGCATCTGGCTATTGGGACCAAATTCATTGAAATAATGGACAGCAGGTGCGAAGGTAAACCCATTTCGCTTGAAATTTACACAGTAGCCGCCAGGTTTTGAGGATTGTTCGCAAATCAGTACCCTGAGTCCCTCCTTAGCCAAAAGGGTACCGCAGGTCAGTCCTCCCATTCCAGCCCCAATGACAGTGACATCGTACCTCATACTTCTTCTTCAAAAACATTAAAGGGATTAAAATAGCAGACAAAACATTATACCAGATTCATTAGCCAAGTGTAATAATAAGAATTATATCTCGTAGGCACTGATGACGACTTGCGCTCTCCTAAAATAGAG
>Ga0209705_10001786_pt1 | contig 11381 bp, 10 predicted proteins | sample PPLLaktember2015_5_FD_187262 | JGI IMG/M metagenome (GOLD analysis project Ga0209705, IMG submission 187262) | Freshwater sediment microbial communities from Prairie Pothole Lake near Jamestown, North Dakota, USA - PPLs Lake P8 Core (1) Depth... | ecosystem: Environmental > Aquatic > Freshwater... | reverse complement strand
CCCGCCCCTCCCCCTCATATTTTACGACCTTGACGATAGGGTTTTTAATTATTAAATTATAGTTTAAGGTTTTTTAGCATACTGTTATTTTGGTTGATATTTCAGGAGGTTTTCTGTGATTCTGAAAATGTTAGTAGTGGGACCCATTCAGTCAAATTGCTATATCCTGGGTTGTGAACGGACCAGACAGGCAGCTGTTATCGATCCGGGTGGTGATGTGGATAAGATACTCATGGCACTCGCGAAGGACAATTTGAGCTGTGTTTATATTATCAATACCCATGGTCACTTTGACCATTCAGCCCAAAATAAACATCTCAAGGAAGTGACGGGGGCTCAACTCATGATCCATCGTGCCGACGCTCCGATGATCTTACATCAGGCAACCAGTGGAGGGATGTGGGGGATGAAGGTCGATAATTCTCCTCCTCCCGACCGTTACGTGGAAGAAGGGGAATTCATCACTTTTGGCGATATCTCGTTGAAAGTTCTCCATACTCCCGGCCACTCCGGAGGTGGAATTTCACTGGTGACTGACAGGATGGCATTTGTGGGAGATACCCTTTTTGCTGGCTCCATCGGCAGGACCGATTTCCCCGGAGGGGATTATGAGGGGCTGATACGTAATGTGCGGGAGAAGATCTTTGCTTTGGGGGATGATGTCGTCATCTATCCAGGGCATGGACCAAAGACAACGGTTGGGAGGGAAAGAAAAACGAATCCATTCTTTATCTGATCCATCTGACCTTTATGCTGTAAAAAAAAGAAGGAGCCCCCCATGCGAAAGTTTAATGACGATCCGCTTCAGAATGGCCTCCAGCAATAATATAGATTGCCTCGGATTCGCCTTGGTTTTCAAGGAAACATTCTTGGTCCCCTTTTTAGCAATCCTTTTCGTATCCTCCTGTTGACTTGACCCAAATGCCAAGGGCGTGGTAAATGATATAAGTAAAGGAGGGTAACAATGGGAGAAAAAATACCAACTCGTCAGGAAGCACTGGAACTTCTGCATCAATATAATGAAAGCGATAGTTTGCGCAAGCACGCCTATGCGGTCGAGGGTGTAATGCGTTACATTGCAAGGAAGCGCAGCGAGGGCGAGGAGAAGTGGGGAATCATCGGTCTTATTCATGATCTCGATTATGAAAGGTTTCCTGATCAACACTGCTCCAAAACCGGCGAGATCCTCCGCGAACAGGGGTGGCCAGAGGAATATATCCGGGGAGCCGTCTCTCACGGGTGGGGGATATGCTCGGACATCATGCCACAGACAGCTCTTGAAAAGGCCCTGTACGCCATCGATGAACTTACCGGACTCGTGGTGACCACTGCTTTAATTCGCCCTTCCAAAAGTGTCCTGGATGTTCAGGTGAAGTCGGTGAAGAACAAATGGAAGGACAAAAGGTTTGCAGCCGGAGTGGATCGATCGATCATCGAAAAGGGGGCGGAAATGCTGGGAGTAGGATTGGATGAACTGATTGATGATACGATCAAGGGGATGCAGGAGGTTGCCGGAGCTATAGGACTGAAGGGCAATTTAGGATAATTTCCTCTGGTCTAAAGATCCCACAAAGAGCGGAGCAAACCTGGACTTCCGCAGGAGTTTACCCCGTATTTGATACGGGACGGGAGTGACACATTGGGAGTTTTTAGAAGTTCCTGTAAGATTTACCGGAAACGCCAAAATTTTTAATCCCTTATGACAAAATTTGTCGTTTTGGTTTTTTAAAAAGGATATTGGGATATAAGAAAGTCTGGAATAATGGTAAGTTACAATAGTTGCCCAAACTTGGCATCAAATATGCACGATTTTACACCAGCATGGAAAATAAATTTTCTTCGACAGAGAATGACAAGGATTTTTTCTTCTCCTTTCTCAACAAAGATGAGAGAGAGGATTCCGAATCCAAGGAAAAAATCACTTACAATGGACAGAATGGACTTCCCACGTCTCTTTATTACCTTGAACTGCTCAATCAAATTAAAGCCAGTCTTGCCGCCATGAAAACCTTTGCTTTTCTTTCACGTGATCATTTCAAGGACCAGGAATTGGGGGAGCATTTTTACAAAATTATTAATAAAGATATCGAGAAGACGATTTCATTGCTGGACTGTTTTAATGATTACCTCAATTTCAGCGTCCCCCTCGTAAAAAAGGATACGGTGACCACCCTTGTTGAAGAAATGATCAAGAAGCATGAGAGTCTATTTGTAGAGAAAAATATTAAAATCATAAAAAAGCAGTTTGAAAGGGACTTACCGGAAACCTCAGTTCCTGATGAGCAGTTAAGATATATTTTAGACTCAGTCATTCAATATACCCTCCTTTCCATGCCCTCCAATGGGAATATCGGATTTTTGACAAGATTATTCGATTTCGGGGTCTTCAAAGGTAAAGAAAGGGGTCGACTCCAGAAGGATGGGAAATATATAGAGATTCTGGTTGTTTCGACAGGTTATGAAAAGGCGGGCGAAGAAGTTGGGATTGTCCCGGGAATTTTAAATTATTACCAGGAAGAAGAGGCGATTGAATTAATCTTAAAGTTGGCGAAAGAGATTATTAAAAAGAATAGAGGGATGATGAGATATAAAGTCTATGAAGATAAACCAATGACTTTTATTTCTTTGATTTTACCCATTGAGAGAAGAAATATCATCCATTATCCCTTCCCGGAAGATCGCCTTAAGAAAACGGTCGGGATTGAGAAATAGGCGGTAGAAAGGATTCATCCTGACTTTAAATCTGGGGGTGTGAAGGATTCTATGGAAAGTCCAACTTATTTTAGAGAGAGAAGAAAGTATCCTCGATCAATGATGGACCTGCCCCTTGAATATCGGATGAAGAATCTTCCCCAGGCCCATGGAGGGTTAGTGGTGAATGCAAGTGAGGAGGGTCTTCTCATTCATTCCATCAAAGACATGCCCATCGGCCTAAAATTAAATATCATCGTTTTATTCCCAAAAGGTTTCGAATTAACCAACTTCGAAGTGTCTGCCGAGATCATCTGGAAAGACTTTCATGTTTATGGCAACAGCGAAGGATTTCAATATGGTTTAAAAATTATTCAGATCGTGGACGAAGAACATTCGAAACTGAAACAACTTCTCAATGGATTATTTCAATTGAGCGAGGTCTCTTATAACTTTTAAAGGTCACCTCTCTTCCCGGTCCGTTTCTTTTAAAAACAGGGATACACCTGCTCTAAGCCCTCCCTTCGATCACCATGGCGATGTGTCGGACCATCTGGCGATACACATCGAGAAAGATTTCAGGAGATAGGAAGTAGGAAGGGTTTTCTTCGTAAAAGGAAGAGATGATCTTTCGAGCTGCTACATCAATATCTTGGCTGGATCGGTAAGCCTCCTCCATCTGGGTACGGTTTATCTTTGCCATCTCAATTGATTTTGAGATGAACTCCCGAGCCTCTTCTTCAATGACATAACCATAGTGGTCAGCACAGTAATAGTCTACTTTAAGATCTTTTAGTCGCTCGAGGCTCTGTTGATACTTGGTGTAATTCGAATTTCCTGAAGTGACGATCGTTTGATCAAAAGGAATGCCCCCTCCATCTGTGGGGAACAGAGCCTTCAACTTAGGAATATAAGCTGCAATACAGCATGACGAATGACCTGGGATCTCCAGGATCAAGACTTCTAACCCCCCTAAATCAATTCGGTCTCCTTCCCGGATGGTTTTACCAGAGACGTCGTTTCTCCATTCTAAATCGTATGCGGAGGTGACTTCCTCCCTTTTCATTCTCTTTTCCACGTTTCGGCTGAATTCATTGATCGTCAGGATGGCCTTGTCCATCTGGAGGATCTCCCAGGCCCTTTCCGAAGCATAGACTTCCATCTCCGGATTGCGGCGCTTGAAGAAGGGGATAATGCCCACATGATCGAAGTGAGAATGAAGGATGAGGAGTTTTTTAATTCGGCTCTCATCAATGCGAAATTCCTCGAATTGGCGGATGATATCTGAGACGATGTAGCTCATGCCACCGCTCACCATCATTGAGCCATCGTTCCCCTCCAGGAGATAGACCCCCGATTCTTCTCGGCCTAAGAACCAAATTCCCTCATGTACTTTTCCTGGTTTTCGAATTCTCATTTAATCGTTTCTCCCGTAGCGCCCCCTTTTATTACCTGCCTGTCCTGTACCATATTAGGTTCAGGGCCTGGGGTAGGCAGGAGGGGAGAGTCCCATTCCGATAAATACCGGAACGCTACATCTTCTTTGGTTTTTGAAATAGGGCATAGAATAAAAGGAGGATAGAGAAGGCAGAGCATGCCCAGGCAAAGGTATCTCCATAAAGAGTATAAAAGGTTTTTTGATGGGATAGGCGGATCGTCCCATCTATTGCCTCCTCTGTAAAGATCTCTCCTTGTTTTAAAATTTTTCCTCTGGGATCGATGAAACCTGTAATCCCGGTATTAGCTGCCCTGGCAATGAAGACCCGGTTCTCCACGGCCCTGAAGGTGGCAATGGAGAAGTGCTGGTAAGGAGCAGAGGTTTTTCCAAACCAGGCATCGTTCGTCATCGTCACCAGAAAGTTCGCCCCCTTTTTGACAAATCTTCGGCAGAGGTCCGGAAAAATAATTTCAAAACAGATGAGAACTCCAAAATGACCTTGCGGTATGGAGAAATTATAGATCTCTTTCCCGGACTTAAAGTCTCCAATCCCCTCTCCCAATGACCCAATGAAGAAAAGAAGATCTTTCATCGGGACATACTCTCCAAAAGGGACAAGATGAATCTTGTCGTACTTACCTATTAGCTCCCCCAAAGGAGAGAGCAGGTAAGCGCTGTTGTAATGGCTCACTTTCCCCCTTTGGATTTTATAAGAGGGGGTTCCGAAGAGGAGAAAAGCGTTTGTCTTTTTCGGGATATCCAGGACAAGAGGGTGATGTTCCTGGGCATCCTGAAAAAAGAAGGGGGTGGCTGTCTCCGGCCAGATAATGAGATCTGGTTTTTCTTCCGAAATGCGTAAAGAAAGCCTATCATAGATCTTCAATGTCTCCTTCTGAAAAGATTCATCCCATTTTATGGATTGATCGATATTTCCTTGAATCAATCGAATCTTTAAAGGAGGATTTTGAATCATTTGGCGATCGATTGCTTCCATCTTCATATATCCATAAATGAGAAAACCTAAAAGGATGATAGCCGTGATGATGAATTCTTTAAAGGGAAAAGTCTTTTTTGCCCATTGATGAAGTGCCAAAAAAAGAGTGGCATTTACTAAAAGGATGACGAAGGAAAGACCGTAAACTCCTGTGATATCAGCCATCTGGATAAAGGGAAGATTGAGATATTGTGAATGACCCAAATTGGCCCAGGGGAAACCGGTCAGAAGGAAAGAACGAAGGTATTCCAAGGCGACCCAGAGGACAGGGATGGGGAAAATGGTCTGAAGCCCTAAGCGTATCTGGATGAGTCGGGTGAGGAAGGTGAAGGCGCCGATGAAGAGGCCCAGGTAGAGGATTAAAAGTAAAAGAATGAGAGCGCTTAGTATCAAAGGAACATTGCCATAAGTGTGGACAGCCACAATGATCCAATAAAAAATTCCGAGAAAAGAGACGATGCCGGTCAAAAAACCAAGCTTGAGGCTATCGACTAATCCTTTCCCTTCTATGGAATAGAGAAGGGGAACCAGAGCAAACCAGGCCAAAAATTCGAGATCTATATTAGGGAAGGAGAGAACGAGGAGAATTCCCGAGAGGAGACTTAAAAAGATATCCCTTTTTTTCATGGATCCCATATTAAGGGAAAAATATGAATTTTTCAACGTTGATATTTTAATTGAAGCAATAACTATGTTAAAATGGAACAATTTTAAATACGTTATAAGAAGAGTGAAGGGTCTTAATTCTTTATGAAGGTGTCCATCATCGGGGCGGGTAGGGCCCGGAATGGGATCGGCGAGTATATCGGGAAATATTTCCATCGGCATGGAGGAGAAGTGACCTCAGTGCTTGGGACGACGGGGAAGACAAGCCTCCAGGCTTGTTCTGCTCTTCGGAAATATGGGATAGAAGCCCGTCCCTTTACAGACTTCAACGAAATGGTCAGAATCGAAAGGCCAGATGTGGTGGTCATTGCTTCACCTTCTTCTACCCATTATGAATATTTGTTGAAGTCCATCGATTCAGGCCTTCATATCTTCTGCGAAAAACCCTTTATCTGGGGCGATCTTACGAACATTCCCAAGACGCTTGAAGAGATTTTTAGCCAGGCCAGAGAAAAGAAATTAACTATTGCCATGAACTCCCAATGGCCTTTCGCCGTCACCGATTACGAAAAAATCTGTGGGAAGGTCGAGGTCAGAGAGAGGAACACTTTTTTTATCAAGATGGCGCCTCCTCTTCCAGGGAGAGAGATGATTTCAGAATCCGTCCCTCATGCCCTGAGTCTTCTCTATTGTCTTCTGGGCGATGGGGAGATAGAGGATTTGAATTTTGAATCAGGCGGAGAGGGGGAGATGGGCATCCGATTTACCTATCGCTTTGGGACTAAGGCATGTGAGGCGTTCATCCGATTGGCCTACCAGGAGACCCAGCCCCGTGACTTCTCTTTTGGATTGAACGATCGGATCGTTTTTCGAAGTCTGGGTTTGGAAAATTATGAAATCTATTTTAATTATGGAAACAAAAAATTGAGGATCATTGATCCTCTTGAATCCTCCGTCAAAAATTTTTCGGAGGCCGTTATAAAAAAAACGGGACCTTTCATCGGGACTCGCCATATTTATCACAATCTCTCCCTGCTGAAAAAGATTGACGATGGCTTTGGGGAATTCGAGAAGAGGAATTTATGGAAAAGATAAAAGAAAGAGAGCACGATTTTGGCTCCAAATTGAGACAGGATGCCACCCTCGAAAGGCTGAAAGATTATATTCAGTGGCAGAGAGAGTGTCATGCCGATGCTCCAAATCGGGAGCTTCCCCTTTTCAGCCCGATCTCCATCAATTTAGATCTCACCACCGCCTGCAATTTTTCATGTCCTTTTTGTGTCGATTCCAGGCTGATCAACGCTGGTAAAAGTTTAACCTTGGAGGAGGTTCAGAAAACGATCGACACCCTCCATTCACATGGTCTTCTCTCCGTCATCCTGATCGGAGGGGGGGAGCCCACCCTTCACGGAGATTTTGAAAAAATCGTCCGTTATCTCAAGAGCCAGAGATTACAAATAGGGATCGCCACCAACGGGTCAAGATTAGAAAAAATTGAAGCAGTGGCCGGAGCATTGGAAAAGAAAGATTGGATTCGAATTTCCATCGATGCAGGCGGAGAGGGGACCTTTAAAGATTTACATCTGCCCAAAACGCAGGTGACTCTAAAGCGGATATTGGAAAAAGCCAAAAAAGTGAAAGAAAAGAATCCCGTTATTTCACTGGGGTATTCCTTTGTGATTGTATGGGAAGGCGTGGAGATTAATGGGAAGAGGCTGAGCCCCAATATTCATGAAATGGATAGATCGGTGGAGTTGGCCAGAGCATTCTCCTTCGATTATGTTTCATTTAAACCCTGCCTGATCAGATTGGATGAGTCTCAGAGGGAGACATTGCTGAAAGATGTTGATAGAAAAAAAGAAAAAGGGATTATTGATGAGATCAGCGCGCATCTGAACGAAGCCAAGCGTTTGGCGGGAAATCAAGTCAAGATTCTGGAAAGCTCCAACCTGAAAGCTGTGTTGAATCAGGAGACAAGCCAAATCAAAAGACAGCCCAAGAGATGCCATATGCAATTTTTCAGAACCGTAGTGACGCCGTCCGGCATCTTTCACTGTCCGGCGTTTCGAGGAGTGGAGGAGGCCAGAATTGGAGACAGAGATGGTTACCTCTCGGCAAAAAAGTTCAAGGAGAGCCTCAAAAGGACGGCTCAATCGATTTTGACCTTTGATGCCCAAGAGGAATGTAAAGATGTTGGATGCTTTTATCATCGTGCCAACTGGTGGTTAGAGGAGTTCATCCATTCAAAAGAGGATATCGAAGAATTAGAAAAAGTTGAGAATGAAAACTTTTTCTTTTAGTCTCAATCCTTCAGAGAAAGATTGAATCATCGAACAGATCCTAAGGGCAATGAAAATCCTCCATCTTTTTAGCAATTGGAAGTGGACGGGTCCTGCTGACCCCACCTTGAACCTCTGTAAGGGTTTGGAGAAACGGGGGCATGATGTCGCCTTTGCTTATCGAAAGCCTCCGTTTCCAGTTGAGGATAGTATTGAAAAAAGGGTTCTTCAGACAGGAGTAAAAGCCACGGACCGATTTCGATTGGATCATTCAGTGAAGGTTTACCATCCCTCGTTTCTCATGATCAATCTGCGTGACATTTTAGACCTCACAAAATATCTTCGTGAGGAGAAGTTCGATATTCTCAATGTACACCACTCCCATGGCCATCTCTTAGGCGGGATCGCTGTGAGGAAATCAGGTCATCCCGTCATCCTCATTCGTACCGATCACAAGCGGGATTCCTTGAAGCCCAGCCTGGGAAATCGCTTCCTCATCTCTCAGTTTACCGATGGCATGATCACATTTTCCGAGAGGGCAAGGAGGGAGGATGCGGAACATTTTAACCTCCCTCTTGAGAGGGTCGAAAAGGTCTCACCCGCTCTGGATCTCAAACGATATGACCCCAAAAGGGAATTTAAAGATATGAGGACCCGCTTCGGGATTGGACCGGGTGAGATCGTCATCGGAATGATCGCCCGATATCAAAAATACCGAAGAACAGATGTCTTTTTGGAGGCAGTAAAAACCATTTCCAGAGAATTTCCAAACGTCAAGGTTCTCTTGGTGGGGAGATCGAGTCAGATAGAGCAGAGCGTCATCCAACCGATGAAACAACTTGGCGTTGAAAAGTGGGTCGTCCTCGGAGGATATCAAACGAATGATTATCTCGACACCTTAGCCTGCATGGATATTTTTGTCTTCTTAATGGCAGGATCGGATGGGACAGCCCGAGCCTTAAGAGAGGCCATGGCCATGGGCAAACCCGTCATCGTTGCCAATCGGGGAATGTTGCCGGAATTGGTAGAGGATGGCATCTCAGGTTTGGTCGTGAACGATACGCCCACGGAGTTAGCCAAAGCGGTCCTCCGACTGCTTCGTCACCCGGAAATGAGGGAGACCTTGGGTCGGTCGGCCTATGAGAAGGCCCATCAGAATTTCCAGCTCGAACGACAGGTAGAGGCTGTTGAGCGATTTTATCAAGAGATGATCAGGCTCGGAAAAAGAAAGTAGGTTCTGTTAGTGTATTGTGTCGGTAATAACTTGACCCTGTTGTCATTCCGGACTTGATCCGGAATCCAGAAGGGTTGATCTATTCCCCCTCTCCCCTTGCGGGAGAGGGCGGGGGTGAGGGGGAAAACAGCCTGTTCACCCCCACCTCAATCCTCCCCCCCTGCCTTCGCCGAAGCGGCTTCGCGCAGGCAGGGGGGGAGGGGGAGGATAGTTCTTGGTAGGTTTCATGGTTCGTAAGTGGCCTAACGGCCATGGACAATTAGGTGAAAGGGATATCAATACTGATTAAGTTTCATCCCTGGCCTTAAAAGGGGGATTTTTTAACGGTATAGATGGAGACTTCCATTCTTAAAAGAGTATCCAGAGGGGATCTTAAGGGGTATATGAGAGAGGAGATATTGGATCATCTTCCTCCTACTTTTTTTGACAATCCTGTCTCTTCGATTCGGGAGTTGGGAGGAAAGGTGATCAAAGAATCGAAGTGGAGGTGGGCGGCCATTTTCTCTCTTTTGAATGGAAGAAGGGTTTTTTTTAAGAGAGATGGTGCAAAGGGATGGACCAAACCCTTAAAATATCTTTTTTCCCCTACCAAAGGACAGAAAGAATTCTTCATCGCCTCCCAATTGGAAAGTAAGGATGTGAATCTCCCGAAGCCATTGGGCTGGATGAAAAGAGTCCGGAGAGGATTGGTCAGGGAAAGTTATTTCCTCTCGGGGGCCATCGGGGCAGGAGTTTCGTTTATCGAAGAAATTGAAAAATCAAAAGAATCTCCTTCGATTATCGAATTAGCCAGGACTGTGAAAAAGTTTCAAGATGCTGGATTATTTCACCAAGATCTTCATGCAGGAAACTTTCTGTGGGACGGAACTTCTCTGTTTCTGACCGATTTACATCACGCCAAAATGGTAAAGCTTCTTTCCTTGAACAGGAGGTTATGGAATTTAGCGCATCTTTTCCATTCATTAAGGTCGATGTGGGGTCAAGGGGAACAGCTTCAATTCCTGGATCAATATTTTAGTGAGATATCCAATGAGTCTCGGAAAAGAGAGATTTTATTTCAGAGAATTTATCCCCTCATGGACCGCCTTCAGAAGAGGCAGTGGCGAAGCCGAACGAAACGATGCCTGAAGGAAAGCACCGAGTTTACTGTTCAACAAGAAAAAGGGATTCGTACGTTTCGTCGAAGGGATTTCCCCGTGGATCGTTTGGAAAGGGCAATGGAAGAACATCGGAGCCTGATCAGAGAAAAACCCTCCTGCCTGATTAAACATTCTCCGGAGGTGATCGTATCGATATTGAATGACGAAGGGGAGAGGATCTGTCTGAAGCAGTTCTGCTACCCCCATGTTTGGGGAAGGGTAAAAGAAAACTTCCGTCGTTCGAAAGGGCTCAAGTCATGGGTGGCGGCGAACGGAATGCGAACAAGAGGTATCCCGACTCTTAAACCCCTGGCCCTGGTGGAGAAAAAAAGCTGGTTGGGGTTGGAGGAAAGCACTCTATTTATGGAGGCCCTGGCAAACGACCTGGAGATGGATCGATATGTTTTAAAGGGGTTTTCAGACTTAAATAAAAAGAGGCTTTTCATTAAGACCTTTGCCCATTGGCTGGGCGGTCTTCACAGAATGCGTTTATATCATAAGGATATGAAAACTTGTAATATTCTCGTCTCAGAAAAAGGAGAGACATGGGATTTCCACCTCCTCGATTTTGAAGATATTCGAATAAATGAGAAGTTGAATTGGAAAAAATTGTTCAGAAATTTCCTTCAACTCAACACCTCCACACCTAAGGTGATGACGAAGGCAAACCGCTTCAGGTTTTTGAAAGAATACCTCCTTCTTAACCCCATCATCAAAGACCGGAAGGGTTTTATACGAAAATTGACGGGTGAAAGTCGCCGGAGAGGGTTGGTCTACGTCTCTCCCGAGGGAGTAGTCACCGAAACGATGAAATAAGCAGAATGAACTGGTGCCTAAGACGAGCGATGGATGCGTCTACAAAATGATCTCATCTATTGTTAAGAAATTCGTGTACCCCATAAAATGAAAGGAAGTGGTATAGCCTCGATGAATCAGAAATATGGCAGCCCCAAGCGACTATCTTTTTGGAAATCTTTAAGAATGGAGGGTCTTCCCCGTC
>Ga0209705_10001784_pt1 | contig 11385 bp, 4 predicted proteins | sample PPLLaktember2015_5_FD_187262 | JGI IMG/M metagenome (GOLD analysis project Ga0209705, IMG submission 187262) | Freshwater sediment microbial communities from Prairie Pothole Lake near Jamestown, North Dakota, USA - PPLs Lake P8 Core (1) Depth... | ecosystem: Environmental > Aquatic > Freshwater... | reverse complement strand
GATCTTGAATTCATTGAATTCAAGAATATTGGAAGCAACTCGATTAACCTTGGTGGAGTGGTGGTTGACTCAGCGGTTCATTACGTTTTCCCCGAAAATATACTTCTTCCTCCCCGGCAGTTTTATGTGATAGTATCAAAGCCAAAAAAATTCTATAACTTTTACGGAATGGTGCCTTCGGGAAACTACCAGGGAAACCTCTCGAATACGGGGGAGGAATTGTTATTGAACGACCCCGGAGGAGATGAAATAATGAATTTTATCTATGATGATTCTTCGCCATGGCCATCGGACGCTGACGGAGAAGGATACTCACTCTCATCATCGGAAATTAATCCTGCAGGCTCTCCCGGCGACTTTTCATACTGGACATTATCAGTGATAAAGGATGGGACCCCGTTCGCTGACAATGTATTTGCAGCTGAAGAGCCTCCTGTTACAGGGGAAGCCGGATCGCTTTCGGTGTATCCGAATCCGACCACCGGACCCGTCACAATTCTTCTCAATACTGATGAAATGGTGAGCAGAATGGATCTGATGATATATACAGTTACAGGCAAATTAATCAGACATGAAAGCATTGGAAATCCCGGGCTGACAGATCTGTCGGCCTCCCTGCTTCCGGCGGGTGTCTATATTCTGAAAGTAAGTACATCAAAGTACAGCAAACGGATTGCAATTATTCTTACCAAATAATAATCAATAAAACAGAGATCATGTCGAGAAGAATCATTTTAACCTTGTTAACCCTCATTTTCCTTTCGGCGTCAGGTTTTTCACAGAAACTAAGGACCAGGCACACCTTTACGCTGGGAACTACTGAGTTCATGCTGGATGGAAGTCCCTTCCAGATCATCAGCGGTGAAATGCACCCGTCAAGGATACCTTCAGACTACTGGCGCCACCGGATCCAGATGGCCAAGGCAATGGGATGCAACACAATAAGCGTCTACATCATGTGGAACTACCATGAATTGCAGGAAGGGGTTTATGACTTTGAAAGCGGGAACCGTAACCTCAGCGAGTTTTTCAATATAGTTCAGGAAGAGGATTTGTGGCTGATAATACGTCCCGGACCATATGTCTGCGCAGAATGGGAACTGGGCGGAATACCTCCCTACCTCCTGAGAATCCCCGATATTAAGCTCAGATGCATGGATCCAAGGTATATGACTGCAGCTGAGAGGTATATTTCGAAGCTCGCAGAAGTTGTAAAACCTTACCTGGTAACAAACGGCGGACCCGCCCTGATGCTGCAGATAGAAAATGAATATGGAAGTTTTGGCAACGACAGGAATTATCTCTCAAGGCTGAAGGAAGTATGGGTGGCAAACGGGATCGATGTTCCCTTCTTTACAGGTGACGGTCCCACTACTTATATGCTTGAAGCGGGGAGCCTTCCGGGATGCGCCGTCGGGCTCGATTCGGGCAGCCGGCCCTCTCATTTTGAGCTTGCTGAAAAAATGAATCCGGGTGTCCCGGTATTCAGTTCCGAGACTTATCCCGGCTGGCTCACTCACTGGGGAGAAGAATGGGCCAGACCTGATACCACCGGGTTGCTGACTGAGGTGAAATATCTTATGGATAACAAAAAATCATTTAACCTGTATGTCATTCACGGAGGCACTAATTTCGGGTATACCGCCGGGGCTAATTCAGGAGGGAAGGGCTATGAACCGGATGTCACAAGCTACGATTATGATGCCCCTATAAATGAACAGGGACAGGCCACACCTAAATATATGGCGCTCAGGAGACTTCTGGGCTCTTATCTCCCGAAAGGGAAGAAGCTGCCTCCGGTACCTGAGGCAATACCGGCATATGATGTTCCTTCAATTGGGCTCACAACATTCTCATCCGTCTGGGATAATCTTCCGAAGCATGTCAATTCGGTGCAGCCCAAACCTTTTGAAGCGTACAACCAGGATTATGGCTTCATCCTGTACACTACCGAGCTGATCGGACATAAGAAGGGGAAGCTGACGGTTACCGACCTGCACGATTATGCGACTCTGTTTCTGAACGGTGAGTTTATCGGCACACTCGACAGGAGGGAGGGCGTCAATTCGATCGATATACCTGAAAGCAAAATAATGAATCCTGTTCTTGAGATACTTGTCGAGGGGATGGGCCGCATTAATTTTGCCCAGCAGCTTATTGACAGAAAAGGTATCACCGACCGTGTCACACTTAATGGAATGACCCTGATGAACTGGAAGGTGTACAATCTGCCAATGGATGATAAATTCATTTACGACCTGAGATCATCCAGCAGAACCCCCGGGAAAAGAGGCATTTTCTTCAAAGGCAACTTCTTTCTCGGCGCTGCCGGGGATACGTTTCTCGATCTGTCGAATTTCAAGAAAGGCATAGCATGGGTGAATGGCCATAATCTTGGACGCTACTGGAACATAGGACCGCAAAAGAGGCTCTATTGTCCGGCCTCATTTCTGAGACAGGGTACCAACGAAATGATCGTATTCGACCTTCTTCAGACCGAACCTCAGATAGTGGTCGGATTCAAAACAGCGGAATAGCAAGGCAACAAAAAAACCCGCCGACCGGCGGGTTTTTTGTAACTATACAAGAATTTTTGTTTTCAGATTTGTTATGCTTTTCTGTATGTCAGCGAACATATCGCCATCCCTGCTCTGATCCTGCTCAACTATCATATACTTCATTCCGGCAATATCCTTTGCAGCAATTATTTCCCTGAAATCAATGACACCCTCACCAACGGGAGCAATGTCGTCCTTGATAACATCAAAGTATGGAGGTTGGTTTGTATAGCCGTCCTTCAGATGGAAAAGAGGGAATCTTCCGGGATATTTTTTAAATAAATCCACAGGGTTATGTCCTGCCTTTGTTGTCCAGAACATATCAAGTTCCATAATAACCAGGTCTTTGTCAAGTTCAGCCATCAAAACGTCAAAATATGGAACTTTACCTTCAACGGTATTGAACTCAAAGTTATGGTTGTGATATCCGAATTGCAGGCCATTCTCCTTCATTACCTTTCCAATCTGGTTCCAGTTTGCTGCCATTCTCTGATAGCTGTCGATTGTGGTACGCATCTCTTCCACTATCCATGGTTGAATGCAGTATCCGGCCCCGATCAGGGTATGGTCCTCTGCCATTTTTTTCGCACTTTCAAGGGTGACTCCGGCTCCTTCAACCTGTGTATGACTGCTTAATATCTGCATTCCGAGATCATTCACAAGTTTCTTGAATTCAGCTGGTTCGTACCCATAGAATTTGCCGTTTGCATAATCGGCAAGTTCAACGTATTTGTAGCCATAATCTGCTACTCTTTTCAATGATCCCGGAACATCCGTTGCCATTGCATCACGTATAGTGTACAACTGAAGGCCAATTCCCGGCAGAGCGGCTTTTTTACCGCATCCATACTGTGAAACAAGGATGGCTCCCATGGTTCCTGCCGCTGATAATTTCAGGAAATCTCTCCTGGATTGTGATTTTTTCATAGTACTGGTTATGAATAATTTTAGGTTAATAGGAAGTTGCTCATCGGAAATAAGTCTCTAAAAATAATACTTTTATTTTTCATGATGACAGGAGATTGTTATTTTTCTGATCTGTGCCTGCTGGGTGAATAGCCGAATTGTGCCTTGAACATCCTGCTGAAGTACCTGACGTCGGAAAAGCCTGTCCTGTATGCTGCTTCTGAAACATTATATCCGTTATCCAGAAGCTTCACTGCTATATTCATCTTCATCCGCCGGATGAATTCCACCGGACTGAATCCGGTGAGTCCCTTGATCTTGTTGTACAGAACGGTACGGCTTACGTTGCAGTTATCGGCAAGAACGCTGATGGAAAAGTCAGCCGAATAGTTCTCTTCAACATACTTTATGGTCTTCTTAAGGAATTCACCATCCTTTGAGCTTATATTCACTGCTTCAGGGCCATCTGTTTTATTATTCAGAAAATAGGCCAGAAGCTTTGCCCTCTGATTCAAAAGATTGGCAGCCACCGTTCTCAGGTATTCCATATTGAATGGCTTCACTATGTAAGCTTCAGCACCGGTCACTAATCCTTCAATCTGATCCTTAATGTCGCCTTTCGAGGTAAGCATTATTACGGGAATGTGGCTCGTAATAAAATCCTCCTTGAGCTGGCGCGTCATCTCCATACCATCAATCCCGGGCATTCTTATGTCAGTGATTATTATATCAGGATTCATTGTTTTTGCCAAATGAAGTCCCTCTTCGCCGTTCTTTGCTCCGATAGTTGTGAAAAACGACTTAAGCGACTGGCATATGTATTCCAGTATCTCATTATTGTCTTCCACAACAAGCATGACGTGCCTTTCGGCCGGATCGGAAACCTGTATCCGCTTGTCGTCCCCTGTATTTTCCTCCGGAACCCGTGAATGTGCGTATTCAGTTACTGAAGAATTAATTTCATCCATATCAATTCCGGGTGAATTAATGAAGTGATCACTGCCTTTCAGAAGCCTTATTGTAAACGTGCTCCCCCTGCCGACAGTGGAGGATAAAAGAATGTCTCCGCCGTGCAGCCTGGCAAGTTCGTACGAAAGTGACAATCCTATCCCGGTCCCTGCAAGATCCTGGTTGCTGAGTATCGTGTATCTTGTAAAAATATCGGAAAGGTTCTTTTGCGGGATACCGGGACCTTCGTCAGTTACTGAGATGTCAATTGAATTGGTTTTATCTGATTCAGCGATCCTGACTGAGACACTTTTTCCCGTGCTTGTAAATTTTATAGCATTCGAAATAATATTATAGATCATTATGTCGAGCTTACCGGGATCTGCAAACAGACTGAAAGAATCAAAATCTGAATTCAGGGTACAGGTTATTCCCTTATGACGTGCAAGCGGCCCGAAACTCTCGAAAATATCTCTTGTAAAAGTTACGACGTCTATTTCTCTTATCTTAAGGACCATCTTATTATTCTGGATCTTCCTGAAGTCGAGCAGCTGGTTTGTGAGATGCAGCATCCTTCTTGCATTTTTAAGCATTATCCCCATCTGGAGCTTTCTGCCGGCCGTAAGGTTTTTTTCAGCCATCATGTCCTCCAGAGGGCCTATTATCAGCGTCAGGGGAGTTCTTACCTCGTGCGAAATATTTGTATAAAACTGAAGCTTAAGCTCATTTACCTTTTTCTCGATTGCCAGGTCGTTCTTATACCTGTTGATCCTGGTTATAGCCTTATATATCAATATGGAGACAGTCATAACCAGGAGAGCGTAAAAAAACCAGGCAAGCGGAGTTTCCCACCATGGAGGCGATATCCGGATACTAAGAATTCTCTCAGGTGAAGCAGACCTTCCCTCGTTCATTATTGATTTGACCCTGAAAACATATTTTCCCGGTGAAAGATTTGTATAAGTTGCCCTGTGCTGGTTGCCGATATTGTTCCACCCGTTCTCAAAATTGTCGAGTATATATGTGTACCTGACCTTCTGGGGATCAATGAAATCAAGTGCCGAGAAGTCTATGCTGAAGCTTGATTGATTGTGACTTAGCTTTAGTTCGTCCGAGAATGAGATGCTTTTTTTCAACGGTGAATCCTCCTGTCCTGTGGTCACCTCTTTATTGAAAAGCAGGAATCTGGTAAGTTCAATACCTGATATGTTCTGTTTCCGTGTCAGTTTTCCGGGATCAACTATTTCAAATCCGAGATATCCTCCGAAAACAATTGTTCCATTCCTTTTCCTGTAGCAGGTGTTTTCGGAAAAACTGTTAAATCCAAGCCCGTTGAAGTTATTGTATATTTCCATGCTGGCTGCCTCCGGATCAAGGCATACAAGTCCGTTTTCGGTACTGAACCATATATTTCCCGGCTCGTCTTCAAGTATCCCGTACACTATACCATATCCTGTCCCAGCCTCAGATAAATAATGCCTGAAAGTTGCGTTATCGCCTTCAAAAGTTTCAATCATGTCGATGCCTCCTCCGAATGTCCCAAGCCAGATTCGTTGTTTCGAGTCTTCAAAGATGTGGATTATGTCGTTGTAAATAAGGCTTTTGTCATCAGAAGGATTCGTAAGGAACACTTTAAACCTGTAGTTTCCCGATTCAATATCCTTTTTTTCAAGAAGGTTAAGTCCAAATGTAGTGGCTGCCCAAAGGTTACCTGATGAGTCAACAAGCAGGTGCCTGATAAGGTCGCTTGAAAGATTGCTGTTTCCCTGATTGATCCGGATGAACTTACGGTCATTGCTGCTAGTATTAAGTGCAAGGCTCAGTCCACTGCCGTACGTTCCTACCCAGATATTGTTCATACTATCCTCGCAGACCGAATAAATATTGTTATTTCCGATTGTTGTAGTGTCGTCTGCCGAATATGTATATCTCCTGAATTTTATATCACCATAACCGGGAGAAAGTTTGCTGAGAGGTTTTGTTGAGACACTTAGCCCGTAACCTTTTGAACCGATCCAGAGATATCCCCCGGAGTCATTGAAAAGTGTATAAGTTATGTTCCTGTGCGATTCATGATCTAATCCGGGAAGAGAGTAGAAGACCTTTTTTTGTGTCAGTGTACTGTCGAACAGATGGATCTTTCCTGATTTTGTTGCAACCCACAGATACCCATTCTGATCTTCAAGGATGGCCCTGGATACATTATCAAGAACATCCGAAGGCTCTTTTTCAAGCTGAAAATGTTCAAATGCCCTGTTTTCGAGAATTACCTTTTCAACTCCTCCCAGTACCTGGCCTGTTCCGATCCAGAGCTGCCCGGATTTATCCTCAGTGATGCAGTGCACAAAATTCGAGGAAATGGTATTGGGATCCTTAGGATCGTTTTTATAGAATTTGAAATTATCCGTGACTTTGTCATAAAATCCCAGTCCGCTCCCGTGAAGTCCAAGCCACAGGTTATTACTGGTGTCCTCAAAGAACTGAGGTCTTTCAAGGTCGGTAAGTGACTTTTTATCATCAGGTGTCAGAACATAATACCTTGTATCGAGGCTTTGCAGATCGAGTCTTGTCACCCCGAACTCAATAGCGGTAAGCCAGAGCTGATTTTGCCTGTCCTCGTAAATCTTATCAAGGTTTTTAGAATGAAATCTGACATCCTGCCACTCTTTTCCTGAATTTTGGGTGATCATCAGGCCATTGTTCCTGAAACCGGTTATTACCGCTCCCGTCCGGGCATGATAAAGATGGGTGATCCTGTCGGATCTGAATCCGGGATTTGTCTTAACAGTTATCATCCTTGTACCGCCGGTCAGTTTATCATATGCATATATCCCGTTATCATCCGTTCCGAACCAGATCTCACCGCCTGTTTCGCAGACCGATGTAAACGAGAGGTCTTCATACCTCCGGCTTATCTCCGGTTCGGAATCGCCCAAAGAATTTCCGGAAATAAAGCTCATGCCTTTCTGGGTACCTATCCAGACATTATTGCCTGAATCCTTGTGTATGAATTTTATCCGGTTATCCGCAATCGGGTTATTTTCACCCGAGGTGAATTGCCGGACTATATAATCTTTCACTGAGTCATTATATTTGAGTAAATATAAGCCCGATTCGGAGGAACCAAGAAAAATTATATCATCCGAATACTGATGAAAAATCCTCATCGCACCATTATGAACATCTGATCCCTCGTAAAGGGGGATTGAATGAAAAATCTCGGTTACCGGATTGAAGAAATGGTAATAACCGTCATATGTCTCAAGCCATATAAAGCCACGGTTGTCTTCCCACAGTTTTATAACCCTGTTGTTCGTGAAGCTTGAAGGATTACCCGGACTGCTTCTGAAGATTTTGAATTCATAGCCGTCGTACCTGTTCAGGCCGTTATAGGTTCCGACCCACATGAATCCCTTGCTGTCGAAAAGAATGCTAAATGCAGTATTCTGCGAAAGCCCGTCTTCGGATCCTATATGGTCGAACCTGAAGATATTCTGTCCTGACGCTACTGCCGGGAAGAGTGTAAGAATTATTACCGGTATAATTCTCAGGATTCTGTTCATTAAATGAGATTGGAATATCAAATTTAGCATAAACGGGCTAAATCAGTCAATTTATCCACCTAAAACTGATAATTTATAACACATGATAATGACAGGTAAGTGATAATTTAGATTATACATTTATGACTAAAACGGTCCGTGTCATGAAAAGAACTCTCTCATTATTACTTCTGTTCATATTTCCTTTTCTTCTTAATTCTCAGCCGGTATGGACAAGTATTGCTGCTCATGGAGCCGATCCGTCAGGAAAAATCAAGTGTACGGGTATTATTAACAATCTGATTGACAGCCTTTCTGTTTCTGGCGGGGGTACACTCTTTTTCCCTGCAGGTACTTTTTACACAGGGTCCATAGTTATGAAAAGCAACATAACCCTGTACCTGGATGCAGGATCAGTTGTTAGGTTTTCAGACGATTTTGATGATTATCTTCCAATGGTCCCGTCGAGATGGGAAGATGTCCGTGTCATGAACTTCAAATCACAGATATATGCTTATCGCTGTGAGAATATTTCAATAAGGGGCGACGGGCATTTTGAGGGACAGGGCAAAAAATGGTGGGATTTCATGAGAGGTGTAAATGCAAAACAGCCCAACGGGAGTAAATGGCAGGAGATCTTCGGGAAAGAAAACGAAACCCTGCTTTTGAAGAATCAGTATATTAAAGGAAAGAATAATTTTTTAAGACCACCGATGGTGACTACCTATGAATGCAAAAATGTACTGATTGAAGGAGTAAGCTTTTCAAATCCTCCGTTCTGGACAATAATGCCGGCTTTTTGCGAAAATGTAACAATTACTGGTATAACAATCGAAAATCCGGGCAATTCCCCCAATACCGACGGGATTGATCCTTCGTCATGCAGGAACGTTCATATTTCCGATTGCCATATCACTGTGGGAGATGATTGCATTGTTATAAAATCGGGCCGCGATGAGGACGGGCGGGAAGCCGCCAAACCAACTGAAAATATTACGATTACTAACTGCACGATGCTCGAGGGCCATGGCGGAGTGGTTATTGGAAGTGAAATGAGCGGAGGCGTAAGGAGAGTTTCAATCTCTAATTGCGTATTTGAAGGAACAGATATTGGTATTAGAATTAAAACCATGAGAGGAAGGGGCGGTGTTGTCGAAGATGTCAGGGTTTCAAATGTTACAATGTACAATATAGTGAACGAAGGCATACTAATAACCCTTCGTTACCAGCCGACAGAGGCTGAACCTCTTTCGGAAAGAACACCTGCTGTGAGGAATGTCAATCTGGCAAACATCAATATCCGGGGTGCTCAACGGCCTGTAGCAATCTATGGACTGGAAGAACGGGCAGTTTCAAGTGTTTCATTTAGTGATATAAGAAGCTTTTCAAGAAAAGGAGTATTGCTTGAGAATACTTCGGATATAAGCTTCCATGATATGGAGTTGGAAATTTCAGAAGGTAGTCCGCTTGAAGCAAAAGACTCAAGAGATATATCCTGGGATATGGTAACTGTAATTTCACCAGCAAAGGAGCTTCCTTATCTGAAACTCATGAATTGCCAGGATGTACGTGTCACCAACTGTTATCAGACGGAAATAATTAAAACCTTTATAATGAAGGACGAAAAAAGCAGGAATATTTATTTAATGAACAATATTCTGCCGGGTACAGCACTATCTGAAAAAGGAGAAAGCAAAGAGATAATCACAAATAACAATATAACTTCAAAATAACTCTAACCCATTAATTTATGAAATAATATGAAAAAGATTCTCTTTAACGGCATTTTTTGCCTGATGCTTCTGATGATACTCTCAGCAGAATCGTTCGGACAAAATGCCAGAACAATCACCGGGAAAGTAACTGACTCAGGGGGAGCAGCCTTACCGGGTGCAAATGTCGTGGTACAGGGAACGACTGTCGGAGTCCAGGCCGACATAAATGGTAATTATACCATTACTGTTCAAAATCCCGTCTCTGCCATTTTGGAGTTCTCATTCACGGGCTATACAAAACTTCAGGTTCCTGTCGGGAACCAGAGTAAAGTTGATGTTGTCATGAAGGAAGAATACACCGGGTTAGATGAGATTGTGGTGATCGGTTATGGAACCCAGAAAAAGAGTGATGTTACAGGCTCTGTTGTTTCCGTTTCAAACGAACAAATAACCGCCCGCCCTGTGAACAACGTATTCCAGGCTCTCCAGGGTAAAGCAGCAGGTGTCGATATTACAACCTCTCTTCGCCCCGGTACACTTGGAAGCATTTCAATCCGCGGCGCTCGTTCGCTTACCGCTTCCAACGCACCTCTTTATGTTGTTGACGGTATTCCAATTCTGTCGAATTCCGGGATCGAAACCCTGAACGAGCAGGATATAGAATCCATAGAGATACTTAAAGATGCTTCGGCAACCGCCATTTACGGTTCGAGGGGCGCTAACGGAGTTGTGCTTGTAACAACAAAACGCGGTACCGATGGACAATTTCAACTTAACTACTCGGGTACGCTTACAAACGAACAGATGGTCTGGCGTTCTGAATACATGGACGTTGCGGAATTCATAGAATTCTCACGTTGGGGCGCATATTATGCATCTTATAATGCATCCACCGGCCAATACTCAAGATTGCCGGGTAACACGCCAACCCTTGCCAATGATGCCACTATTAATTATTTTACAGCCGAACCTACTGCCTGGCAAAACATCCAGAAAGGCTGGGCAGGCAGCACATGGGATCCCTCCCTGGTTGAGACATACGACTGGCTGGGAGTGGTAACACAGCCTGCCTATACCCAGGAGCATACCCTCAGCGCGAGCGGCGGTACAAAAAACATGAAGGCTTACGGGTCCATTGGCTACCTCGATAACCAGGGGACAACAAAAGGTCAGGAATATCAGCGTTACACGGTAAGAACCAACGTGGAGCTGAATCCCAGGGAATGGATTACATTCGGCGCAGGCATCAACGGATCATGGCAGTACCAGGATTACGGTCAGAGCCGCACGGGAGGAAGCTCCAACGTGACAGCCGATCTGATTGCGGCAGCAGCCAGGATTGAACCTTATTCCCTTCCTTTTGATGAAGATGGAAACCGGATCGTCCATCCCGGGGGAAAAGCACGCGTGTGGAATGTTATAGACGAATGGAAATACTCCACTAACCAGCGCGAGACACTCCGTCTTCTTGGCAGCCTCTTTACAGAAGTAAAACTCCTGAAAGGGCTCAGGTACCGGTTGAACTTCGGCCCCGATTTCCGCTTCTACAGGAACGGCTATTATAATGACTCCAGGTCAATTGTAAGGGAGCTCAGCGCTGCCAATGCCAGTGTCTCCAATGCAAAGGACTTCTCCTACACTATAGATAACCTCCTTTATTACGACAATAAATTCGGAGCCCACAATATCGGAGTTACATTGCTTCAGACCGCATCG
>Ga0209705_10001782_pt1 | contig 11390 bp, 10 predicted proteins | sample PPLLaktember2015_5_FD_187262 | JGI IMG/M metagenome (GOLD analysis project Ga0209705, IMG submission 187262) | Freshwater sediment microbial communities from Prairie Pothole Lake near Jamestown, North Dakota, USA - PPLs Lake P8 Core (1) Depth... | ecosystem: Environmental > Aquatic > Freshwater... | reverse complement strand
ATCATTTATCGCCCAAACTGACCTGAGAGATATTATCGGGAAGCACGAACTGGCGGACCTTCTTCAGGACAGAGAGAAAATCGCAGAGGATCTCCAGAAAACACTTGACGCAAATACGAATCCCTGGGGTATAACATGCCAGACTGTAGGCATCAGGGATATTATAATACCTCAGGCCCTTGCAGATGCCATGAGCAAACAGGCACAGGCGGAAAGGGAAAGAAAGGCAAGAGTTATACTTGGTACTGCTGAAACCGAAATTGCTGAAAAATTTGCACAGGCAAGCAAGGAATATGCCGATAATCCCATAGCCCTGCATCTTAGAGGAATGAATATGCTTTATGAAGGTCTTAAAGAAAAAGGCTCAATGGTTATCGTTCCGAGTTCTGCACTCGATTCAATGAATCTTGGTGTGATAGGAGGGCTCATTTCTCTTGCAAAAGATAATGAACCTAAAAAGAAATTACCGCCGGAAAGCCTGTAATGCAATAAAAAAATCCGGGTATTTCCCGGTTTTTTTTATACTCCGCCCCAACCGCCCATAAACTGGGAAGAACTGGCAAATGACGATTTAGGATTTACACAACAAACCGGTATCCTGGAGCTGTTGGCTATAATATATTGCTCCGACGCTCCCAGCATATAATCGGCAATTGTAATGTTCTTGGTTGTCATTATAAGGATCAGATCGCCATTTATTTTCTGTGCAAAATCAATGGTCCGCTGAGCGAACTTGTTATTTGGCACTTCGTGGATCTCATACTCTACATTATTCTGGATCAGATATTTGACAGCAAAATTCAGACTTTTGTTTACCTTGGCTGTAAGTCCTTTATCCGTTGTGGTTGATTTAAGGATATGAATTTTTGAATCAAAATACTTACCCATGAAAATAGCCATTCCCATTTTTTCCTTGTTCTCAAGCCTGAAATCAACAGGGAATACGATATTATGATACCTCTCCTGGTCAGCAGGAGGCTCCTGTACAACAATAAAGGGGACTTTGGATTTTACAATGACCTTAAGGGCCCAGCTCCCGGTAAGCTTTTGCATACCCTTCATCCCGTGGGTTCCCATCACCACGAGGTTGGCCTCTTTATCCTTTCTGTTTGCAAACTCAGCTATGGATGTGAAAATACTGCCCTTTAAAATCTCTGAAACTATATTCAGATTGTATTTCTTACTGTTTTCATCAGCGACGTGCCTCAGCAGACTCTTTTTCTCTCCTTCTGCCTTGACTTTGACACCAGGATCGACTATATGAAGAAGGCAGATATCGCTGCCAATCATACGGCTGATTTTAGCAGCATGAGCCAAAGCTGATTCTGCGACTTGCGTAAAATCCCAGGGCACGATAATAAGTTTCTTGTTCTCTTCCATATTGATCAGAATTTACAGTTATATACCAAAGTTATTCAGATTTTCCTTATTGTCAAATAATTAATTATTATGATTTTTCTGTTGACCGGAATGATTTTTCTGTTGACCGAAGTAAGTTCATGATCTTATAATTTTCAGGATCACGTTGATATAACTGTTTTTATATATAATTATTATTGAGATTTACTTAATTTGTAATGATTTGATGAGGTTTCACGGGTAACATTTTATTACTTTTGCGGGGGGAATTTTTGTGATAATCTGATTTTATGATGAAAAGGAAAAAGGTTAAGGAGCTTCTGGGTGATCACGTTACCGGAACTGAAGTTATCGTCAGGGGCTGGGTAAGAACAAAAAGGGGAAACAGGAATATTGTTTTCATTGCCCTTAATGACGGCTCAACAATCAACAATATCCAGATAGTGGCAGATACCACCATATTTGATGAGGAACTTTTAAGGGATATTACAACCGGGGCGTGCATTGCCGTAACAGGGAAGCTTGTTGAATCGCAGGGTCAGGGACAGAATGTTGAGATAATTGCCGAAAAGATTGAGCTGTACGGGAAAAGCGACGCTGAGACCTATCCTTTGCAGAAGAAGGGGCATTCGATGGAATTTCTCAGGGAGCACGCCCATCTGCGCTTCAGGACCAACACCTTCGGAGCTGTTTTCAGGATCAGGCACACAATGGCATTTGCTATACACAAGTACTTTAACGACAAGGGATTCTATTACCTTCATACTCCCATTATAACAGGCAGCGATGCTGAAGGTGCGGGTGAAATGTTCCATGTCACCACGCTTGACCTTAAAAACCTGCCCTTAAATGAGGATGGGACGATTGATTACCGGAATGATTTTTTCGGGAAGGAGACAAATCTGACCGTATCGGGTCAGCTTGAAGGCGAGCTGGGCGCTCTTGCCCTTGGCGAAATATATACCTTTGGTCCCACTTTCAGGGCTGAAAATTCAAATACGCCAAGGCACCTTGCCGAGTTCTGGATGATCGAGCCGGAAATGGCTTTCTATGACCTGGACGACAATATGGATCTGGCGGAAGATTTCGTGAAATATCTTATAAAATATGCTCTTGACAATTGCAGGGATGATCTGGAATTTCTTAACAACATGATCGACAAGAGACTCCTTGAGCGGTTGAAGTTCGTGGTCTCGAATGAATTTGTAAGGCTGACCTATACCGAGGCCATAAAAATACTGACTGCAGCGGACAGGAAGTGGGATTATCCTGTCGGATGGGGAAGGGATCTTCAGGCTGAGCATGAAAGGTACCTCGTGGAAGACCATTTCAGGCGTCCGGTGATCCTTATTGATTATCCCAGGGAGATCAAGGCATTCTATATGAAGCAGAATGATGACAGGAAGACTGTGAAGGCCATGGATGTGCTTTTCCCGGGGATAGGCGAGATAATCGGCGGATCCCAGAGAGAGGAGATCTATGATGTTCTGATAAGCCGGATAAAGGAGCTGAAGCTTCCTGAAAAGGATCTGTGGTGGTACCTTGAGACAAGGAAATTCGGAACCGCTCCGCACAGCGGATTCGGCCTCGGGTTCGAGCGTCTTATATTATTTATGACCGGGATGTCAAATATAAGGGATGTAATCCCGTTTCCAAGAACACCCAAAAATGCTGAATTTTAGATAAAGGATGCTTAAGCAAAAGTTACAGCAGAAACTGCTCCAGAAGCTGTCACCCCAGCAGATCCAGATGATCAAGCTGCTGGAGGTGCCTACGTTGCAGATCGAACAGCGCATCAAGAAAGAGCTGGAGGAGAATCCGGCTCTCGAGGAGGGTCCTGAAGATGATGAAGATACCGTTAATGGGGAAACAGAGGAGGAACAGATTGAAGAAACCGACAAGGACCAGGAGGAATTCACATTAGATGACTATATCGAGGAAGATGAGATCCCGGAGTACCGTCTTCATACGAACAACTACAGTAAGGAGGATGAAAAGAGGAACGAAATACCATTTTCAGCCGGATCCTCATTCCAGGAACATCTTGAATCACAGTTAAACCTGAGGGATCTTGATGAAAAGCAAAAAATCCTTGGCGAGTACATTCTTGGAAATATTGATGAAGACGGCTACCTCAGGCGGGAGCTTCCGAATATAGTTGATGACCTTGCATTCCTTCAGAATGTGACAACTACTGAAAAGGAGCTTGAAGAGGTGCTTGCCATCATTCAGGATCTTGATCCTCCCGGGGTTGGAGCAAGAACACTCCGTGAATGTCTTTTAATCCAGCTTGCCATAAAGGATCGCACGCAACCTTCAGTCAAGATTGCATATACCGTTCTCGATCTTTATTTTGAAGAATTCAGCAAGAGACATTATGACAAGATAACGGCCCGGATGGGGATATCTGAAAATGAGCTTAGAGGTGCAATTGATGAGATACTGAGGCTGAATCCCAAGCCGGGAAGCCTTTTCAGCGATTCCTTTACCAGAACATCCCAGCCTATTATTCCCGATTTCATTCTTGAGCTGACAGAGGACGGCTTTGATCTTCACCTGAATTCGCGAAATCTTCCGGAGCTCCGCCTGAGTTCCTCCTATAATGAAATGCTTCGCTCATACATCAGGGACAAGGGTCAGAAAAAGGAGATGAAGGAGGCAGTTATGTTCGTGAAGCAGAAGATCGATTCAGCCAGATGGTTCATTGACGCAATCAAACAGAGGCAGAACACCCTCCTCCTGACAATGAATGCGTTACTTGAATACCAGGAGGAATACTTTATCGATGGCGATGAAACTAAGCTTAAACCGATGATCCTGAAGGATGTTGCTGAAATGACCGGCCTCGATATTTCCACAGTGTCGAGAGTTGCCAACAGCAAATACATCCAGACCCATTTTGGGATCATGCCTCTGAAATTCTTCTTCTCCGAAGGTCTTCAGACCGACAGCGGGGAGGAGGTATCGACTAGGGAGATCAAGAGGATCCTGCAGGATTGTATAGAAAATGAAGAAAAAAGAAGACCGCTCACTGATGAACGGCTTACTGAAATACTCCAGGAAAAGGGATACCAGATAGCCCGGAGGACGGTCGCAAAATACCGGGAACAGCTTAATATTCCGGTAGCAAGATTGAGAAGGGAGATAGGCCGGATATGACAGAGATTGGCAACGGATTCAAAACAGGTATTTCAGAAAAGCTGGCAAAAATTGTTTCGATTGTTTTCCACCCCCTTTTCATGCCCTTATACGGACTGGCGATATTGATGTTAGCTCCCACATTCCTTAAGTATCTTCCGTCCGAAGCAAAGAGGATTCTTTTCATGGTGGTATTGCTCAACAATGTTTTTATTCCGCTTTCTCTTCTCCCATTTCTCAGATACAGGCATATTATAAGCTCATATCATATCGACGACAGGAAAGAACGTATAATTCCACTTCTCACCACTTCGATCCTTTACTGCACAACCTCATTTATAGTCTTCAGGTTTCAGGTCCCTTTTTTTCTGAAATCATTCATCTTCGCTACCTCCGTAGTCGCAATAGTTGTATCGATGATCAATTTCTGGTGGAAGATATCGATCCATTCTGTTGGAGCAGGCGCCCTTACGGCAACAGTTGTTGCTCTTGCTTTCAGGATGCACACTACGCTGACATGGTATCTGCTGACGGTGATCCTTGTCAGCGGTGCTGTTCTCTCAGCGAGATTAAAACTGAATTCCCATAACCCGTCCCAGGTATGGATAGGGTACCTGACAGGCTTCATGGGAATAATCCTGTTTATTCTACTGATTTAGGAGCTCATCAAGGGCTTTTTCAAGCAACTCCCGGCTTTCATCAATTATTTCAGATGTCCAGGTAGCTTTCACAGTGGGCAGGGTAATGCTTTTATCGAGCCGTTTTTGAGACACAAAGGAAAACCATCCTTTTGCTGAAAGGTACCTGGCAAGATATTCCTGTTCAGTCTGGCCGGGTGTTGGAACAAGCATTGCACTGCAGTTCAGGCTGATAAGTTCCATAACTGATGTATAGCCCGGGCGCGTGATGATACTGGTGCTTCCCGTTATTATATCCCGCATTTCATCCGAAGGCAGGTGATTAAATGAGATTATGTTTCCCGATCTTGATGTTACATCAGGAGTTCCCGGTTTTCCCTCGAGGATGACAGTCGGCGGTTCCATATGTTCAAGGATATCTGCAAGTTTTTTCCTGAGGATCCCCCTCTGGGGCTCAGGACCTGACATTATCACCGTATTGTGAGGGAATCTGAATTTCTTGTCATCAACAATGGGCATCTCCGAAAACCTTGATAATATACCGATGAATCTTGTGTTCGCTTCAAGCTTCACCTGATGGGTCAGCCGGCCCGACAGATTATGATCACCCGGGAGGTCAGGGATGAAGCACAATGAATATTTTTTTATAAAGAACCTGTGAAACAATATACCTGTCCATTCAAGAAATCTCAGAAAATCGGGTAACGGTATAACCGGGAGATGGGTAACGTAGACGCTCTTTACCCTCCTGCTCCACAGCCCGAAGCGGTTATCGCTGATAACCAGGTCGATCTTGAAGTCACGTATGATCCGTTTAAGTTTTACATGTTCTGCCACAATATGGTAAAAGAGGACAGGGGTTTTCATCAGAAGGCATATATACTGCGGCAGGTACCTGGAATAGCCCGGCCTGAAACCGGGGAAATCTATATATGTCAATCCGGGGACCTCTTTCCTGAAAAGCGCCTGATGATCCTTCCCGGCACCTGTAATTACATTGTAATTACGTGCCTGAAGCCTCCTTGCAAGAGGTATCATACGGCCGGCATGACCGAGGCCCCATTCCAGGGGGCAGATAAGTATATTACGGATCGTATTCAAGCTTATCCGGATACACTGGTCCTGATCCCCAGTTTGTTAACCATTCCGGCAATGCGCTTAAGCTCTGCAGGGGAAACCTTCTCAAGCAGGCTGCCTTCGGGAGTATCCCTTGATATGGTATAGATCATGACTTCGTACGGCTTTATCATTTCAACTGCCCTGAGCCATGCTTCAAGTTCCCCGGGAGTTGTGTTGTCGATTGCTTTTCCGTTATGCGTTCCCCGAAGGAAAAGGGTTTGGATTATCAGCTGACCATTGAATCTCTTCAGGTTTGCAATAAGCTCCGCCACCTTGACATTTACCCTCGGCTGGTTGTGGACCCTGACAGTAAGATCGAAGCCCGAATCGAGCTTGAGAATATTCTGATCAACTTTCAGTAATGCCTCTCTTATCGAGGGGATGGTGATTGTAGTCGAATTAGATAAAACTGCAATGCGTGCTTCCGGAAAATATTTGTTCCTTAGCTCTATTGTGTCATCAACAACAGCAGGAAAATCGGGATGAAGGGTAGGTTCCCCGTTGCCTGCAAAAGTGATCACATCGGGGGGATTGTTTTTCGATTTCATTTCCTTAAGTTTCCGCTCAAGCACCCTGTATATCTCCTCGCGCTTCGGAAGGGAGCTTTTGTCACCTGTTTTATCAAGCGTCCAGCCGCATTCACAATATATGCAGTTGAAGTTGCACACCTTCCTTGAGGCAGGCAAAAGGTTTATGCCCAGTGATACTCCCAGCCTCCTGCTTTTTACCGGTCCGAAAATTATCCTGTCGAATAAAAATGTTGCCATTCTGTTTCCTTTAGTTACATCAGATCAGCCTTGTGACACGGCTTTCGGGAAGCAGCTGAAGCTTCTGAAGATCAACATCCTGAAGCAGCAGCAGCCCGGGTTTTTTTCCGCGTTTGATGCTGCCAAAACGGTTATGTTCGCCCAAAGCGGTTGCTCCGTTTAAGGTGGCCCACCTGATAAGTTCCTGAAGCGGTACCCACGGATAATACAGGTGCAGTGTCTTAAGTTCCTCAAGGATGCTTAACCGGTCGTTTGCCGCAAGGCTGTCGGTGCCTGTTACGATGCGGCATCCTTCCTCAATAAGGAGATCAACCGGGGGCACCTGATCTTCAATATACAGATTTGAATTGGGGCATAGGCACCAGAAAAGGTTTTGTCTCTTTTTTACCTTCTTAATGGTTGTCCTGTCTGCAAAAGTATTGTGGACCAGTATCAGATTGCCTGATGGGGTAATCTCATCGAGGACTGCAGCATCATGATCTTCAACGGTTTCCAGTACATCCGGGACGAGTTCTGATTCCCGGTATGAATCCATAAGCGGCCCGTCGTTGAACCTGAGAAATGATCTTTCGGGTTCCGTCTCCATGAAATGAACGGAGGTAACCCTGTTTGATTCCGTAACTGCTCTAAGAAGCCTGAAAAGCGTCAATGAAAGGGAATAGACTGAATGGGGAACTATCCATGAAGGTATCCGGTAGTCGCTGGCTATCTTGTACAATTTCATCACTTCGTCCATCCTGCAGTCAGCTTTTTCGGGATCGATCCCAAAGACCTCGAGCAGATTGATGTATTTTATCCTGCTTTTCTTCTTAATATCAAAAGTATGCCTTGTATTGCAAATATCGGCGCAAAGGACCACCCCATCCTCATACATTTCATTATCGGCCTTTGCCAGGGAATAAAGCATGTTTTCTGTGCCCTCTTCCCTTTTGTCACGAAAGTTTCTGAGGAATTCAGCCAGTCCTTTTTTTGGATGGATAAGATCCTTCATATGCGACAGTTCAAGGTGGCAGTGGCAGTTTACAAATCCCGGGATTATTATACCGTTATGGAACTCAACTGATTCCTTCTCCGACAGATTTCCCCCGGAATTTTTAACCCCTGCAATGGTACCATCACTATTGACGGAAACTATGCCTCTTTTCAGCGGTGGGCCGTTATTTGTAAAAATATATTGTGCCGAAAAACGCTTCATTATTCAATCCTTGTACGCGTTAATATAATGTTGTTCACCCAGTAATGTTGATCCCTCAGAGGGGAGATGTTCTGCTGATCGATGAACCGGCCCCTGAGCCTGACGGTTCCGGCAAGAGTCTGAACCAGCGGGATATTATAATCGCGTGGATGACCGTCCTTTACGAAGGGAACAGGAGGAAAGCCGATCCTTTTTTCAATACCGGCCGAGTCGGTCTGTGAGAACCAGAGCCCCAGCACCGGACCAGACGACTGATCTTCAGGGTAAATTGCCAGAGTGAATTTCAGGGATAAGGTGCCGTAAAAGTTGGAAGAAAAATCGAAACATGCGGTGTCTTCATTATGCATACCGAAAAATGAGTAGAATTGTTCCCCGGGCCATATATTCATCTGCCTTACTCCAAAGTTCTGCATATCCTTATCGACTCTTGATTCCATTTCGCTCAGCTGTCCCAGCACCTTGTCATAGATCTTCAGAAGGGTTTTCGGCTTCCTGACGAAATAGTATCTCATCGTATTTCCCATCATCGGTTTGGTATAGCCGTATCGTTCGATTATATCAATGTATGAATCAAGGGTATCGCCCTCAGTGAATTTATACCTGATCTCGGGAATCGAAAGCAGGCCGTCGGCTAAATACACCTCGGCAAGTATTGATATCAGATCTTTTTCCGGAATAATGTCTTTATGTCCGGTTTTGCTCTTCCGGCCGGTGCATGAGGCCGCCGCGACAAAGCAGGCAATAAGGACAATAAGAATATAGCGGTTCATGGATCTCAGATTTTTTGATTAATCATTGGTCAGGTACTTTTTGGTGAGGAATCGTACAGGATACCAGGCTGCCCAGAATCCGATCATCAGGACAGTTGCGGGGACAATTATAAAATCCTTGATCTTCATTACCACAGGATAGGCATTTACAATCAGGGAGTCGCTCTGAAGCCTTACCAACCCGTATTTCTGTTGCACCCAGCAGACCGCAAAGCCCATCATAATGCCTGTAAAAGCTCCGAAAATGGAGATGAGCCATCCTTCAAAGATGAATATCTTCCTTATAAGCATATTGTCAGCTCCGAGGCTTCTGAGTATCCCGATATCCCTCTCCTTTTCGATTATCAGCATTGTAAGCGAGCCTATGATGCTGAAAGATGCTATAATAAGTATCAGTGTCAGAATAAAGAAGATAGCAATTCGCTCCGATCTCATCACCTTATAGAAGATCTCCTGCTGTTCATATTTATTCTGAACCATGAATTCTTTACCGAACAGCCTGATAACCTCTTTCTGCACAACCGCTTCCTTTGCGCCTTCTTCAAACTTTATTTCAAGGGAAGTAACCTCTGAATCGTATTCAAGCAGTTCGCGTGCAAAATCGATCGGTATGAAAACATATTTGGAATCATATTCCTGCTCGACCTGATAAATTCCTGAGGGGATAATGAAATTCCTTATGAAAGCATCCTCAGGATTTAGATCAGCGGTTCCGGTTCTTTTTGGGACATAAATGTTCAAAGACTCGATGAAATTGACTCTGATCCCCAGAAAATTGGCTATTCCAATCCCGGGTATTGCAAATGGCCTTCCCTTATCAGACCTGAGGATGAATTCACCATCCCACATTGAACTGTCGATACCTGTAACCTGTGCATAATTACCATCAACACCCTTAATTGACGCTACATACTGCTTATCGCCGTATCTGAGAAGTGCATTCTCTTCGACGCAAAGCGAATAACAGGCAACCCCGTTAATATTTGAAAGGAGGGAGAGCGCAGCGGTGTCGGGGACAAATGTCTTTCCTTCCACAGATGTGATCTTCAGATCGGGATCAAAAGTGTTGAATATGGAACGCACCAGGGTTTCGAGACCGTTAAACACCGAAAGTACAATTATAAGGGCCATGGTGCCAACCGTAACGCCTGCAACAGAGATTGATGAGATTACATTTATCGCATTTCTCGACTTTTTCGCGAAGAGATATCTTTTTGCAATATAGAGCGAGAGTTTCACTATTTACATGCTTGCTGAAACCAGTAAACCGGTTCCTGATTTGTGAGTCAAAAAGATATCAAAAAAATTCAGAATTACCGCAGCCGGGAATATGATCATGTAATAAAAGGGCAGAATAATGAAAAACAATTTTGAAACATTAAGCATCATGACCGGATATTTCATTGACAGCCTCCAGGAAACAGCGCCCGGTTTTCCGTAGGTATACCGTGCATTGATATTATTGAATCCTGCCCTGCTCAGTTTTTGTGATATTTCTCTGATCCCGTAACCGTCCCTGACATGTTCGTCGATAAATGATGTCTCTTCTTCACCATGAACGTCTGAACCTCCCTTGTCTGAGGGCGTTGATATAAGGAGGGATCCTCCGGGTTTGAGTGCGCGGAAGAAATTCAGGAAGACAAGCTCATCATTTTCAATATGTTCCATAACATCGACCGACAGGATGAAATCGAAGGAACCTGATTCATTCAGCCCGGTGAGGTCAAGGGTACGGCATGTTACCCTGCCGGAGAGGCCCGCCTTGTTGAAAAACATGGTATTGTCATTTATATGGTCCTGATCGATATCAACAGCCTGGATCTTCCACCGGCTGTTAATCCTGCTCATCCTCCATGTGTACTGACCGAAGCCTGCTCCCGCATCAAGCACTGAAGCCTCGCCGGGGTATTTTCGTGCAATTCCCTTAAGGGCTTTTCTGACATGCCATGCACGGAGCAAAAGGAGATCGAGGGAAAAATAGAATATTTTTCTCATGAACAGAGGACCTGAAAAAAACCGGCCCACATTTTTTTTTATCGGATCGTACTGCATCTGTCTCAGGATTTCAGCAGCCGGTCGATTTTATCAATATAATCAAGGCTGTCGTCAATAAAGAAGGCGATTTCGGGGACAATACGCAGCTGTTTCCTTACTTTCTGTCCCATCTCAAACCTTATTTTCGGAGAATGTTCCTGTATCCCCTTAAGGACATTTTCCTGCCCTGCGGAGGGGTAGATGCTTATATATACTTTAGCAAAGGAAAGATCGGGACTGACCCTAACTTTTGTAACTGAAACCATTTTCCCGTGTGCCAGCTCACCGCCCTTCCTTAAAAAGATGTCGGCCATCTCTTTCTGCACAAGTCTTGATACCTTTTTCTGTCGCGTTGATTCCATGGCCTTTT
>Ga0209705_10001780_pt1 | contig 11403 bp, 9 predicted proteins | sample PPLLaktember2015_5_FD_187262 | JGI IMG/M metagenome (GOLD analysis project Ga0209705, IMG submission 187262) | Freshwater sediment microbial communities from Prairie Pothole Lake near Jamestown, North Dakota, USA - PPLs Lake P8 Core (1) Depth... | ecosystem: Environmental > Aquatic > Freshwater... | reverse complement strand
TTCCGGTAGCAGAGACAACGTAATTTCCGTCTGAGCTCATGGTGGCAACATGCCCTGCCCGGCCTCCCCAGCGGTTGGTTCCATCCCAGGATCGGAAAAACATCTGGTTACCCCCGGCATAAACAGTAGAACCACCAGCAGAGAACATGACATCGAAAAATGAGCCTTCAGCGATGGGAATTTCTTTCCATGCGGGGGCAAGACTCAATGCTGCTGCAATGCCGGTTATGCTGACGGTAAGAAGAAAAACTGCTACCACCAGACGGATCCGTAACGGGGTGCTCATGGTATTTTCCTGAGAACAAAGTACTATTGTTCGGTTTAACTTGTTTGTGGACAGGGAGTACTGAATCGGGAAGAGTGTCAGCGGATGAAAAATGCCTATCTTCTCTGTCGATGCCATGCATCACTGCATTGCATGAATTAATAATCAATATGATCCGATTCAAAGGCAGAGTGAGTGTCCATGCCATCAGTTACCTGCAAAGATATCGGAATGGATTGCCCTTTTGAAGCAAAGGGAACAACCAATCACGAACTTATGAGAAAATTTATTGATCATGCAGAAACTGCACATAAAATGCAGGTGTTGCCAGCGGATGTCATTTTCAAAGTACAGAAGGCAATAAAAAAATAAGGTAAAGTGCTTATAAAACCCCCAAAATAGATATCATGTACAGACATAAAATGTGATATTTAAAAATGATCTGAACCGAATGGAAAAACTTCACCTTTTTTATTTCAAGCAATCCATAGTTCTGAACAGGGTAATACAATCCTTATCGCATTGCAGGGGTCGCCACAGCGGCGGGGGCAAAGGCATTGCCGAAGCCCACAGGAGCGTTATTAATATTTCGTAACAAGAATTCCAATCGTTTTCGTGTGAGATTTCAGGGGCTAACCTAACACTTTATCCAAAAATAATTTTTGAAGTCCAGCCAGTTTTACTAGGGAAAATCTACGCTCTTTCCTCTCAAAAGGCAGGGATACCTTAGAGGTTCCAGCTGCCTTCTGCACTCGTACGTATGTGCCTCCAACTTTTTGCTCCTGCAGCCTGGTGAGGAATATTTCTGTTTCTGGATTACAGCAGGTTCAAACGCCTCGAACGATCAGGTGTGAAATCCCTGTGAATATGCCGGATGCACTGACTTTCCAGAACCCAAAAATTGAGAGGAATGCAATAAGGATGTCATTCAATAACAATCGCCGGTTTAAACGGTAATGCAGTAGCAGCCTTTGCGTGTTCACTCGACTCTGCTTCAGTGATGTGAACAGGTACACCGAACTCTTTTTCTAAAAATCCCTTCGCTGCTTCAAAAACTTCCTTTTCATTGACCCGCTCGTGTGTAAGAGGTCCGACTATCTGCGGTGGCAGGCGGTGGATAAGTGTGGTACACTGCTTCACCGCGTCAGTCACATCTTTACCGCGTCTGCGCATGGCATCGTTTTTCATGACCTCCTTTATGACCGCGTTCCGATCATCTGCTTTGGCGATGATAAGGAAAATTTCGTGTTTCCATTCAGGTGCAAGTGATATGGTGATTGATTTCGGGGTAATCTGGATAAGTTTTTTAATCGATTCAATATCCTCAACGGTGCGGGAGAGAAGTTCTTCGGCAAGTTCGATCCGGATATTGACCAGATTTTTCTCTGAAACCGGCCATGGGGCAAAAGAAACGAGCCCTTCGCCGGCAAGTTGTTTCCAGAGGTGCTCACCGGTGAACGGGATGAACGGGGCAAGGAGACGGACCCAGGTCGAACAGAGTGTATGCAACTCCCTGCTGCCATCGCTGTCTTCAGGCAGTCGGCGGCGATACCATTTAAGATCGGTCTCGATCCCGAAATATGCTTCCTGCAATGCCTGGCGGGTCTGGAAGTTGATCAATGCCGCAGTCGTGCGTTCAATGTGCGACTGAAGCCGGCTTATAAGCCAGCGATCGATATCATGTGGTTCACCATTTGAGTCTTTTATTTCAAGTACGGTATTATAGAATCGTTCGATCTGTTTTTTTGTAGAAATAACCAGATCATTTCTCCAGTCAAAGTCCTGCCAGGGTTCAGCACTTCCCATCAGGAACATGCGGACCGTATCGGCACCAAACTCATTCACCGCATCCTCAAGTAAGAAAACGTTGCCTTTCGACGATGACATCTTCGCACCATTGAGGAGCCCCATACCGAATACGACCATTCCGAGGGGGAGTTTGTCTTTGGGAAATATCGTGACGTGGTGAAAGAGCTGGAATGTGAGGTGATTGGAGATAAGGTCTTTTGCAGAAAACCGGAAGTTATACGGATACCAGAATAAAAATTCTTTTCTCATCGCTTCCAGTTTCTTTTTTGCGGGCAGGTCAGGAGATTCCTTTCCAAGGAAGATATAATCAAAAACTTCCGGCGTCAGGAGCCCGGGTTCGATCTCCTTGATCCTATGGGCGATGGTATAGTATGCCATATAAATAGTTGAATCCGAAAGGGGTTCGATCAACTGCGTAGTGTCCCATGGAAACCGGGTACCAAGACCGACGCGTCTGGTGCAAGCCCAGTCCTTAAGCCAGTCCACGGTGCGATCAAATTCCTGTCGGACTTCAGGTGGTACCAATGCCATATCACCAAGATGATCGCTTACCTGTTTTTTCCAGGCAGGGTCGCTGTATTTTAAGAACCACTGGTCATGCAGGATCTTGATTTTTACCTTGTTACCGCACCGGCAGACAACAGGACGGGTGTCAAACTCATACATGATCTTTGAATCGTACTTTTCAATCATGAGAGCCGCCACCTCATCGCGTGCTACACGGACCGGTTTGCCGCCATACCGGTCAAAAAGTTTACCCTTTGAAAACTCAGCAGAGTATATTTCCTGGGTAAGGGCATCCATGCGGCTGTCCATCTGGGAGGTAATGCCGTTTTTTTCAACGATATCCTGAGCCGGGATCTCGCCATAACCCTCGACCTTGATCAGGGGTATTGGTTTAATATCCGGATATCGTCCGACATGCTGCAGGTCGCGGAGGGCAATATAGTCGAATGGTGCATGGGCGGGGACACTCATGACGAGTCCGCTTCCGACATCAGGATCGACAAAATCAGCCGGGAGGACGGGAACTTTACCGCATAGCGGATGGCTGACCATCGTATCGATCAGATCCCTGCCAGCGATTTCATTTTCTGTTTCAACCGTATGATCCTGCAGGGCAAGTTTCTCAGCTGCCTCCCTTGATATTATCCAGGGTATGCCGTCTACCAGGGCACGGACATAGATTATTCCCGGATTTGCCCAGAGGTTGGTGACGCCATGGATTGTCTCGGGGCGGAGGGTGGCAGTGGGGATGAATGCATCCCCACACCGGAACATGACAAGGGTGAATTTAATCACCTCAGCCTTATCTCCTTCAAGAAGGTCATGGTCGCCCACAGGATTATCATCAACAGTGCAATAACGGACAGGATGGGCTCCTTTGATGACATGTCCTGCTTCATAGAGGTGTTTCCACTGCCATTCGATGAATTTGCTATAGGTCGGGTCGACTGTTGTGAACCTTCGGCGCCAGTCAATTGAGATCCCGCAGGCAGTCATCACCCGCTGGTACTCGCTTGCGAAGTGATGGACGATGGTGAGTGGATCGGTAAATTCATCAAGGACATTCTGTGGGACTTTGTAGAGATCGCGGTAAAGGTGAATGGTCTTTGGATCCTTCTTTGCGATGCGTTTTGAAATACCGATAACCGGTGCTCCCGTGACGTGAAACGCCATCGGGTAGAGAACCTGTCTCCCCCGCATACGCCAGAACCGTGCAATTACGTCGGGGACAATATAGGTCCTGCCATGCCCGACATGCATCGCACCACTTGGATACGGGTATGCAACGGTCAGGTAGAATTTTTCAAGATCGGACGGGTTTGATTCAAATGCATGCGTCCACTGTTCCTGTGCTTCTTCTTCAAATCGTCCCAGGTCAAATTTATTCAAACCATTTCACCTTCATTTTTTGTAAAAATCGGAATTGTGGGTTATACCGGCCGCAGCTTTATTATCTCGCTGTTCTGGTAGCGCCTGATCATCTCTTGGGCAATGCTCGAGTTCTTGGCAAGGTGGATCTCTCCCGTTTCATTCACGGTGGCGGTGAAGAGGTATTCTTTGCCTGCAAATACATCGACGATCTTTCCGCTTTGTTCCGGGGCTACTATAGTCAGCTGCTTTTTGTCAGTTTGTATTTTAATCCCGCTGCCGAGATTAAACTCCGCCTCACTTTTCTGAGGCTGTACCTGCTGGCGGTCAAATTCAGAGCGGGGTTTGATGTCGATCCCGATACCAATTTTATTGACAATGGCAGAGATGTTTTTACCCCCTTTGCCGATTGCGGCCGGGACGTCTTTGTCATCAATGAATACGACAGCTTTGGTGTCGCTCATCATCTGGACATCAACAAAACCTTCGGTATAGCGCCCGATCTCACGCTGAATATCTTTTTCCATGAGTTTCCAGCCAGGCCGTTCTTCGTTTTCCTTCGCGGGAATTATATCCGGCACCTGAATGGGAGAGCGGATACTGCTGACAGACCCTGCGGGAACGCCAACACTCTGAATCACCTGGGAGGCTTTCTTTGCTGCAATGGTCACAGCGGTCATCGGCATCACGATTGTCTCACCGTCATACCGGAAGACGTCGATCACCAGCTCGCCTGTTTCATGATCGGTTACAATGGTTACCGGGCGGATATGCATTTCATTTGCCATACCTTCCGGAACTTTAATGGTGAAATCCACGTCATAAATTTTTGTTATTACTCCCTGCCTGACAAAGATAATCGTGTTGATAATCTGTGATAAGACCGAAAAGTCCACGCGATCGGAAAACCGCTGGACTGCATCCTGTACACCATTTGCATGGATTACGCCGACCATGCCCAGACCGGCGAGCCGCATATCTGCAAAGACATTGAAATCCTCGTTTTTACGAAGTTCATCAAAAATCACAAAATCCGGCCTTACCAGCAGGAGCACATCAGCAGTATTGGACATGCTGCCGTCAAGCATCGTATATTGGGTAATCTGGTCAGGCACCTGCAGTTCGCGGGGGGCCTCCATGGTCTTGACAACAAAACCGCTATCAGAAAGGTAGGTTGCGACACTCTGTGCAAGGGTGGTTTTTCCTGACCCTGGAGATCCAACGATAATCAATCCCCGCTTCTCGCTGGTGATCCTCCTGGTGATGATATCAGCCTTGGTATAGTCTTTGAGTGCGACATCAACGATCGGACGGACCGCGGTGATCTCCATACCATCAGAGAACGGGCGCCTTGCGATTGCAATCCGCATAGAGCCGATCTGCACGACTGTGATCCCGCGCTTCTCAACTTCGATGAAACCGTCGGGATCCCTCTTTGCCCTTTCGAGGATCTCCTGTGCAAGAGCACGGAGCTCGTATTCGCTGGTCGGCTGCTCGCGTATTTTTACCAGCTTCATATCGTTGATTGTCCCCTTCTTGGCGCTCGGACAGACACGTTCCTTGAGATACACTGCGATTGTATGCTCGTCAAAGAACTGGTCGATACCCAGCGGAACGAAGTCGCTTACCTGTGGTTTGAGGTAGATGACATCCAGACCTTTTGCCCGTGCCACCTCGGCCTGCACGAAATCACTGGTGATGAACCGTGCGGAATTCTCAATCGCAATGTTGCGTATCATCGCGTCGATCTCGCCTCCGCTTGCGAGCTTGACCTGTTCAAGTGACGGGCGGACACCGGAAAATTTGAGTTCTATCGTTTTTTCCTCTGCCATCCTGCTGAGCTGCTGAAGTTCGTTCAGACCTGAGAACCCGATTTCCCGTCCATTGTTTGCCTGGGCTTCAAGTTCTGCAATCACTGCTTCAGGAACGATTATTGTTGAACCTTTGTATTCTCCGGCTTTTATCATTGAGGTTATGCGTCCGTCGATAAGGACGCTTGTATCTGGTACCAATATCATAAAATATTCACCCCTATAGTGTCCTATGGTATGCTCTTGTATGCTATACTATTCTCTTGGATTTGTCAGGGAAACATGCGAACATTCGCACGCCCCTCACCGGCACGAGCGCCTCGCAAGCCTCTCCTGCCGGCTATCTGGTTCAACGACCAGAAGATCGTTGATAGGGTAAATATTACTCCGCAGGGTTTATAAGGGGTTCGGGATGGGGGGTAGCGGGGACTTTGATCTGATATTCATTCTTTTACGTAATTTCGATTTTGTTCTGGAAAAGAGCAAATCTAATTCTGGTTGATTTTGTTCATAATGGTTTATTTTCGGCAATGTTTGAATTCTATTCCAATATATGGCCGTTTCGGCTTTCCTTTCAGACAGATTTCCTTTTATTGCCGGATAAAATCTTTGAAGCACATCACCCATTTCCTGAAGCGATCTCATCTCAACAGGAAACCTGATGATTGCCCTGGCATAATGGAATGAGTATGTTTTCATGGAGAAAGTACTCAGTGCCTGTGGTTCTCTTAATTACCCTGGTCATCCTTACTTCCGTGCTGGCCGGTTGTGCATCTCAGCCTGCTCCGCAGCCGGTGACAACCCTGCCTGTACCTGAATCCACGGTTCCATCTATGTCTCCGACGAATTCTGAAATACCATCACAGGAGATGGCAGGCACATGGATCCTTACATCCATGGCAACCGGAGAGGATTCCCCCGTCATTTCGCCAACAACTACAATAAACCTGACAATCATCTCTGATGGAACCCTGAGGGGACATGGGGGATGCAACAGTTACTCAGGACCCTATGCGGTTCAGGGCACGACAACACTATACGGGCGCAGTATCGCGATTGGCCCGGTTGTATCAACCCTCATGTATTGCCGTGAAACTTCGGAGCAGGAGGGAACCTATTTCCAGATACTGCAGGGTATATCCTCGTATGCCATCGATGATGACCATCTGATACTTCGTACAAATGCCAGGACCTACCTGATCTTCCAGCGGGTTTCCTGATCTTTCTATTGCAGTATTATTCTTCCTAAAAGAATAGATCGCTGTTCTTTTTTACCCTGTTAAGAAAATGAGGATTACCATCCAGGTGCCGGCTAGAATGGTGTCCACGTTTGCCGGATAAGGCCACCTTATTTTCAGCGTGTAAGAATTACGTCATGTTGTAATCCTGATATTTTGGGCCGGGTCACGAATCTAAAATCCTGACGTGCAACAATACTCAGATGATTCGACCTGGACGTCCACCGGGGTCTTTTCTTCCCGACATTGAATCTTATCAAAATTTTTGCAAAAAATCAAAAATACGGGCTCTGATTAAATTAGTAAAATTTATTTATTATTAAATAATTAAATGCAATCATTATGAGAACGGCCTTTCCGATCCTTGCACTCATTCCGGTGATCCTTTTAATCGCTTGCGGATTCATGATATTTGCCTGCCCCCCATGCAGTGGGGAAATACTACAGACTGATGACAGGGCGGGTGACACATCTTCAGGACAGGATTCAGCAGAAGGATTCACATATTACAGCGCAGGGCTCAACCCCGGTCTGAATGAGAACGAACAGGTGGATTTGAATGATGTTGCGGTATACAATGGAATTATATCCGGAATATCGGTCAGCCCAACAGTTGTATCGTATGACTACAACCATGACGGAGTTGTGGATGTCAAAAAAACCGTTCTTTTTTTCAATATTGGATAATCATTTTTTCAGATAAAGTATCAGGTTAACCACGGGAATTTGCACGATATTATCGAGCGATTATTTACAGAATACATGTTCCCGGATTCAGCATAAAAAGTTCAATTCTCAATAGAATCCGAAAACCGATTAACAATCAGGGAGGGACAGTGCCTGTCCCCCCTTTTTTACTCAGCCTCTCAGGATGACTCTGTAGTTCCTGTCAGGGATTCCTTTGGTTTCTCCCCTTTTCTGAAGAAGGGGATGCCACGGCGGCAGGGAGCCAATGGCGAGTCCCAGGAGCGTACGGTTGAGAAAGTATCACCCAGAAAAATGAGATTTTTCATCCGCTGGAATGTGACTATACCTGTTTTTTATTCTTTAGCCGGGTAATTCTCCCAAAGATTCCCTCGTCGGTGATTTCAGGACAATCCAAGTCATTACTGCTTATTCTGCGCTTTTCTTACCAACAAGCTCAGAAAAGGGCATCGTTATCCCCCCGCACTTTCGGAATCCCTCCCGTGAAGGCACATGCGATCTCGGTCCATGCCTTTTCTATAAGGCCACGGTAAAACGGAAGATCGAATGAGTCCGCATACCATGCCGGTGCGACCTGGTATCTCCGGGCATCTGTCACCACATATTTAATCTTCATTCCAGGGGCGACCTCGATCCCGTGCTTCCGGTAGGCCTGGACCGCTGCATCTTCTATACAGCGGTGAGAATATGTGAGCCTGCTTATCCGGCGGTTGATCACCATCGTCTGTGGATCAGCTTCAGGAAGACTCCTTACGGTCTCCCGGAAAATATTCCCGATCTCGTCTATTCTGTCATTAAGTCCTGCAATGTTTTGTGCAGTCGCCATGAGCTCAAGCATCCTCCCCTGCATCGAACGGACTATCCCGGGGGTATCGTTTCGCCGTGCCGCGATCCCCCTGACCTTCACGCTCCCGTCTTTTAACCTGCCGAAGTACCGGTTGTATGCCCCAAACCCGTCGTTCATTGGCAGAAAGACGATCCAGCTGAAGTGTTCGATCTCGGTGTTAATGCCAGTCTCGTTCTCGACCCTCCGTTTCAACCTGTCGACTGCCGATCCCTGCACCCAGAGACAGTCCACGATTCCATGCAGCACGGTAAAACCCATCTCCTCAGCTATATCCTTCGTGAGAACCATGATATCCCGGGACTGTTTTGTGATTCCTTCGTGTACTTCAATCCTCCCGAACTTCGCATTTTTGTAGCCCGTATAGCCAAAGCAGGTGACGAGCATCCACTTCAGGATAGAGTCGATGCCGGCGAACCGGGGATCTGTTTTCTTTAGCCTCTTGGTGTCGATGCGCAGTTCGAGCAGGGGTTTGAGTGCTGCAGGGAGAAAACCCGGCCGTTCCGGGTACCCTATTGTCTCGGGTGACAGGTTGCACTGCACGATAATCGAGGGATACATGGATGTGAAATCGATCTCTTCAACCTTTTCATAGATGCCCGGTGCCGGCTGGAACATCATTCCACCCCGGTCTGCAGCCTGAAGCGCAGTGACGTTGCGGATCAGCTCAGGGTCGCTTTTCCGGAACGGGACTGCGATTCCCTGTTTCACTGCATCATAAATTTCGTAGCTGCTTATGAGAGTACCCGGTGTGAAACGTGACGAAAGGTTCGGCGATAGTCCCGAGAGTCGTGCGGCCATGAGCACTCCTTCAAGCCCTCCCTCCTGGTACACAAACGACTGTTCGGTATCGATCAGGATACGCCCGTCGGGGATGAGGGCTGATTCCTTGTGCTCCATCCTCCCGTAACTCCAGTACGAACGGGAATCCATCTGCCGGTACTTCCCGTTCCGTGAGAAGGGCATATCGAGGCCGTGCTTTTGTGCCTGTTTCCGGATTTTTGGCATCCAGGTGTCGGCATCAGGCATGAGGATAACATCCGGATCAAGCGACCCCACGAGCCCGAAGAGATCCTCAAGCACGTCCCGTGCCTGCCCGGTCAGCCGTTCCGTGCGCTCATGAATGACCTCAACGTCCGAGCAGAACGGCGAGAGGTCCGGTTTGTCATGAACTTTAATCTCAATACTGTTCAGACTGTGCGAGAATTCTGGCGAAAAGCGGTCATCGGTCTCACTGCCACACGGGAAAATCCCGCGCTCTGCCATGAAGTGCTGGTCCCGGCGTACGTCGACATTGAAGAGCTGGACATCAAATTCTGCCTGTCGTTCGATTACCTCAGCGACATCGCGACCTGCATAGACTGAGTAGCCTGGAAGATCCCCGAAGATGGTGCGGATAGTGCATTCCTCGGCCCTGTACCGCTCTTCAATGACATCGATCATATCGTGATGCGCGTGCGGATCGTGGAAGTGGATAAGAAATGGCGGGTTGTATTCGTAATGGACGTTTGTTACATGACTGCTCTTTTTCCAGAGATCAACTCCACCGTCCCGATATGCCGTGTCAACGATCCACATCTTCCTCCTCCTGTGAATCCGGGTGAAGCGTCATCTCCGTGCGGAGTTCAATCAGCATAGCACAGGATCACTTCGCTCTGAGGAGGATAAGGTTCAGGTCTGAGCGACGCGAAAGTGTTTTTCCTGACTGCAAATTCTGGTATCATTCGCAAATTTTGAAGAAGCATGGATTCAGGGGTTTTCGCTCATCTGTCCGACGATTCCGGCGATTTCCCGTACCTTTTATCCCCCCCCCGAATTTAAGTGGCAGTTGTGATGTAACAGGTATTCTTCCTCTCGAAGTTCCGGGAACCCGAACGTGCATACCAGTAAAAAACGGGCGTATACCTTTATCCCAATACTTCCAACCTGTTCTTACCAGCCTGCGGGGAAACGAGGATGAACGTGACTATTGATCGCATGGCCTGCGTCAGCTGTGGGGCGTGCTGGAATATCTGTCCGGAGCTGTTTGACCAGAACCATTGTGATTCACTCTCGGAAGTTGTCGAGGAATACAGGTTCAATGGTGACCGGGCAGAGGGGGTTGCTCCGGACTGCCTCTGCTGTTGTGCTCAGGAAGCAGCGCATCTCTGCCCCGTTCACATCATCCGGGTCATATAAGATCTCAGGTAGTTTTTCACCTGTTCATGTGCTTTGGGGAGGTCATGGGGACCCCCATGGGAAATGAACGCGGAGAGACTTTTTAGGTAAAAGGAACAGGAGAATCAGTGTCCCTGCTTTCCGTACACTTTTTCCGGATCGAACACTTTCGTTCCCACCACTTCGCCATTAAGAGTACGATAAAAACAGGAAGCATATCCCGTGTGACAGGCAGCGCCCTTCTGTTCGACCAGGTACAACAGGCAGTCTTCATCGCAGTCGGTAAGGATTTTTACAACTTTCTGAAAATGTCCGCTTTCCTCACCCTTTTTCCAGAGTTTCTTCCTGCTCCGGCTGTAGTAATGGGCGAGTCCCGTTTCCTGTGTGAGGCGGATAGCTTCATCGTTTGCGTATGCCATCATCAGTACTTCACGGCTCGATGCATCCTGGACGATCACCGGGATCAGTCCGTCGGTAAACTTAAGGTTAATCATGTTATGGCCCTCCTGCTACAATTTTCATGATCGTAAAGAGAATATCTCCAAAAACCAGTGCGGTAATCAGCCCTGCTGTGATGGGAATGATAAAAGGTACCGCATACGAGATCCATACTGTGCCGGCTTTTTTATATATTGCCAGTTCCTTCTGGAATTCCTCCGGGTGTTCCCGGAGATCTTTTGTATATACCCGGCCTTCGTC
>Ga0209705_10001779_pt1 | contig 11410 bp, 8 predicted proteins | sample PPLLaktember2015_5_FD_187262 | JGI IMG/M metagenome (GOLD analysis project Ga0209705, IMG submission 187262) | Freshwater sediment microbial communities from Prairie Pothole Lake near Jamestown, North Dakota, USA - PPLs Lake P8 Core (1) Depth... | ecosystem: Environmental > Aquatic > Freshwater... | reverse complement strand
CGACGCGCCCAAGTCGAAGCAGCCGGTGCTCGACACGATCCGGCGCCAGTCGACGTTCGAGGAAGTCGTCGGCAGCTTCGACGAGACCACCGCGCAGTTCGAGGCGCGGCGCTGCCTCTCGTGCGGCAACTGCTTCGAGTGCGACAACTGCTACGGCGTCTGCCCGGACAATGCGGTGATCAAGCTCGGGCCGGGGCAGCGCTATCAGTTCAATCTCGATTACTGCAAGGGCTGCGGGCTGTGCGTCAGCGAGTGCCCTTGCGGTGCGATCCGTACTGTGGCGGAGGAGATCTAACCACAGAGGGCACAGTCTGTGCCCTCTGTGGTGATCCCTCGAGGTTCAGGGCCGGACGAACCGCAGCGTCATCCGGTCCGACTCGCCGATCGCGAGATACTTCGAGTGATCGAAGCTCGGATCTGACTCCTTGTCGGAGCCGTAGGCCGTCGAGCGCAACGCCGGCGGCAGCGTCCAGACGCCGAACGGGTGATCCTTGGTGTCCTTGGCGTTGGCGTTGATCTCCGAGCGGCCCGCCAGCTTGAAGCCCGCTTTCTCGGCCTGCTCGATCACGAACGCCTCGGTCACATAGCCGCTCTTGGCCTTCGGGTCCTGCGGGCCCGGATTGGCACGATGCTGCTCGACGGCGAGGATGCCGCCCGGCTTCAGCGCGTCGTGAAATTCCTTGAAGGTCTTCTCGAGCATGCCGGGCGAGCCCATCCAGCCGTGGATCGAGCGCGCGGTCAGGATGAAGTCGTAGGCCTCCTTCGGCAGCGGTTTCGACTTCGGCCCCCAGTTGACGACGCCGACCTTGCCGTAGAGGTCGGGCTTCGCACCATAGCGAGCCTCGAACTCGGCACGGGCCTTGCGTGCACCCTCGGAGAGCTCCGGGTTGTCGAGGTCCGGCCCGGTCGCGTAGAAGGCGCCACCGGTGCGCTTCGCATACGGGGCGAGGATCTCGGTCCACCAGGACGCGCCGCCGGGCTGCACCTCCAGGATCGCCATGCCGGGCTTCAAGCCCCAGAACGTCAGCGACTCGACCGGGTGCCGGTAGCGGTCGCGGGCCTTCGCTTCGTCGCTACGCCACTCGCCGGCCACGACCTCGGCCAGGACCGGATCGGCTGCCACGGCCTTCGCCGCGTGATCGTCGGCGACTGCCGCGAGTGGCGTCAGCGCCAGCGCGGCGAGCGCAAAGTTCCTGAGATTCCGCATGAATTTCTCCTCGTTCGGTGTCGGCCGCAGAAAGTGACGGCGATTGTAACCATCTTGCCCTGTTAGCAATGACCCGGCCGCCGGATTCGGGTTCCCCGGAAAGCACGAGGCCCCGGGACTTGCGTCCCGGGGCCTCGTGGCAAGCCCGTGCTTGCAGGTCGATTACATGCCCGAATCCGTGCGGATCAGCATGACGCGACGGTTCAACTGACGACCCTCGGCGGTCGCATTGTCGGCGATCGGCTTGGCCTCACCGTGGCCGATCGAGGCCAGGCGAGCCGGATCGACGCCGCGCGAGGTCAGGTAGTCGTACACCGACTTGGCACGACGATCCGACAGCTTCAGGTTGTATGCATCGCTGCCGACGCTGTCCGTGTGACCTTCGATGAGTGCCGTCGCGAACGGCACGTCGTTCATGAACGTCACGACGCGCTCGAGTTCCGTGATCGACTCGGGGCGCAGCTCGGCGCTGTCGAAGTCGAACAGGACCTTCAGCGTCTGCTCGAGCGGGCAGCCCGCCTTGTCGACCTTGGTGCCGGCCGGCGTGTTCGGGCACTTGTCCGCTTCGTCGCACACGCCGTCCATGTCGCCATCGGCGCACTTGGTCGGAGCGGGCGGCGGCGGGGGCGGCGGCGGGGGCGGCGGAGCCGGGGGCTCGATCACCGGAGCCGGCGCGCCGAACTGGCGACCGACCTGCAGGCTGTAGACGATCGGATCGATCTCGATCGTGCCGAGCTTGGTCACGCCACCGACGCCAGGGACGCGGATCTCGGCATCGGTCTCGATGTTGATCCAGCGCACGTTGGCGTTCATGAACCAGTTGTTCTTGTACGGCAGGTCGACGCCGAGGACGACCGCGGGGCCGATCGAGTCATCGAGCGACAGCTGCGTGTTCGCAGGCAGGCCGACCGTGCTCAGGAAGCTGCCACGCAGGTCTTCGCTCGAGAACATCGTCCAGTTCAGGCCGACGCCCGCGTAAGGACGAATCTTCGCGGAGTTCGGCATGAAGTTATAGATCAGGCTCAGCGTCGGCGGCAGGTGCTCGACGTCGCCGGCGCGAATCACGCCGCCAGCGTAAGGCTTCGCGTCCACGCCGTGCGAGAACGGGTAGGCCGCGAGGAGCTCGACGCCCCAGTTGTTCAGGAACATGTACGTCACGTCGAACACGAACGACGCGCCCTGGTCGACGACGAGCGTCGAGACGAACGGCCCGCCGTCGAGGACGGGCTGCAGGTTCTCGGACTTCGGATTGACAACGCCCATGCCGGCGCGGATCAACCAGTCGCCCTTCATCTCGCCCGGCGCGCGATCGGCCGACGCCATCAGCGGCGTCGCGACAAGCGATGCCAGCACAGCGGCTTTCAATATTTTCGAGCTCATTACCAACTCCCTAGTGAGGATTTCTGCGTTGCAGTATAGCCGCTCCCATTCAAGGGATCCGCTACGTGTTGTTACGTGTTGACTGTCTATAATGCACAACAGCTGGACGTATTATCGCACAGAACTACGGACTAGTTTCAGCAACATTTGCGGCGATTTGCACGACTTTCCCCGACCGGGCCGAATCCGGCCCCAGATGATGCGGGAAAGCAACAAACGGGGCGCGACCGCCCGACCGACACCGTCAGGATCAAACGCATGAATCTCTTCCCCGCCCTGCTCCGCTCAGTCCGTCCGAATTGGCTGGGGCTGTGCGCCTCCCTGAGCTGCGGCCTGGCCGGCGCCGCGCAACCGGCCCCAGCCGAAGTCCTGATTCCGTACGAAAAATTCAGCCTCGACAATGGCTTAACGGTCATTGTCCACACCGATCGCAAGGCCCCGATCGTCGCGGTGAACCTGTGGTACCACGTCGGCTCGAAAAATGAGCGCCCGGGCCGGACGGGCTTCGCGCACCTGTTCGAGCATCTGATGTTCCAGGGCTCGGAGCACTTCGACGACGAGTTCTTCAAGCCGTTCGAGGCGGTCGGTGCCACGAACCAGAACGGCACCACCAGCTTCGACCGGACCAATTACTTCCAGAACGTGCCGACCACCGCGCTGGACATGGCGCTCTGGATGGAGTCGGACCGGATGGGCCACCTGCTCGGCGTCGTCACGCAGGAACGCCTCGACGAGCAACGCGGGGTCGTCCAGAACGAGAAGCGCCAGGGCGAGAACCGCCCGTTCGGGCGAGTGTTCGAGTCGGTGCTGCGCGCGAGTTTCCCGCCCGGCCATCCGTACCGCTGGTTGCCGATCGGCTCGATGGAGGATCTCAACGCAGCCACGCTGGACGACGTCCATGAGTGGTTCCGCACCTACTACGGTGCGGCCAACGTCGTGCTCGTGCTGGCCGGGGACATCGACGTGCCGACGGCACGTGAGAAGGCGCAGAAGTATTTCGGGCACATCCCGCCCGGCCCCGGGCTCGACCGGCCGGGCACCTGGGTTGCGGCACGCACCGAGAGCACGCGCGAGATCATGCACGACCAAGTGGCCCAGACGCGCCTGCACCGGTTCTGGAACACGGCACCGGACGGCTCGCTCGATGCGGAGCTGTTGTCGATCGTCGGGCAGATCCTCGGCGGCGGCAAGACATCCCGGCTGTACGAGCGGCTCGTCTATCGCGAGCGAATCGCCGATACGGTCGGCGCCGGGCTGAGCGGCTTCGAGATTGCCGGGCTGTTCGGCATCACGGCCGACGTGAAGAGTGGCGTGCCGCATGCGCGCGTCGAGACGGCCATCGACGAGGAATTGAAGAGATTCATCGCCAAGGGACCGACCGAGGCGGAACTGGCGCGCGCCCGCACCTCGATTCGCGCCGGATTCGTCAAGGGACTCGAGCGGATCGGCGGGTTCGGCGGGAAGGCCGACGTGCTGGCCGCCTGCGAGGTGTTCGAGGGCGATCCCGGTTGCTATCGGCGCTCGCTGCAGGTGCTCGAGTCGGCAACGCCCGAGCAGTTGCGCGAGGTTGCGCAGCGCTGGCTGGCGCAGGGCGACTACACGCTCGAAGTCCATCCTGTGCCGCGGCTGGATCATACCGAAGCGAGCGCGGTGGACCGGAAGCTGGGCGTGCCCGTGACTGAACGCTTCCCGGACGTGGTGTTTCCCGATCTGCAGCGCCACCGCCTCGCCAACGGGCTGCCGGTCATCATCGCGCAACGACCGGGCACGCCGGTGGCACGGATCTCGCTGCTGTTCGATGCAGGCTATGCGGCGGACCAGGGCCGCAAAGCCGGCACCGCGAGCTTCGTCATGGGCATGCTCGACGAAGGCACGCGATCGCGCGGAGCCCTGCAGATTGCAGACCGGGCGCAGTCGATCGGTGCCGACCTCTCCACCGGCTCGTCGCTCGACACATCGTACGGCGCCATTTCCGCGCTGACAGATCGGCTCGACGAGTCGATCGAACTACTCGCGGACGTGCTGCGCCACCCGACCTTCCCACCCGATGAGATCGAGCGCGTCCGCAGGGAGTGGATCGCGGCGATCGGCCGCGAGAAGACCAGTCCCGACGCGCTCGCCTACCGCGTGCTGCCGCCGCTGCTCTATGGCGACGGCCACCCGTATGCGATCCCGTTCACGGGGTCCGGCACGGAAGCGTCGATTGCCGCACTGACGCGCGACGAGCTCGTCGCATTCCACCGCGACTGGATCCGCCCGGACAATGCGACGCTGATCGTCACGGGTGACGTCGCTCCGGACACGCTGCTGCCGCTGCTCGAAAAGCATTTCGGTGACTGGCGGGCGGCTGCGTCCGCACCCCGCGCAAAACCATTGCCGGCAGCATCGCGACCAACGGCGGCGCGCGTGTTCCTGATCGACAAGCCGGGGGCCGTCCAGTCGAACATCCTCGTCGGGCAGGTCACGGCGCCGAGCTCGGCCGCCAATCGCCTCGAAATGGGCACGATGAACGACGTGCTCGGTGGGACGTTCACGTCGCGCATCAACATGAACCTGCGCGAGGACAAGAGCTGGTCGTACGGCGCGCGCTCGAGCCTGCCTGCGGCTCGCGGCGAGCGACCCTGGCTGCTTTCGGCGCCGGTCCAGACCGACAAGACGGTCGAGTCGATCCGGGAGATCCAGCGCGAGATCGCCGAGTTCATTGGCGATCGCCCCGCTACGCCGGAAGAGATCGACAAGGTGCGCAACCGCGACGTCCGGGCGCTGCCGGGCCGCTTCGAAACGAACGCATCGGTCGGCGGCGCGATTGCCGAGATGATCACGTTCGGCTGGCCGGACGATCACGTGCGGACGCTCAAGGCACAGATCGAGGCCCAGACGGACGACGCAGTGCGCGCAGCCGCAAAGGCCTCGCTCGTGCCGAGCCAGATGACCTGGGTCGTGATCGGCGATCTACGCCAGATCGAGGCGCCGATCCGGCAGCTCGGCCTCGGCGAGGTGCAGGTACTCGACACGGACGGTACGCTCGTGCGCTGATGCGGAACCGAGGAGGTGCCCCATGCGGTCGAGTCGGTGGATCCTGAGCCTGTTCGCCGTCGCGCTGCTCGGCGCCTGCCGTTCCACCCCGCCGCCGGAGCCGGTTGCCACCGCTGCGGCGCCTTCGACCGAGGCCGCGCCGGGCTGGTGGCAGGATCGCGTCTTCTACGAGATCTTCGTGCGCTCGTTCGCCGACGCGACGACGGGCCCGCTCGCGAACGACGGCATCGGCGACTTCCAGGGGCTGATCGAGAAACTCGACTACTTGAACGACGGTGATCCCGCGACGACGACGGACCTCGGCATCACCGGCCTCTGGCTGATGCCGATCAATCCCTCGCCCAGCTATCACGGTTACGACGTCACCGATTATTACGGCGTGCATCCGCAATTCGGCACGCGTGAGGACTTCGAGCGTTTCCTGGCGGAGGCGCACCACCGCGGCATTCGCGTGATCGTCGACCTGGTGCTCAACCACTCGTCGTCCATGCATCCGCGTTTCCTGCACGCATTGCGTGGCGATCCCGAGTCGCGCGACTGGTACATCTTCGTGCCGCCCGACGAAGTGCCTGCGACGCTGGGTCCCTGGGGCCAGCAGGTCTGGCAGGAAAAACAGGGCCAGCACTATCTCGGCATCTTCTGGTCCGGCATGCCCGACCTCAACTACCGCAACCCGGCGGTGACTGCCGAGGCGGAACGCATCGCGGAATTCTGGTTGCGCGAGATGAACGTGGACGGTTTCCGGCTCGACGCGATCCGCCACCTGATCGAAGACGGCGACGTGATGACCGACACGCCGGAGACGCGCGCGTGGCTGCAGGGCTTCCAGGCCAGGTTGCGGCAGATCGAGCCGGACGTGCTGACGGTTGGCGAGGTCTGGGCCAGCACCGAAGCCGTCCGTGAGTACATCGCCGAGGATGCGCTCGATCTCGCCTTCGAGTTCGACCTCGCGACGGCGATCCTCGACGCCGCGCTGACCGGCACCAAGGCGAAGCTCGCCTACACGCTCGACAACGTCGCGGCGAGCTACCCGGCCAACCGCTACGCGACGATGATCACCAACCACGACCAGAATCGGGTCGCGAGCGAGCTCGGCGAGGACACGGCGCGGCTCAAGCTCGCGGCGGGCCTGCTGCTGACGGCGCCGGGCGTGCCTTTCGTCTACTACGGCGAGGAAATCGGCCAGATCGGCGAGAAGCCCGACGAGATGATCCGCAATCCGATGCCCTGGAGTTCGGCCGTGCATGGCGGCTTCACGCAGGCCAATCGCCCGTGGGAACCGCTGCAGCCGGGGCATGCGACCCGCAACGTCGCCGTGCAGGACGCCGATCCGGCGTCGCTGCTAAACCACTATCGACGACTGATCCGGCTGCGGCAGGCGGAGCCGGCGCTGTCGAGCGGCAGCTTCCGCTCGATCGAGACCGGGCGCGAGGATGTGATCGCCTGGGAACGCGCGGTTGAAGGCCGGCGGTTGATCGTCGTCGCCAACCTGTCGGACGAGGCTATCCGCGGCTTTCGGGTTCCGGGCACCGAAGGCGTCGTCATCGCGGGCGAGCTGCTGCATGCTGCAACGGTGGGGGCGGCCGGGGCGGACCTGGCGCCGCACCAGTTGCTCGTGTTGACTGTACAGTGAGTCGCGACATGAAGCCCTTCCTGATCGGACTGATCGCCCTGGCATTGCCCGCAGTCGGAGTGGCCGCGGCTGCCAGCGGATCTTCGAGCGCGCCGCTCCAGGTCGAGGCCGCTGCCCGCTTTGCCGCGCTCGCGCTCGAATGCGTGCACCGCGAGTACCCGAACAAGATCGGGCACGTCATGCAGTCGGACGCCGATGCCCGGCCGCCGCGCGCGCTCACGCCGGCGTTCTACGGTTGCTATGACTGGCACTCGTCGGTGCACGGCCACTGGTTGCTCGCACGACTTGCCAGGTCGTTCCCCGACGCCGAGTTCGCGGCGACGGCGCGCGCGGCGCTGGCGCGCAGCCTGACGCCTGCGAACATCGCGACCGAGGTCGAGTATCTGCGCGGCCCGGGCCGTGCGTCGTTCGAACGGCCCTATGGCCTTGCGTGGCTGCTGCAACTCGCCGCCGAGCTGCGCACCTGGGACGATCCACAGGCGCGCGAGTGGGCCAAGGCGTTGTCGCCGCTCGAGATCGAGTCGGCGCAGCGAATCATGGCCTGGCTGCCCAAGCTCAACTATCCGATCCGCTCGGGCGAACACAGCCAGACCGCGTTTGCGTTCGGATTGATCTGGGACTGGGCCGCGGCGACCGGCGACGTCGGCATGATCCGGCTGCTCGACCACCGCGGCCGGACCTACTATGCGAAGGATCGTGGCTGCGCACTGGCCTACGAGCCCTCCGGCGAGGATTTCCTGTCGCCGTGCCTCGCCGAGGCCGACTTCATGCGACGGGTCCTGGTTCGCGCAGAGTTCGCGACCTGGCTGCACGAGTTCCTGCCGGTGATACCGCTGGACGGCAGCGCGGCCTGGTTGCCACCGGGTGTCGTCACGGACCGCAGCGATCCGAAGCTCGCCCACATCGACGGCTTGAACCTGAGCCGCGCGTGGATGCTCGAGGGCATCGCGAGCGGCCTGCCGCCTGGCGATCCTCGCAGTGCGGCGCTGCTCGCCGCGGCGCAGGCCCATGCCCAGGCTGCGCTGCCCGCCGTGACCGGCGAACATTACGAGGGGGGTCACTGGCTCGGCACGTTCGCCGTGTACCTGGCGACTGGCGCCGGCCCGCGGCGCTAGCTCACTTCGGACCCTGCGGGACGGGTAACACCAGCACCTCGAACTCGGCGATGCCTTCGCGCAGCTTGCGGATCTCCGCATACTCGGCCGAGTTCCAGAAGCGCTGTGCAGCCTCGAGGCACGGAAACCGCGCGATGATCACGCCGCGTCCTGGCGGTGGCGATCCCTCGAATACTTCGAGTGCGGGCGACATCGCCTCGTAGTAGCCGCCATTCTTCGGGTACAGGCCGGACTCCGCCAGCGCGCGCGCATACACGCCGAACGCCTTGCGATCACGGATCTCGCCGTACACGAGCATGCGCACGGGCTGGACGCAGGCCGCAGCTTCGCCCGCCCGTTGGAACCGGTAGCCACCCGCCGCGGGCCCCCAGACGAGTTCGCCGCTGGGGCTGAAACCGCGGTCCCAGTTCACCATCTCGTCGGCCGTCAGCACCGACTGCGAGATTGCGTAGGCGGCGCCCTTGTAGGTATTCCGACAGTGGTTACCGGTCGTGCCGCCCTCGAAACGACCGGCCCCCGCCCGCGTGATCGTCGCATCGCAACCCGTGAGCTCGGTCAGCTGCTCCGGCTGCAGCGAGTCGAACGCGCGCGGGTCCTGCCAGGCACCAATGTAGCGCGCTGCCTCGGGCAGCGTGTAGCGTCGCGCCAGGATCGTGCCGTCAGGTTCGGCCCGCAACCGGGAAATGCGCTGCATGTAAGGTGCGGGTGCGCCCGGCATCCAGCTCTCCGTGTACAGCCAGCGCTCGCCGCTGCCAGGATCGGCATCGCGCCAGATCTCCGCGATGTGCCAGGTGACCTCGTCGTAGCGCGCGTCCTGCTTCGCCTGCGCTGCCGAGGTGAAGCTGCCGATCTGCAGCTGCAGGTAATCGTCGAGAACGCCGGAGGGTGTCGCCTCGGCAGACCCTGCGACCGCCAGCGACAGCAGAACCAGGAGTTTCAGCACTAGCGTCTCCGCCTCATGCGTCGCCAGGCGATGAAGGCCACGAACAGGATCGCGACCAGCGGCCCGACGGCGGCCTCGAGATTGCCCGCCTCGAACGCCTCGATCGCGACGCGCAGCGACGTCGCGACGACGAACACGAGCATCAGGTACGGCAACCAGGACAGCCTCTGCCCGCCGGTCGGGGGTAATTGCTTGACGCCAGGCTGGTCGCGCTTGCTGGCCGCATTGCTGACCGCCTCGCGCACTCGCGGGTGCAGCTTCGGCGCGTCATCCCCCTGACCCGACATCGGCCACGGGTTGGCGTCCCGGGACGGCGGCGCCGGTGCGGGCGGCAGTCCGGGCGTGCCCGACGAGTCGCGTTGCCTGGTTTTCATGATCCCTCCGCGGCCTATGTTAGCCGCGGTTGGCCGGGAGATGGGCCCGGCCATCGGGATCTACCCGGCGTCGGCCGCAGCGATCGTGTAGCGACGCGGTTCGACCCCCTCGACGGGCCCGACTTCGACGCCATTGCCGAGATAAAGGTCGACCTCGCGCTCGAAGCGCAGCGTGCCCTTGACGACGGCGCCGGACTCGATCGTCAACCGTGGATTGCGCGGCTTCGCGCGCCACTTCCACGAATTGCTGTCCTCGACGGTGATGCCGCCGTCGACCCGGGACCCCGCGCCAACCACGATGTCGCCATTGACGGTTTCGATCCCGCCGCCGACGGTTGCGCCCTCCAGCAGGAACTCGCCATTCACGTTCTCGAGGCGCCCGCCCACCCGCGCACCGCGCCAGACCGTGAGCTTGCCGTTGACGGCGCTCACATCGTCCTTGACCAGCACGCCTTCGCCGAGCGTCACGGCGCCATTGACCGTTCCCACGGACTCCGCGCTGGCTCGCTCGTCGAGCCGGATCGAGCCGTTCACGGTCTCGACCTCGCGCACGCTCGCGTTACGGCCGATCGAAATCGAGCCGTTCACGGTCGAGACGTCGCCAGCCTGGCCACCGTCGTCGACGCGGATGCTGCTATTGACCTTGCTGATGTTGCCGGACGCGCCGAGCGCCACCGCGGAGAATGCAAACAAAAGCGTCGTGACGTAGCGGATCATCGTTCGTGTCCCTGCATTTGTGCCGTTGACAACCGTTGGATGCAGCGCCGCGCCCCAGGGTTGCAAGGCCCGCAGTGCCGCGACTGCGACGGTTGCGCTAGTCTTGTGCCCCGGCACCCCCCAGCTTCGAGGACCCCCATGAAAACACGCGCCGCCGTCGCTTATCGCGCGGGCCAGCCGCTCGTCGTCGAAACCGTGGATCTCGACGGCCCCAAGGCCGGCGAGGTGCTGGTCGAGATCCGCGCCAGCGGCGTGTGCCACACCGACGAGTTCACCCGCTCGGGCGCCGACCCGGAGGGGCTCTTCCCGGTGATCTTCGGGCACGAGGGCGCCGGCGTGGTCGTTGACGTGGGCCCCGGCGTGACGTCGCTGCGCAAGGGCGACCACGTGATCCCCCTGTACACGCCGGAATGCCGGCAGTGCAAGTCGTGCCTGTCGCACAAGACCAACCTGTGCACGGCGATTCGCGCCACGCAAGGCCAGGGCGTGATGCCGGACGGCACGAGCCGGTTCTCGATCGGTGGCGAGAAGATCCACCACTACATGGGCTGCTCGACGTTCTCGAACTACACGGTGCTGCCGGAGATCGCACTCGCGAAGATCCGCGAGGACGCACCGTTCGACAAGGTCTGCTACATCGGTTGCGGCGTCACGACCGGCATCGGCGCCGTGATCAACACGGCCAAGGTCGAGCCCGGCGCCAACATCGTCGTATTCGGCCTTGGCGGAATCGGGTTGAACGTGATCCAGGGTGCGCGAATCGCGGGGGCCGACAAGATCGTCGGCGTCGACATCAATCCGGGGCGCAAGGCGCTGGCCGAGAAGTTCGGCCTGACGCATTTCGTGAATCCCAAGGAGGTCGAGGGCGATCTCGTCGCTTACCTCGTGGCACTCACCGACGGCGGCGCGGACTACAGCTTCGAGTGCGTCGGTCACGTGGACCTGATGCGCCAGGCACTCGAGTGCTGCCACCGCGGCTGGGGCGTGTCCGTGATCATCGGCGTC
>Ga0209705_10001778_pt1 | contig 11414 bp, 8 predicted proteins | sample PPLLaktember2015_5_FD_187262 | JGI IMG/M metagenome (GOLD analysis project Ga0209705, IMG submission 187262) | Freshwater sediment microbial communities from Prairie Pothole Lake near Jamestown, North Dakota, USA - PPLs Lake P8 Core (1) Depth... | ecosystem: Environmental > Aquatic > Freshwater... | reverse complement strand
CTCCTCGGGCAGGCTCCCACCACCCCGTCACGCTGCGCGTGCCACCCCTCCTCGGGCAGGAGGGGAGTTTTTTTGCTCACGAGGCGGGGTGGCGCCCCCGCGCGCCGGGGTGGTGTGGTGTTGGCGGGTGAGCGAGTGGTTTCTGAGAGGGAAGGGTTGGTGACGATAGCGTGAGGGCCGGGTGAGGGGCACCACCGAATCGGTGTCGATGTCTAGCGGCTGGAGCCCTTCATGACATCGAGCGGGAATGTTGGTGGCCTGAGCTGATGTAAGCTGCAGCGCTTGGACGACCCAGCGCGGACGCTGCCTGCAACCGCGCCGGTCACATGCGCGGGACCGCGCGGCCCGCTGGATGGGGAGGCCCGAGGCATGTCGCACCAGTTCAGCAGCACGGCACCACCTGCGCCGGAGGCCGGCCAGGAGCGCCGTCTCTTGGAGGTGGTCGAGTCACTCGTCATCGAGCTGCACCCGCACCGCCGGCCGGCGGTCACCCTCGACAGCCGCCTGGAGCAGGATCTCGGATTGGACAGTCTGTCCCGCGCCGAGCTGCTGCTGCGAATCGAGCACGCCTTCGGCGCGGCGGCGCCCGAGCAGGCGATGGTTTCGGCCGAGACGGTGCGGGATGTGCTCCTGCTCCTGCAGCATGCTGCCCCGGTAGCTGAAACCCGCGCTCCGCAGCTGCGCCCGCTTGCGGTGCCGCCGAGCACGGGTTTGCCTGCCGATGCGCAGACGCTCATCGACGTGCTCGCGTGGCACGTCAGCGCGCACCCCGACCAGCTGCACGTCCATTTGTACGGGGCAGGCGATGGCGTCGAGGACCTCTCCTACGGTGCGCTGGAGCGCGGTGCGAGCGAGATCGCAGCCGGCCTGGCTGCCTCGGGGCTGCAGCCGGGCGAGATGGTCGCGACCATGCTTCCGACCGGCAGCGAGTATCTGTTCGCGTTCTTCGGCATCCTGATCGCGGGCGGCATCCCCGTTCCACTCTATCCGCCGGCGCGGCTGACGCAGATCGAGGACCACATCCGCCGTCATGCCGGCATCCTGGCGAACAGCCAGGCGCGCCTGCTGATTACCATTCCCGAAGCCAAGCCGGTGTCCCTGCTGCTGCGCGCGCAGGTTGTGTCTCTGCGCGGCGTGGTCACAGCCGCGGAACTCGCGGGGCGTGCCGGCCGGCTGCAGCGCGTCGCCCGCGCGACATCCGATCTCGCGCTCCTGCAGTACACCTCGGGAAGCACCGGCAATCCCAAGGGCGTGGCCCTGACCCATGCCAACCTGCTCGCCAACATCCGCGGCTTCGGACCCGCATTGCAGCTGGGTGGCGAGGACGTGTTCGTAAGCTGGCTGCCGCTGTATCACGACATGGGGCTGATCGGCGCATGGCTGGGCACCATGTACTACGGTGTACCGCTCGTGCTGATGTCGCCTCTGGCTTTTCTTGCGCGCCCGACCCGGTGGCTGCGTGCCATCCACCGCCATCGCGGAACCCTCACCGCCGCCCCGAACTTCGCCTACGAGCTGTGCGCGCGCAAGCTGCCGGAGCAGGCGCTGGAGGGCCTGGACCTGTCCAGCATGCGGGCCGCGATGAACGGGTCCGAGCCCGTGAGCGCCGACACGCTGGAGGCATTTGCGCGCCGCTTCGCGCGCTACGGTCTGCGCCGCGAGGCGCTCATGCCGGTCTACGGCCTGGCGGAATGCTCGGTGGCGCTGACCTTTCCGCCACCGGGGCGCGGCCCGCTCGTCGATACGATCGACCGGGACACGCTCATGCGCGAAGGGCGCGCGGTGCCGGCAACCAGTGAAGGCGCGTCCGCGTTACGGGTCGTCTCCTGTGGCCATCCGCTGCCGGGGCATGAGATCCGCATCGTCGACGGCACCGGCAGAGAGGTCGGCGATCGCATCGAAGGCCGCCTCGAGTTCCAGGGCCCATCCACCACCGCCGGCTATTTCCGCAGCCCCGAGCTGACGCGCAAGCTGTTCCACGACGGATGGCTCGACTCGGGCGATCTCGCGTACATCGCCGGCGGCGAGGTCTACCTCACCGGTCGTGTCAAGGACCTGATCATCCGCGGCGGACGCAACATCCATCCGCAAGATCTCGAGATCGCGATCGGCAACATCCCGGGGATCCGCAAGGGTTGCGTGGCCGTCTTCGCGAGCCCGGACCCGGCGAGCGGCACCGAACGCCTGGTGGTGCTGGCGGAATCGCGCGAGACCGACTCGGCTGCGCGCGAGCGCCTGACCGGCGAGATCCAGGCGGTCGCCGTGGACCTGGTTGGGCTGCCTGCGGACGACGTCGTGCTGGCGCCGCCCCACACTGTGCTGAAGACCTCCAGCGGGAAGATCAGGCGCGCGGCCAGCCGGGAGTACTACGAGCGGCGCGGGCCAAGCGCGCGTGCGACACCCGTGTTCCTGCAGTTCGCGCACCTGGCCCTGAGTGCCGTGATCCCCGAGCTGCGCCGCGGTTTGCGAGGGATCGCCGCGCTGGCATATGCCGGCTATGCCTGGGCGGTGCTGTTTCTGGTGGCGGTGCCGACATGGGCACTGGTTGCGCTCGCGCGCCGGCCGCCTATCGGCCGCGCCATCTGCTATTGGGCAGCACGGCTGCTGGCCGCACTCAGCGGGATCCGCGTGAGCGTGACGGGAAGGCAGAATCTTTCAGCAGGGCCGCACGTGCTGGCGGCAAACCACGCGAGCTATATCGACGCCATCGTCCTCGGGGCGGCGCTCCCGCCGCAGCATCGCTACGTGTTCGTCGCCAAGCGCGAGTTCGCGCAGCGCTGGATCCCGCGATTGTTCCTGCACGGCCTCGACGCCGTCTTCGTCGAGCGGCTCGACCCCCGACAGGGGGTGGAGGATGTGGGCCGCGTCGAGCAAGCCGCGCGCGGGGGCGCCTCTCCGATATTCTTTCCGGAGGGCACTTTCGACCGGCGACCGGGGTTGCGCGAGTTCCGCATGGGGACGTTCCTGGTCGCCGCGCGCACCGGCCTGCCGGTTGTGCCGATAGGGCTGCGCGGTACACGATCGATCCTGCGCGGCGATGGCTGGTTTCCGCGCTCCGGCGCCGTCTCCGTCACGTTCGGCACACCCCTGACTCCACACGGCGGCGACTGGGCCGCGGCCGTGGACTTGCGCGATCGCGTGCGGGCCGAGATCATGCGCCTATCCGGAGAGCCCGAACGGCTCGACTAACCGAGGACTTCCCGATGCATCGACATGACCCGGCCTATCTCCTCGAGCTCGCCACACGCGTGCTCGGCGATGCGAAGACAGCAGCGGAGTGGCTCGACCGACCTAGACTGCAGCTGGGCGGCCGCGCACCGCGGGAGCTGCTCGCCGATGCGGACGGCGCCCGCCGGATCGAGGAGCTGCTGCGGCAGATCGACGACGAGGACAGGCTGCACCACGCCCGCACGCCCAGCGGCAAACCGGGGGAGGGAAGCTGAACCAGACGGGCGAGCAGCCGCGCTGTCGCCCGCCTCGAACACGGAAGGCTGTCAGTCGATCTTGATTGCGCGCTTCTTGGACTTTTCGGTCTTTTGCAGCGTGACCTCCAGCATGCCGTCCTTCAGCTCGGCCTTGGCGCCTTCTTCTCTCACGTCGGCAGGCAGCGTCACGGTCCGCGAGAAGCTGCCCTGGGAGACCTCGCAACGGTAGTAATCCCCCTTTTCCTCCTTCTCCTCGCGCCTGGTCTGGCCCTTGACGGTGAACAGGTTGCCCGTCACCGAGATCTCCAGATCCTCCTTCTTCACGCCGGGGACTTCGACCCGCACCAGCACCTCATTGTCACGGTCGACAACATCGAGCTTGGGCATACGCCCCTCCCACGCCAGCGACAGCTCCGGCATGCGCTCGAAGCGGAACGGACGCAGCCAGCTCGGGCCTGCCTGCGCAGTGCCCGCCTGCGCCGCTCCGGCCTGTTGGTAGATCGCGGCGCCGGCTTCCTGCAACGTCTTCTTGAGGGTCTCGGCCTGCGCTGTGGCGCCGTCAGCGTCCTTCTTTGCGATCGCGGGGCTTGGGAAAGCGATAGATGAGCTGGTCGTCGCGCAGCTGCTCGAGGCGCTCCAGAGCGAAGACTGGGCGAGCGCAGTAGCGCAGCAGCCGCTCCAGAGCTGTGCGGTCGGCCCCGTCAATGCACACCGAGGCATCCAGCGAGAAGCCCCCGCGGTGGTCCCAGCGCGCCATGTCGTGCGCATCAGTGTGGTCGAGATGACCGGCGCGGGCGAACCAGCGCAGCAGCCGAGCGCGTACCTGCTGCTGCACTTCCTTCTCAGCCGCCCCCTTCATGGCCGGCGCCGCCACTGCGCAATAAGGAGAGAAACTGCCCCTCCGGCAAGGGCGGGCTGAACAGGAATCCCTGATACGCAGTGCAGCCCAGCTCTCGGAGAAAGCGATGCTGCGCATCCTGTTCGACGCCCTCCGCAATTACGTCCAGGCCCAGGCTGTGTGCCATCGCGATGATGGCACGCACGATGGCGGCGTCGTTGGGATCGGTCGTGCAATCTCGGACAAACGCCTGGTCGATCTTCAGAGTATCCAGCGGCAGGCGCTTCACATAGCTCAAGGAGGAGTAGCCGGTGCCAAAGTCATCCAGTGAAAAGCGAACGCCCAGGTCCTTGAGAGCAGTCATCACCTTGACCGTGTGATCCACGTCCTGGATGACTGCGCCCTCCGTGATCTCCAGCTCGATCGCCTCGGGTCGGATCGAGCATTCGTGCAGGATGCTGCGAACGCCCTCTGCGAAGCTCGACTGATGCAGCTGGCGAGGGCTGACGTTGACGGCAACCCTGAGGTCGGCGCGGAATCGCGTTAGAAGCGAGGCGGTCCGGCAAGCGCTCCGCAACACCCACTCGCCGGCAGCCAGAATCAACCCGCTTTCTTCCAGAACCGGAACGAACAAGCCCGGTGACAGCGCACCCCGCTGCGGACGCGTCCATCGCATGAGGCTCTCGGCCCCGCGGATGCGGCCGGTGGAGAACTCAACCTGCGGCTGGAAATGCAGTGTGAACTCGCCCCGTTCCAGCGCATGCCGCAGCTGGCCCTCGAGCTCCAGACGCTCGCTCGCCGCCGCCTGCATGTCGGGCGAGAAGAAACACACTGTGCCTCTGCCCGCGGCCTTGGCACGGTACATGGCAATGTCCGCGTGGCGCAGAATGTCGTCGGCGGTCTCATCGGCGACCGGGAACACGGTCACGCCGATGCTGGCCCCGACCCGCAGCGTGTATCCCGCGACGTTGAAGTTGCGCGAGACCGCTTCATGAATTCTCTCGGCAAGCGCGCGCGCCTCGCTTGCGGCCGCGTCGCGGTTCTGGCCCAGATCGGCCAGCAGAACGACGAACTCGTCCCCGCCGAGGCGTGCAACGGTGTCTTCGTCCCTGATCTCTCTGGCAACGCAACTGCCAACTTCGCGCAGCAGAAGATCGCCCGTCCGATGGCCGAGCGAATCGTTTATGTTCTTGAACCTGTCCAGGTCCATGAATAGCAGCGCGCCGTACAGCCCGCGCCGGCGGTTGCGCGCCAGCGCGTGCTGCAACCTGTCGAGCAGCATTGAGCGGTTGGGAAGCAGGGTGAGGGGATCGTGGTAGGCGAGGTGCTCGATCCGTGCCTGCACCTGCTTGCGCTCGCTGATGTCCTGGAAGTGGCAGACGAAGTGCGTGACCTGCCCATCATCGCGCTTCACCGCCGTGATGCTCTGCCAGACCGGATAGAGCTCTCCGCTGCTGCGACGGAAGTAGATCTCGCCTTGCCAACTGCCAACATCGTCGAGCGCAGCCTGGACGGCCAGTGGGAAAGCAAGGTCATGCTGCTCGCTGCTCAACATGCTGGCCGAGCGTCCGGCGGCTTCCTGCGACGAATAGCCGGTGATCTCGGTGAACGCGCGGTTCGCCCGCAGAATGCGTCCCTTGCTGTCGGTGATAAAGATGCCCTCGTGCGACTCGAAAGCAGTCGCGGCGAGCCGCAGTTCCTGGTCCGCGCGTTTGCGCTCCGTGATGTCGTGGGCCATCACGTGCACCGCCCGCTTTCCATTGAGCAGAAAAGGGATCCCGGTGACTTCGACGTCGATCGCAGTCCCATCCGAGCGTAGCCAACGCTGCTCGGTCTTGCGCGGCACTGGCTCGCCGAGCTGGTGCCGGCGAATGCGCTCCCGAACCAGCTCCCTGGAGTCGGGATGGACGATGCTCACTGCATCCTTTCCGATTATCGCGTCCGCGCTCGCGAGACCCAAGAGGTCGAGCGCCGCCGGGTTGGCATACACGTAGCGGCCATCCACGTGGACGACGACCGCGTCGGGCACGGTCTCGATCAAGGTCTGGAATCGGGCCTCGCTCTCGCGCAATGCCCGCTCTGACAGCCGCGCTTCAGTGACATCTTGCGACGTCCCGAATATTCGCACCGGCTTGCCCGTCTCGTCGAAAGTGACCTTGGCCTGGTGGCGGAGGATCCGTTCCGACCCGTCGGGTAACAGCATCCGGTGCTCGACCGCGTAATCTCCGCCGCTCTCGGGCCGGCGGCTGCGCTCGTAGGCCGCCACGAACGCCTCCTGGTCATCCGGATGAACAACCTTCAGCACGCTCTCCATTCGCGGCTCGACGGAGCCGGGTTCGAACCCGAGCAGTCGGTAGGTTTCGTCCGACCATATCGCCTTGCCCGTGACCAGGTTGCGTTCGAAGTTGCCCAGATGCGCGGTCCGCTGCGCTTCCGCCAGGAGCGCCGCGCTATGCCGGATCGCCTGTTCGGCCTCCACCCGTTCGGTGATGTCCATGACTCCGCCCACCGTGCGGACCGGTCGGCGTGCGCTGCCTTCGCCCTCGAAGAAGGTTTGCGACCGGGTGGTCAGCCAGCGCGTCTGCCCGTCGCGCCGGATGATCCGATACTCGATGTCGAATAAGCCGTTGCCCTCCGGAGAGTGCGCGCGTCGGACCTCCTCGCCTACGCGTGCGACATCCTCTGGGTGAACGCAGGCGATGAACTTCTGCAACGTGACGGGTTGGTCCGCGTCCCACCCGTAGATGCGTCTTTGCTCCGGCGACCAGTAGATGGCGTCGGTCCGCTGGTCGTGATCGAAGATACCGATCCCGGAAACCCGGACGACCTGCTGCAACCGCCCCTCGCTCGCCTGCAGCGCACGTTCGACCCGCTTCGCCTCCGTCACGCCCCGCATTACCGAGACCCAGCATCGGTCGTGGCCTATGTGGACCACGAAGCTCGTCTGCAGACAGTCGCGCAGCTCTCCGCTACGAGTCCTGAGCAGGGATGGCGCATCCCGCAGGCTGCCCGACTGCATCCGGGCAGCTCGCCAGGCGCGCCGGTCAGGGTCGGCAACCAGGCCGAGCTCCAGCGTGGTCTTGCCGATCAACGCCTCCCGCGGGTAGCCGGTGAAGCGGAGATACGAATCATTGACGTCGATATCCAGCGCGATCCCTTGCACCAGTTGGCGTTCGCCCTCGCGAAAGCTGATGCCGGTAGTGGAAACGATTCTCACCTCGCCACTCGGCCGCACGAGCCTCCGGATCACGTAGTCCGCTGGCCGCCGCCCCTCGGTGAACTGGCGCATGCGGGTTTCGGCCTCGGCGCGCTCCTCGGGATGCACAAACTCCAGATAGTTGCGGCCTAGCAGGGCATCCGCACTTTCTAGGCCGAACAGCTCGACCGCCGCCGGATTCGCGTAGCGGAACACCCCGCCGAATTCATGCACGAAGATCGCGGTGGGCGAATTCTCGACCAGCAGCCGGTAACGTTGTTCCCCAGCTCCGATCGCTCGCTCGCCGGGACTGCGGTCCCCAAGTTCGCGAACGAAGGCGAACGCGCGGGCGGCCCCGGCGTCGTGTGCCGCCGAGGCGCTTACCTGCAGGTGCACCAAGCGGCCATCCTTTGCGCGGAAGCGGGTCGCGAAGTCCTGGAACCCTTGCCGAAAGACGCGCCAGATGTGCCCCTCGGTCTGGTTGCTGGTCCGGGTCTCCTCCAAGTCGGCGAGTCGCATGGCCAGGAGCTCGTCTCGCGTGTAGCCCAGCATCTCGGAGAGCGCATCGTTCGCGTCCAGGATATAGCCTTGTTGATCCAAGATCAGCGCGCCGTCGCGGGCGGTCTGCGGGGCCAGCTCCGGATCGCGGTCAAGGGCCTGCCACAGGGGGCGCATGATCTGCCCCTAACGGCCTGATGTAACAGTGCTTTCGGGGTGCCTTGCCGGGCCCTTCGGTGGCGTACGCGCCCCGCAACTCCTGGATTGACCGAGACCATGCATGGGTTCGGCAGCATGGTCGGCGTGCGATCTGGCGTTGTTCATCACGCTACGAGCTATCGCAGGAGCATGGTTACGTTACACCGGTAGTCACGAGGTGGCCGCCCTTCGGTCGAGCAGGCGGGTGACGATGGATTGTAAACCCGCTGTCCGCGGGTGCGCGACCATCCCCGTGCGCATTTGTCGGATGCGGTGGTGATAACTGAATGGGCACCGAGCCCGGACGGACCTCAGCACCCGCGGTTCCACGCGAAGTTCCACTCGGCAGAGGTGCGGTGTCCGTGGCCTTCGGGTGCCGCTGCGCCCCAGCGGCAGCCGACTGGGCCGCGGCGGTGGACTTGCGCGATCGCGTGCGGGCCGAGATCATGCGGCTATCCGGAGAACCCGAACGGCTCGACTAACCGAGGACTTCCCGATGCATCGACATGACCCGGCCTATCTCCTCGAGCTCGCCACACGCGTGCTCGGCGATGCGAAGACAGCGGCGGAGTGGCTCGACCGGCCTAGACTGCAGCTGGGCGGCCGCGCACCGCGGGAGCTGCTCGCCGGTGCCGACGGCGCCCGCCGGATCGAGGAGCTGCTGCGGCAGATCGACGACGAGGACAGGCTGCACCGCGCCGGAACCCGCGCTGAGGAACCAGGCGAAGGAAGGTGAGCTAGCCTGCTTCGTTGATGAGATTTCCGAGCGCCAGGCGGAGAGCACCTCCCTCTTCCTCGACGGGCATGTGCGTTGACCGAGGCTCCCTCCCCTTCAAGGGGAGGGCTGAGGTGGGCTGAGGCGGGGATGGGTTTGAATGCCTCAGGACCCATCCCCCTCCCGACCTCCCCTTGAAGGGGGAGGAACCGACTATCCCTGCCCGCCGGCGGGCACCCACGCCCACGCCACGAGCACGCAAAGCTGTCAGTCGATCTTGATCGCGCGCTTCTTGGACTTTTCGGTCTTGGGCAGCGTGACCTCGAGCATGCCGTCCTTGAGCTGCGCTTTGCCCCCGGCCTCATCGACCATGGCGGGCAAGGTCACGGTGCGCGAGAAGCTCCCCTGGGACACCTCGCAGCGGTAGTAGTCCCCCTTCTCCTCCTTCTCCTCGTGCCTGGTCTTGCCCTTGACGGTGAACAGGTCGCCCGTCACCGAGATCTCCAGATCTTCCTTCTTCACGCCGGGGACTTCGACCCGCACCAGCACCTCGTTGTCGCGATCGACGACGTCGAGCTTGGGCATTCGCGCCTCCCACGCCGCCGACAGCTCCGGCATACGCTCGAAGCGGAACGGACGCAGCCAGCTGCGGCCGAAGAACTCGTCGAACATCCGATCGATGTCTTCGAACGGACGCAGCGCCCGGGACGGGGCCTTCTGCAGTTCTCCGGTCTTGGCGGGTTGCACTTCGGTTTTAGCTTGTTCAGCCATCTCATGTCTCCTTTCCGAATAATTGGGGAACGATCAATCGCGCTGCTGAACGGCAGGCTCCGCCCCTGCGCCGTGTGCCGAAGCGATCGCCCTGCGGTTCGCAATCAGCCGCGGTGCAGCCAATTGTGCGCAAGCCGGGGCAGGTGGACTTGATCTATCGCAACTCGCGTTCGCATCCCGCGGGTCCTACCGGCTCGTCCTCCCCGGGCGCTGCGCGCTGCCCAACTCGCGCAGGGCTTCGTAAAGCTGTCGCTCCTTCGCGTTGAGCCGGCGTGGCACTTCCACCCGCAGCCGCAGGAAAAGATCCCCGTGCCCCCGCCCGCCGAACTCGGGGAGGCCCTTCCCGGCGAGCCGCAGGACGGCATCGGGCTGCGTGCCCTGCGGGATTGTGACCTCGACCTGGCCGTGGAGCGTGGGCACGTTGCGACGGGTCCCGAGCACCGCTTCCGGAATGGCGAGGATCTCTTCCCGCCACAGATCGGCGCCGGCGCGTTCGAAGCGCGGGTCCGGCGCGCTGCGCACGATCACAAACAGGTCGCCAGGCACGCCACCCTTCTCCTCCGCAGGCATGCCGTGCCCAGGCACGCGCAGCGCCATGGCCTCCTCGACGCCGACCGGGACGTTCACCGTCAGTGATTCCTCACGCTCGGTTTGGCCGCTGCCGCGGCATGTCGGGCAAGGCTGGTCGATGATCTGCCCGCTGCCGCGGCAGACGGGACACGGGCTGATGCTGCGCACGATCACTTCGCCCTCGCGCTCTCGCCGCTGGCTCTGTGCTGTCTTGCGGCCTGTGCCCTCGCAGGCCTCGCAGCGGCGGGGCTGGGTTCCCGTCTTCGCGCCGCTGCCATGACAAGCTTCGCAGGTGACCGGCCGGACGAAGCGCACCTTTTCCTCGCCTCCCGTGGCGACGCGCGTGAGCGGCACCCGCAGCTCGACCTCGACGTTCGCCCCGCGCGGCGGGCCTGTGCGGCGGCGCCCGAAGAACCGATCGAAGAGCCCGCCGCCGAACCCGAGTCCGCCGAAGTCGAAGTTCAAGCCTCCGAACACGTCGTCGAAGTCGACGTGGCGGAACAGGTCCTCCTCGGAGAAGCCGGCCACGCCGGCAAAGCCGTGCGCGTCGTATTCCCTGCGTTTATTCGGGTCGGACAGCACCGCGTAGGCCGCGGCGATCTCTTTGAACTTCTCCTCGGCGCCGGGCTCCTTGTTGCGGTCCGGGTGGTACTTCAGGGCGAGCGTGCGGAAGGCGTCCTTGATCTGCTTCTCGGAGGCATCGCGCGCAACGCCGAGCACCTCGTAGTAGTCACGTTGCGTGTCGGTCGCGATGGTCGTGCCTCCTGCGGCTTGCTGGTCAGGCGGATACGAGGCCGGCGTGGCCAGAACCTTTGCGCCTCGTTGGTGACTGGGATCGATTCAGACCCATCTCCACCCCGCCCTTGAAGGGGAGGGAGCCGTAAGTCCACGCGCATGCCGGCGAGCGCCCAGGGCACAGGTGGCGCGCGCCGAAAGCTCCTTTAGCCCTTCGTTCCGGTTTTCTTCGTGCCTTCGTGTCTTCGTGGTGCGAGGTGGAACGGGTGTGTTGCACTGCTAGGGCTTGGTCTCGCGGTACTCGGCGTCCACGACGCGCGCATGGGGCGGCTGCGCGTCGCCGCGCGGTTCGCTCGCGCCTGCCTGCGCAGTGCCCGCCTGCGCCGCTCCGGCCTGTTGGTAGATCGCGGCGCCGGCTTCCTGCAACGTCTTCTTGAGGGTCTCGGCCTGCGCTGTGGCGCCGTCAGC
>Ga0209705_10001777_pt1 | contig 11414 bp, 10 predicted proteins | sample PPLLaktember2015_5_FD_187262 | JGI IMG/M metagenome (GOLD analysis project Ga0209705, IMG submission 187262) | Freshwater sediment microbial communities from Prairie Pothole Lake near Jamestown, North Dakota, USA - PPLs Lake P8 Core (1) Depth... | ecosystem: Environmental > Aquatic > Freshwater... | reverse complement strand
AAGCGAGTTTTGCAAGTGCCGGCGCAAAGGCCATTAAGATGATGACGGAAATAGTGCCGGCGATAAAAGAACCGATCACAGCAATCGATAGCGCAGGGCCGGCTCGGCCCTTAAGAGCCATCTGATATCCATCGATACATGTCATCACGGTGGAAGATTCACCTGGTACATTGATCAGTACGGAGGTGATCGTCCCCCCATAGGCAACACCATAGTAAATGCCTGCAAACATGATGAGGGCTGAGGTAGGATTTGCCTTGAAGGTTAGGGGAAGGAGGAGAGCGATGGCCGTTGGCGCACCAATTCCTGGCAGTACACCGATGATCTGTCCGAATAGAACTCCGACAAGGCAATAGATGATGTTATTAAAGGTGAGGGCGATGGAAAATCCAGTGTATAAATGATTGAGAAGGTCCACAATGGTCCTTTTCTACCACCCGATCAACCCTAGTGGTAAAGGGATGGTTAGCCAGGAAATAAAGATCAAATGAATGCAAATGGCCGTCACCACAGCCGTGAGGCTGCATGAGAGCCAGCGGTGTTTCCCCATGATCCGCATCGTAATCCCAACAAAAAGAGCGAGACCGATAGAAAAACCCAGGAAAGGTAAAAGGAGGAAGGTAATAAAGATAATAACCAACACATGGAGGCCCAGCTTTGTTCGTGGTTTGAAGAATGTCCCTATTTTGTCGTGTTTTCTAAGGACGTTGATGATGACAAAAATGGCGCAGCCAATAAAAACCACTCCTACCCACAGGGGTAAAAATCCAGGACCGGGACCAAATTCTGAATAATATTCCATTTGCGAGGAGAAAAAGACCACGGCCAGTCCAAAGAACAGGACAACCACTCCCCCGATAAGGTCAGCAAGGCGCATCCATATTCTCCAGCAAAATCCCCCCATCCCCCTCTTTCGAAAAAGGGGGGAAAGGGAGGATTTAGCGATCTACTTGAGGAGTCCCAGGTCCTTCAGTACTTCTTTCGATTCTTCTTCATTCTGAGCGACGACCTTGGCAAACTCCTTGCTTCCCATCCAGCTGGGGCTGAGCGAATATTTTTTTAGATAATTATCCTTCCAAGAAGATGATTCCGCCATCCGCTTAAACATGTTTTCATAAAAAGCAGCGGTTTCCGCAGGGATGTCTTGGGCGGCCATAATGCCCCGGTAGAAAAAGTAGGTCACATCATGTCCTATCTCTTTCAATGTAGGAACATCTGGAAAATCCGTCATGCGTGTGGCCTTGGCAACGGCTACAGGTCGTACCATCTTGGCTTCCAACTGGGGCACAAATTCGGGGGGATTGGCCCAGATCATATTCACGTGTCCTCCCAGAAGGGCGGTGACCGCTTCTCCCCCGCTCTTAAATGGGACATAACGCATCCGGATCCCTGCAGATCGTTCAAAGACACGCTGGCAAATCTGGTCATCCTGACCAGCACCTGTTCCCCCGATTGTTAATTCTCCAGGACGCTTTTTTGCTTCGGCAATGATGTCTTTAATGGTCTTCAAAGGTGAGTCGGTCTTCACAACGATCAACTGCTCATCAAGGGCAAGATTACAAATCGGCGTGAGTTCACGGAAAGTGGGAGCCCCCTTGCCTGCCACCAGTGCCGCCTGGGCCTGACCGGGGATAAAGGTTACGAGGACATGGGGGTTGCTTTTCTGCTGGACGACCGATGTCGTTCCAACCAGACCGCTACCTCCAGCCCGGTTGACGACGATGAGGGGTTGGGGACATAGTTTCTCACCCTCAATAATGCTGGCAATGGACCTAGCCAATACGTCGCTTCCACCTCCCGGAGCAAAAGGAGCCACGAACTCGATGGGTTTTGTTGGCTTCCAGTCTGCGGACTGTGCTCCAATGGCAAAAACCAGGATCGTGATAAACACCACCGCTGCTACTCGGAACAAATTATTCGTCTTCATCTCTAATTCTCCTTTCCCGAAATTTTTGGAATGAAATAACTACCTCTTTCTTCATATGTCAGAAAGTGTAAAAAATATATAAATGTATCTTATCAGGCTTTCAAGACCCTACACCTTTTTTAGACTTCTTACGAGCAGTTCTGCTTTCTCTTTGTACTCCATCTTTTGAGTCACAACGTGGAGTTTTGCACCAAATTTTTCTTCACAAAATCCACTTAGGGTGTCTATGGTCTTCTGACTTCCGGTTACAGGGAGAAATGGCCAGAAATAGGTCGGAACCCCCATAGCTACAGTCCAGGCTGCACGGGCTACTGCTTTGGTCCGGTTCGCCTCGGGGAAACAAGCCACAATGGGGAACTCCTTGAGATGTTTCTTTCCTGCACTCGACATGGATAGTAAGAAATCGGTTACGCCGCTATTTTCGCAACTCCCCAGATCAACGACTGCAGGGACATTTTTCCCCAGCGAAGCAAGCAGAGCCGATAATCCCTTCCCACAATTGACATCACGCTGTTTGGAATTTAATAAGCCGAATTTGGCCAGACCGACACTTGCACACCCTTCGGAGACACAGAAAACATCCTTCTTCAATAACTCACGGGCGATCGAAACGATCTCATGATCCTGTGTGAACTTTACATTGTTACATCCCGCTAAAATGGCTATTCCCTTAATTTTTCCATCTGCCACAGCCTTCGCAACCTTGTTCACATCGATGTCCTTGGCAGAAAAACCCATAACACCCGACTCTTTGATATTCGGAATGTTTCTGGATACCTCACTGCGAGCCTTAAAGGCCTCTTGCGCCTTCTCGACGATCTCTTTGGCAAAAGAGCTCAGGCCCCCTCTATTTAAAACTTCTGTAGGAACAACTTCTACCTTCCAAATCTTAGCCAATTCAGCCAAAGAGGGATTAACGCACTGATCTCCTATCACAATCAGATCTACTGCACCAGTCATCAGAGGAATCTCCTGGGAACCATAATTGGTGACAGGAGGGAAAATGTAAGGTGCAACAAAGGAATCCGTGCATACCCCCATAACTTTAATCTTCTTCCCTTTTGCTGCATCAGCGATCTTCAATTTCAGAAGAGGAGAGAAATGACCGTAAAGAAGAACAACGGGTATGTCTTTCGGAAGCACACCCAGGTTGACCTCCACGTTCGTGGGAGCTGGATCCCCAAAGACGGACGTCTTCAGTCTTCCCTGAAGCACCTGGGCTACGCAACCCATAAGCGCCCCTTTGAATGCCCAAAGAAGAGTCTCCTCAACATTCCCGACCCCTCCATCCAATTTCTGAGACACCTTGAACAGTGCACTGGCAATTCCATCAGGATAGACACCTGTTGCCTTCCACCCATCAGTGAGGGTCTTCGGAAACTTTTTCATTACCTCTATATCCCCGTTTCCCAATATTTTTTGAATATCCTTAAGGATTTTATCCGCCTCCTGCTTCCGTTTGGGAGAACCTTCTTTCGCCTCAACACCCCGGGCAAAATCGGTCAATTGATCTAAATAACCCATTGCCCCTTGTACGACCAGTCTGACGAAAGAATGAACGGCAAGGATATCCTTGTCTTTTCCACAAACACCCACTTTGTTCTGATCTCTGAAAGGATGGCTGATACAGGGACCCTGGAGGCAATCCCGGCAATTCAATCCAGTCTCACAAAATCCACACTGGGGGAGCGACCCCTCATAGCGATCCCACACCAATGGAATCTCTTTCTCTGCCGCCTCCTTTAAAAAATAATCGACGACACTATCCTCGGTCTTCCTTTGTACGAAGTCCATCTCTTCCTCTCCTTTCTATAATCTATAGAGCTTTTGACATTTCCAGATCAAAGCCGACGGCGACCATGACCGATCAATAACTTCGTTTTGGAGCATACCCGTACCAGGTTGCTCCTTCCTCCCTTTCCTCCAGAACCAATGCTTTTGTGGGGCATACATCCACACAGATGGGATACTCCATGTTCCGACAGCGGTCGCATTTGACTGCCGTGTGAAAGGAAGCGGAGGGAGCAATAATCCCAAACGGGCATACCATTACGCACATCCAACACGCAATGCAGGTCGGCTCATAGACATAGACCAGCCCTGTTGTCGGGTCTCTGCGCATTGTCCCATTGGGACAGGCGTCAATACACGGGGCCACTTCACAATGGCGACAATGGAGGGGGAAGTTGCTCCCCTCCACATAAACTCGGGGGACAGGCTGCGGTTTCTCGTGAATGGCATCATTAAGTTCCTTCCTCTCTGAGCCAATCTCAATCCCACACCAGAGATCACAGGTATGACATTGTGTACATTTATCTGGATCCACTTTGATCACTTTCATCTTATCCTCCTAACGTCTCGATACCAACGGTCGTTGGCTCAGTTCTCTATATTCAACCTCAGCAAATCTTTCTTTATTTTTTTTCATTAAGGGTAATAAGTCCGCAAAATTGATCCTGTTGCCCATCAAAAATGGGACATAGTCCGAAACATTCACCCTCTTCTTCAAAAGGGTGGTCAAAATCCCTGCCTTTTGAACCTGACCGACAAGAATCGCTCCAACAATACACCCATCCCTCAGGACAAGTTTTCTATAAGTATTTTCTGTCTTCCTCTGGACCTGTTGAAATTGATTCCCATCAATACGGGTGATACCCATTGAAATCAGAGGCATTCCATAGAAGTCGAGGGAGTTCATTCGAAATGATCCGTCATATTTGACCTTCTTGCCAGCCATGTTCAAACCTGCCACACGGCCTTGTTCAAAAGCGCAAGGCCAAATAGCATTGACACCCATCTTTCCAGTGGAAAGGTCATAAGTTTCCGCTACATCCCCAGCAACGTAAATATCTGGCAAATTGGTCCTCATGGTCTTATCTGCAACAATCCCTTCATTTACTTTGATCTGAGTCGATGAGAGAAAGTCGACATTGGGTTGGACACCCTTCCCAATGACAACGAGTTGGCAATTGATTCGCTCTCCATCATCGAGAATGATCCCCTCAACCGATTCTTTTCCTACGATCTCAACGGCATCTCGGCCCGTCCGGATATCAATACCATGCTGACGCATCGTCCCCTGAATCATTTCTGCTGATTCTTTGTCTAACATCTGAGAAAGGACGTGGCTTGATTTAACAATGATCTTCACCTTTACACCTCGAAGCGAAAGGGCATAACCTGTCCTCAGACCTATCAGCCCTCCTCCCAATACACACGCTGTTTTGATTTCCTCTACATGGTTGACGATCTCCTGGGCGTGATCAATATTTCTCATGACCACTACACCCTTTTTATCTTTCCCCGGGACGTCCATTATCTTTGGAGAGGAACCCGATGCGATCAGTAATCGGTCAAAAGGATACTCCCTCCCATCTTCCATTCTGATCGATTTTGATTCAGGCAATACCTTCTCAACCCTCTGGCCCAGATGAGCCTTCACTTTATTTTCTGAGAAGAACTCCAGGGGTCTGAAATGTAACTCTTCCTTTGTAATGATTCCAGCAATATAGTAACTCAGTAAAACCCGCGAGTAGAAGGGAGTCCCTTCACTGCTAAACAATTCGATGGGGGATGTCTGATCGATAGACCGGATAGCCTCGACGGCACTGACCCCTGCTGCACTTCCTCCAATAATGATGTATCGCATCTTCCACTCCTTCCCTATTTACGCATAGCGCAGAGAGCATGGCGCATGGCGTAACAGAAATTTCAATACCGGTTCATGACGTATAGTGGCAACATCTCTTTCAGTATCTGTTTCCCACGAGTCAAGTTTAAATTACCACAAGTGCAACACTTGGCCATCTCCACAGCTACTTCATCCAATGTCCTGCGACCCCGTTTGATGTCTCGGATCATCTTCCCCACCAGATCGTTGGCGATCATGGCATGGCCACACATCGTTGTAATCTTCAAGACATCAAAATCGGGCAGTTTCTCAGTCTGGCCCCATGTTCCCATGGAGTACTCGATTGTATGAATACGGCCCAGGCCCGCTTCATACATCATCTCCTGGACGATATCGGTGACGCCTGAAACTGTTATGGAGATCCCGGGTCTCTTCTCCTTCAATTCCTTTAACAAAGCCACCACCTTCTCCCGATTGTCATAGGTCACCTCAACGATGGTGCCATCCGTCACACGGTCCAGGATATCCTCAATGGTCGTGTTATAGATATTGCCTGTCTTCATATCGCCTTCATTGATCGGCCCATGCGTATAGGCAATGCGTAAGTACTCTCGCGTCTTGGGTGCGGAGCCTTTCTTATTGACACCGGTGGATGGACAACCGAGCACCACAAAATCATCCTTGAGACTCTCCCTGTCACCTCTTCGATGTAAACTGTGTGTCATGGCTTTTCTCCTTTACTTCCACTATTCATAGAATTTAAAGGCCGGTTCTCCCAGCCCCATGTTATTCTTGCTGTTGATGGAATACCAATATCCCAACTTTTTCAAGATAGGAAGAATGGGAATCTCCCCCTCTGGGGGAACCTTTGAGATGATTTCCACGGTGAAGACCGTATTCACTTTCTCTGCAACTTTCTTAATGGTCTCAAGAACTTTGGGAAGATTCTTCAAATTGCATTTCCCTTCGATAATTGCGGAGGTTGCTCGTTCGTTGAGAACATCATCCCGGAGCTTTCCTGTCTTCTTGTCTGACATAAACTGGGTAACCGGGTTTTCCTCGGCAAACGCATATCCTAAAGGAGACAAAGCCATCGCCACAATTTCGACGTCCCTGAAGTATGCCGCGACTCCCGGCCTACCCAACTCAATACCCACCCCTACCTCTCCAGGACGAAATCGTCCTGAAACGTCATTCGTCTTCATCTCCTCGGTCCCACGGCCCGGTACCTGCGATCCCTTATACTCAGTGAGAGGATTGCTTAAGATCGCCCGGACCTCACGGGGCCATGGCTCTGCAGGTTGGTAAAGCGCATTAACAGGACAGATCTTCGACCGAAAACACATCCCGCAGTCTGTGCATTTATCCTGGTCAATCTCAATATAGACCCTCCCGGGAATTTTCTCGTGCCGCCTAAGATTCTGGATCCTCCCAAGAGGACAATAAGGAAAACATCTCTTACAGCCAATGCATCGATCTTCTCGAACCTTCATGAAAACCTCCTTCCAACTGTCGCGCTCTTGAAAATTTATCTATGATCGAATCTTATCACTCACGCCTTCTTGAGTTTTTTCAAACAGGGATTGTTCAGCATCCAATTTGGCTTCCTGGATGTGCTCTCGCATCATCCGCTCACAAAGATCAGGATCTTTCAATCTCAATGTTAATAGTATTTTTCGATGACCATCGACAGCCCTTTTCCCACCATCTGGATACTGAAGCGTATCTCTTCGATAACGCAATACATATTTTCTTATGTTCACCAAAAGCCGATGTAGTCGCTTTTTGTCGACGACAATTCCATGAAGCGTATCATGGAATTTCGTATTCCATTTAAAAACCTCCTCCATTCGTTTTCTTCTCAACGCATCTTCGGCTCCTGCGATCATCCTATCCAGATGTTTTAGATCCTCCTCTGAAATCCTTTCAGAGATCATCCTCAATGCATACCCTTCCAGAATGGCTCTTAGTTCAAACAGTTCTTCCACCTCATCCTTTGAATCTCGAGAAACGATGAATCCTCTCGTCTCAAGGGGTTTGATCAATCCTTCTGATTCCAATTTATGGAGTGCTTCCCTGACAGGAGTACGGCTGACCCCTAACTTTTTTGCTAGATGCTCCTCGGTAAGCCTTTCTCCCGGATTTAAATGGCCAGAGAGAACTGACGATTTTAAAAACTCATAAGCTCTCTCCCTGACCAAGGTGAAATTCTTTTGATAGGTTTTTCGAGGGAGGAGTTTATTCAAAATTGTATCCAATTTTAAGTTTTGTTCCTAATTTGGCACATATTAAAATTATATTTTTGTAATGTCAAGAAATTTTTATTTAGTAATAATGTTTAAAAATTACAATATGTTATATTCTAATAGCAAACGAGGTATGCCAAACCCCCAAAAAGATTATCTTTGTCTTCGATTAATAAACAAAACATTTTTGGGATACAATTTTCCTTTGTCTTTAAAAAGAACCTGTGTTAAAAAGGAAAGAATAAGTGAGATCATAGAGGGACATTCAAATGGAGATCGATAAGAAGAAATGTGTCGGATGCGGTAATTGTCATGCCATCTGCACCATGGGGGTGATCTATCTTGATGAAGACGGTAAGTCTATCGTCAATGTGGATGAATGCGTGGAGTGCTTTACCTGTTATCGTGTCTTACGAAATGAAGGCTATCCAGTATGGTTTGTTCGAACCATCCGAAAGATCCTGTTTTTTCTTCGATTGGGTTACTTAGCAGAAGTAGACGTTTGCCCAACGGGGGCCATAACCCCTCCTCAACTGGAATGGCCAAGGAGTATCCGTGCCGTCTTCAGCGATCCCACCACTATTCACCCGGGCACCGGTGTCCCTGGCAGAGGAACCGATGAAATCAAGAGCAATGATGTGACCGGTAGGCTTCGAAAGGGAGAGGTTGGGTTTGTCATCGAAATGGGACGACCCGGAACGGGCGCCTATTTCAGGGATATCGAAAAAGTGGCTATGGCTCTTGCCAAAATGAGACCGCATTTCGAAAAAGAAAATCCTGTTACTCAGTTAATGGTGAATCCTGAGACTGGAAAGATTAGGAATGATGTCCTGAATGAAAAAGTCCTGTCGGCGATCATCGAGATCAAGACAGATCTGGATAGGATTCCAGAATTCCTCCATGTTTTAGAAAAGGTCGCGAAGGAGGTAGATACCGTGATCAGCGTCGGGGTTGCCTCAAAATGCCTCCCCGATGGGACGATCCCTCATGAGGAATGGATCAAAAAGGCTGGCTATAAACTTTCAGTAGATGGAAAAACTAATATCGGATTGGGGCGCCCCCTGTATCAGGAGAATTGAATTATGACCAATACACTCCATCGGCAAGGAACAACAGAGAGCCTAAAAAACGATTATATCATCTTCGCCCATACCGCAAAAGGTATCACCCGTGAGGGATCCGCCACCAAATTGCAGGAGTTTATGCGAATATGTCTCAAATATCATCCGGTGAACATCGGAGACGGCAAGCAGGGGAATATTTATAAGGATGATATCGATATCCAGAAATTGATTTCGAACCAGGGGGATGGGGCAGGCGCTTTGGCTGTCTTTACCGACCTGGATACACTTCAGAAAGTGGTGGAAGAGTTAATTCAGGCGGACTTAGGGATCTCTATCAACATTAGTGGACTCTTAGATGAGGTTCAAGCTTGTTGCCGACGGGCGGGAATCGAAAGACATAGCGCTGAGCACTCCCTTGGTTTCTGGGGGGCTAAGGACCGACTGCCAGAAAGAGAGATTATGGAATTCAATACTATGTGTGGCCACGGAATGGTATCCTTCAACTTCATCCGGAAGATGATCGACTACGTGAAATTGAGACGCCTGACTCCAAAAAAGGCAGCGAGAATCATGGCCAAATGCTGTGAATGTGGTGCCTTCAATCCTGTCCGTGCTGAAATGCTTCTTGAGAAAGTTAAAAAAGGAGCGAGATAGGGGTGTAAGGGAGGCTGGACACAACCAAGGGATCGTTCATGTCTAGGAAAACCAATACCATTTTAAAGGGGCTTGGAGATGTAATCGAAGGAGAGGTCCTCTTCGATGAACTCAGCCGTACCATTTACAGCAGCGCTGCCTCCTTATACCGGATCAGGCCTCTAGGGATCGTGAAACCCAGACATAAAAAAGATGTCATCACTGTGGTGGAATATGCAGCCCAGCACAGAATCCCCATTACTCCACGTGGCGCGGGTACGAGCCGTGCAGGCAATGAAGTGGGAGAGGGCCTGCTTCTCGATTTTTCTAAATATATGAACAACATCTTAGAATTCAACGAACAAGAGAAGTGGGTGAGATTACAACCTGGCCTTATCCTCGCTCCCTTAAACCAATTTCTCAAACCCCATCATCTTTTCTTCCCCGTCGATCCCTCAACAAAAGATCATTGCACACTTGGTGGTATGATTGCCAACAACTCCAGTGGTCCTCACGCTGTAAAATATGGTGCCACGAGGGATTACGTTCTTTCCTTGGAGGTGGTCCTTTCAAATGGAGAGGTCATCTCTACGGGCCCTTTCTCGGTGGCTGAGAAAGCAACCGGGGAGTTAAAAGATTCAGAAACTCTCGAAGACAAAATTTACAAAGTAATGCCTGATCTTCTTAAACGGTATAGGAAACCCATGGAAGAAGAAAAGCCTTTTACCATGAAAAACTCTTCCGGCTACGACCTCTGGAGGCTCCAAAATAACGGAGCATTGGACCTTACCTCCCTTTTTGTAGGATCAGAGGGGACCCTTGGAATCATGACTGAGGCAAAACTTCATCTCCTCCCTCTTTCGGGAAAGGCCTTGGGTGGGTTGATCTACTTTGATAACCTCGATCAAATAGGTACGGCAACGCAAAAGATTCTGGAGCTCTCTCCTGCCATGCTCGAGATTATTGAACGTCAAATACTTGATCTCGCCCGGAAACAGAAAGTGGAATTAAGGCCTTACCTTCCTGAAGGGATTGAAGCAATTCTCTTTGTTGAATTCCAAGATGAAAATGAGGAACAACTCCGCCAAAAGTTCAAAGAGGTTGCGGAAAGATTGATCAATAAGGAAAAATTGGCCGTTGACTTGAAGGTGGCTAAGGATGACAAAGATATGGCCATGCTTGAAAAGGTAAGAAGTGTTTCGGGCCCAATTCTTAACAAGATCAAGGGTCCTAAGAAACCGATTGCCTTTATGGAGGATGCAACAGTTCATCCAAGCTATCTTTCTCAATATATCAAAGGCTTGAGGAAACTCTTCAAAAGGTTCGAAGTGGATGCGAGCATCTATGGTCACGCAGGCGACGGTAATCTTCATCTAATGGTTTTTTTAGACCTGACGCGTGAGAATGAAATAAAGAAGATGGTTTCCCTTGCAGAGGCCTGTTACGATCTCGTCCTCACCTTAAAGGGAACGATCAGTGGAGAACATGGTGATGGACGGCTGAGGACATACTATCTCACTAAGCAGTACCCAAACCTCTATCCGGCCATGGTGGAGGTGAAGAATCTCTTCGATCCGCAAAACATTCTCAATCCAGGTTGCATTATCGGAGGTGACCAGAATCCCCTCGGCCAGCATCTGAAATATACCGGGAAAAAAGATGCGATCCCATTCTCAGGTTTCTTTGACGCCGAATCCATCAGGACGGCCATAGAGGCCTGCTCAGGCTGCGGGAAATGTCGCTCCTATTGCGCCATCGCCCAACAAATGAATGAGGAATGGACCATTGGAAGGGCTAAGGCAACGGTTTTGAGGGAGTTCTTCTCCGGGAAGTTAGACCCGGAGATCCTTTATTCCTCCCAATTTAAGGAAGTGATGGATTCTTGCCTCAACTGCAAGAGATGTCTTACTGAA
>Ga0209705_10001776_pt1 | contig 11416 bp, 14 predicted proteins | sample PPLLaktember2015_5_FD_187262 | JGI IMG/M metagenome (GOLD analysis project Ga0209705, IMG submission 187262) | Freshwater sediment microbial communities from Prairie Pothole Lake near Jamestown, North Dakota, USA - PPLs Lake P8 Core (1) Depth... | ecosystem: Environmental > Aquatic > Freshwater... | reverse complement strand
CGGCATGCGGGTTGCCGACCGACACTGCGCCGATCTCGACGTCGCTCGCACCGACGCTGAGCGGGTAGACATAAGCTTCGCCGCTTGCCTCGAAAGGCAGCGAGGCCGGCTCGAAATCCGGGACGCCCATCGTGACCGACACCTGGTCGCCGCTCATTCTTGTCTGCACCAGCCCGCCCGGGCTGTCGAGCACGAGATCCCCCTGCCCGGAACCCCTGCGCTCGCGCAGGAAGCGCGCGATGCAACGCGCGCCATTGCCACATTGCTCGACCTCCCGGCCGTCAGCGTTGAAGATGCGGTAATAGACGGCGGTTCCCGGGCGGCGCGGCGGCTCGAGCATCAGTGCCTGGTCGAAGCCGATGCCCGTGAAACGGTCGGCGAGGCGCCGGATCGCCTCCGCGCCGGGGGCGCCGGCTGCAGGGGCGTCGAAGATGATGAAATCGTTGCCGAGTCCATGCATCTTCGTGAACTTCATGCCGGGATTCTACCGCTAAAATGCGGCGTGGCCACCAGATCGCACCGCATTGGTTTCGTCAGCCTCGGCTGCCCCAAGGCGCTCGTGGATTCCGAGCGCATCCTCACGCAGCTGCGTGCCGAGGGATACGACGTCGCGCCCACCTACGATTCGGCCGACCTTGTGGTCGTCAACACCTGCGGCTTCATCGACGAGGCCGTGCACGAATCGCTCGACGCGATCGGCGAGGCGCTCGCCCAGAACGGGCGCGTCATCGTGACCGGTTGCCTCGGCGCGAAGCCCGCGAAGATCACGGAGCGCCATCCGTCGGTACTTCGCGTGACGGGTCCGCACGCCTATGAAGAGGTGGTCGGTGCGGTCCACGAGTTCCTGCCGCCGAAACACGATCCATTCATGGACCTCGTGCCGCCGCAGGGCGTGCGCCTGACGCCGCGGCATTACGCCTATCTCAAGATTTCCGAGGGCTGCAACCACCGCTGCCGCTTCTGCATCATTCCTTCGATGCGGGGCGACCTCGCAAGCCGTCCGATCGACCAGGTCCTCAATGAGGCGATCCGGCTTCGCAACGCCGGCGTGCGCGAGCTTCTCGTGATCTCGCAGGACACGAGCGCCTATGGAGCGGATCTCAAGTACCGTACGGCGACCTGGGGCAGCCGTGTGATCCCGAGCCACTTCATCAATCTCGCGCGCGAGCTCGGCGAGCTCGGGCCCTGGGTGCGGCTGCACTATGTCTATCCCTATCCGCACGTGGACGAGGTGATTCCGCTGATGGCGGAGGGCAAAGTGCTGCCCTACCTCGACGTGCCGTTCCAGCATGGCAGCCCGCGCGTGCTGAAACTGATGCGCCGGCCCGCGCATGCGGTGAATACGCTTGCGCGCATCAAGAGCTGGCGCAAGCAGCTGCCGCAGATGACGATCCGAAGCACCTTCATCGTCGGGTTCCCGGGCGAGACGGAGGAGGATTTCCGCATCCTGCTCGACTGGCTCGAGGAAGCGGAGCTCGACCGGGTCGGTTGCTTCAGGTACTCGCCGGTCGAGGGCGCCGCCGCGAATGCGTTGCCGGATCCGGTGCCGGATGCGGTCAAGGAGGAGCGCTGGCATCGCTTCATGCAGGCGCAGCAGAAAATCAGCGCGCGAAGACTAGCCGCGCGCGTCGGTTGGCGCATGCGCGTGCTCGTGGACACGATCGAGGGCGAAGTCGCGATCGCGCGGAGCGAAGCCGATGCGCCGGAGATCGATGGCGTCGTGCGGATCAAGGGCAAGGGAGCCGCTGAACTGCCGGTCGGCGAGTTTGCGGACGTGAAGATCACCGCGGCTTCCGAATACGACCTCGAAGCCAGGCTTGCGTGAATGAACCCGGAATCCTTCCGCTTGCGCGCCATCCGTGCGGATATCACGACGCTTGCCGTCGATGCGATCGTGAACGCGGCGAACGAGACACTCCTGGGCGGCGGCGGCGTCGACGGGGCGATTCACCGCGCAGCGGGACCGGAGCTTCTGGCGGAATGCCGGCGGCTCGGAGGCTGCGCGACGGGCGATGCGAAGATCACCGTGGGATATCGCCTGCCCGCGCGTCACGTGATCCACACCGTGGGGCCGGTGTGGCGCGGCGGCGATGCAAACGAGCCGGCTCTCCTCGCGTCCTGTTACCGGCGCTCGCTTGAAGTCGCCGATGCCTGGAACCTGGAAACGATCGCGTTTCCGTCGATCAGCACCGGCGTCTACGGCTATCCGCCACAGCCCGCGGCCCGGATCGCAATCGCGACCGCCATGGAATTCGGGCCATGCGCATTGAAGGTACGTGAAGTCGTGTTCTGCTGTTTTTCCGCAACGGACCTCGCGATCTACCGGGAGCTACTGAACCCATGATCGACGGCGACTCGCTACCCACGATCGATGCGCCGCGCGTGCGGCTTCGGTGGCTGACGCATGAGGATGTCGACGGAGTCTTTGCTGTGTTTTCCGATCCGCGGATGATGCGGTACTGGTCGACGCCCGCGATGACGGAACGGGCCGAGGCGGAGGCCCTGATCAAGCGGATTCACGAGCAATTCGGCAGCAAGTTCGGCTTCCAATGGGGCGTCGAGCGCAAGGATGATGGGCAGCTGCTTGGCACCTGCACGCTGTTCCATATCGACGCAAGGAACATGCGTGCCGAGCTCGGCTACTGCCTCGCCAGTTCGTACTGGAGCCAGGGGTACATGCGTGAGGCGCTGGCGGCGCTGCTCGATTTTTCGTTCGGGACGCTCAAGCTCCGCCGGCTCGAAGCCGACGTCGATCCGCGAAATGAAAACTCACTGCGAATTCTCGACAAGCTTGGTTTCAAACGCGAGGGACTGTTGCGCGAACGCTGGAATGTCGGGGACGAAATCCAGGACACGACCTTCCTCGGCCTGCTGGCGAAGGAATGGCGTGACGGAACTGGGAGATGAGCGATATCACGGTCGCGCCATTTCGTCGTGAACTGGCTGGCGATTTCCGCAGGCTCAATCTCGACTGGATCGAACGGCTGTTCGCGGTCGAGGAACCCGATCGCAAGGTGCTCGATGACCCGGAGCAGGCGGTTGTGGCGAAGGGCGGGATGATTTTCTTCGCGCTCGACGGCAATGCAGTCGTCGGCACGGTCGCGATGGTGCGCATCACTGATGCGCGCTACGAACTCGCCAAGATGGCGGTCGCGAGCAGCCACCAGCGCCGCGGCATCGGCGAATTGTTGGGACGGGCGTGCAAGGAGTGGGCGGCGGGGAAGGGCGTGCAAACCATCTTTCTGGAAACCAACAGCCGGCTCGCGAACGCGATCCGCCTTTATGAACGGCTGGGATTCCGACACGCCGTTGATCCGCATCCTTCCGATTACGCAAGGGCAGATGTCTACATGGAACTGGCAATCGACCAAAGCGGAGGTTATGTGGCCCATGCATAAGAGCAAGCTCGCGGGATTCATCATCGACTGCAAAACGAACGACCTTCAGGGAGCGTCCTCGTTCTGGTCGGCCGCGCTCGGCATGGAGGCTCGTGCGGCGCCCGCCGAAGATGGGGACAACTACATCCGTCTCGTCGACCCGGAAGACCGGATGCACATCGAGGTGCAGGCCGTGACGCACGAGAGCCGCGTGCACCTCGACATCGCGGCCGACGACGTCGAGGCCGAAGTGAAAAGGATCGAGAATCTCGGCGCGAAACGCGTCGCGAAAGTCCGCGACTGGGTCGTGATGGAAGCGCCGACCGGGCAGCGATTCTGCGTGGTACCCGGCCGCAGCGAAAAATTCATGAAGACGGCAAGAACCTGGAAGTAACGGGAGCAGAACGACTTGTACGTAAAGGTCTGCTGCATCCAGAATCTCGACGAGGCCCGGCTCGCGATCTCGGCGGGTGCCTCGGCGATCGGACTCGTCTCGGCGATGCCGAGCGGACCCGGCCCGATAGATGATGGGCAGATCGCCCGCATTGCGTCCGCCGTTCCGGCACCGACCGAGACGTTCCTGCTGACCTCGCTCATTGACGCTGAAGCCATCGCGGAGCAGCACCGGCGCTGCGGAACGACGGCGGTTCAACTCGTCGATCAGGTCGCAGAGCCGGAGTTACGGCGCTTGCGAAAGTTGTTGCCAACGACACGGCTCGTCCAGGTGATTCATGTCGTGGGCCCGGAATCCGTGGAAGAGGCGCGCGCCGCCGCCGCGCTCGTCGACACGCTGCTGCTCGATTCGGGAAACCCGCGCCTCACCGTCAAGGAACTGGGCGGTACCGGGCGCGTGCATGACTGGGAGCAGAGCCGGCGCATCCGCGACAGCGTCGGCGTCCGGGTCCTGCTGGCCGGCGGCCTGCACCCCGGCAATGCACGCGCCGCGATGAAGCAGGTCCGACCGGCCGGGCTCGACGTCTGCAGCGGACTGAGGCTCAATGGGCGCCTGGACGCTGGAAAGCTTCAAGACTTCTTCAGCGCCCTTCACTGAAATCCACGGAGAACCCCCATGATCGGATACGTATCGGTCGGCACCAACGACTTCAAGCGCGCAACGGATTTCTACGAAAAGCTGATGACCGAACTCGGCGCGAAGCGCGTCATGGACTACGACACCTTCATTGCGTGGAGCCAGGGCAAGGGGAAGCCCGGATTCGCGCTGGCCCAGCCCTTCAACAAGAAGCCGGCGACGGTCGGCAACGGCTCGATGGTCGCGTTCGAGGTCGAGAATCCTGCCCGGGTCGACGCGCTGTACCGGAAGGCGATCGAGCTCGGCGCCACAGATGAGGGTCCGCCTGGACCGCGCGGCGACGACTACTACGGCGCGTACTTCCGGGATCTCGACGGCAACAAGCTGAACTTTCACTGCTATACATGAGCGGGCCAGCGTTCTCGTTCCGGACGATCGCGGGCTGGGCCGACATGGACGCGAACGCGCACATGGCGAATGTCGCCTACCTCAGCAAGTCCGTGGACTCGCGCATGAGCTTCTTCAGGGAGAACGGCTTTCCGGTCACCGAGTTTGCGAAGCGCAGGCTCGGTCCGGTCGTGCGCCGGGACGAGCTCGAGTATTACCGTGAGATCGCGCTCCACGAGCCGATCATAGTCACGCTTGCGCTCGCCGGCATGGCGCCGGACGGTTCGCGATTCCGCCTGCTGAACGAAGTGCTGAATGGCGAGGGGAAGCTGGCCGCGAGAATCGTGAGCGAAGGCGGCTGGCTCGATCTCGCGGCGCGCAAGCTGATCGCACCGCCGGCCGATCTTCTGGCCGCGCTCGACAGGATGCCGCACGCGACGGAGTTCGAGCAGCTTCCGTCGAGCATCCGGAAATGAGCATTTATCGGGGCCGGTGTCACTGCGGCGCTGTCGGCTACGAGTACGAGACAGCAGTCGCGCCCTCCGACTGGCCGATGCGCGCCTGCCAGTGCGGCTTCTGCCAGAAGCATGGCGCGGTTTACACCTCGGACCCAAAGGGGTCCGTGCAGTGGACTCACGAAGATCCGTCTCTGCTTTCGCGCTACCGTTTCGGCCACAAGACGGCGGACTTCGTATTCTGCGGCCGGTGTGGTGGCTACCTCGGCGCAGTGACCGAGGAAGGCGGTCAGGCACTCATGGTGATCAACACGCGCTCGTTCGATCCGCGGCCGGATGGATTGGCGGCAGCGCAGCCGATGTCCTATGAGGGCGAATCGAGCGGCGACCGCAATACGCGACGTTCGGCGCGGTGGACGCCGGTCGCGCACTCCTGACCTAGCGCTGCAGCACGTAATCGCCCGGCGCGTCGCCGAGCGGCGCGTAGCCTTCCTCGGGCGCGCCCATTGCGGGCGGCGCGACGCGTTCGGGCGCCGAATGCGCCTTGAGCCAGTCGGCCCAGACCGGCCACCAGGAGCCGGGCTTCTCTTCAGTCGTCGTAAACCATTCGTCCGCGGGCAATGCCGCTTCGCCCGCTTTCTGCGTTCGTATGCGATGGCGGCGCTTCGGATGCACCGGACCACTCACGATGCCGGCGTTGTGGCCGCCGCTTGTCAGCAGGAAGGTGAACTCGGGCGAGGAGGTGAGTCCGCTCACCTTGTATACCGACTTCCAGGGCGCGACGTGGTCGGTTTCGGTGCCCACGACGAACATCGGCACCTTGATGTCCTTGAGGCTGATGGTTTCGCCCTCGACCTTGAAGCGACCCTCGGCGAGGTCGTTCTGAAGATAAAGCCCGATCAGGTACTCGGTGTGCATCTTCCAGGGCATGCGTGTGCCGTCGGCATTCCAGGCCATCAGGTCGATCATGCTGTCGCGTTCGCCCTTCAGGTATGACTTCACGGCCGGCTGCCAGAGCAGGTCGTGGGCGCGCAGCATCGTGAAAGCGCCGCCCATCTGCTTCGAGTCGAGCACGCCCTCCTTGTACATCAGCGCCTCGAGCATCTCGACCTGCGCCGGGCTGATGTAGAGCGACAGCTCGCCGGGCTCGCTGAAATCCGTCTGCGCCGCGAGGAGCGTAATGTCGCGGATGCGAGTGTCGCCCCATTGGGCGAGTGCAGGCGCCGCGATCGAGAGCAGTGTTCCGCCGATGCAATAGCCGACGGCGTGAATGTCGCGGTCGGGCACGACCGCTACAACCGCATCGAGCGCCGCGTACACGCCCTTTCGCAGGTAGTCATCCATGCCGAGTTCGCGGTCGGCAGCGGTCGGGTTTTTCCACGACATCATGAAGACGGTGAAGCCCTGGTCCACGAGCCAGGCGACGAGCGAGTTCTTCGGCGACAGGTCGAGGATGTAGTACTTCATGATCCAGGCCGGCACGATCAGGACGGGCTCGGCGTGGACGTCCGGCGTCGTCGGCGAGTACTGGATCAGCTCGATGAGATCGTTGCGGAAGATGACCTTGCCTTCGGTGACGGCGACCTTCTCTCCGACGCGGAAGTCCTCCGTTCCCGGCACTTCGCCGCCACGGAGCGTCCGCTCCATGTCGTCCAGAAAATGCTTGTAACCGCGCGCGAGGTTCTGGCCGCGCTCGGCGACGGTTTGCTGGAGCACTTCGGGATTGGTGAGGGGATTGTTTGCGGGCGAGAGCGGCTCGATCGCCTGGCGCGCGGCGAACTCCACGAGCTGGGCGTTTCTCGGCTCGACGCCCGGCACGTCGCGCGCTGATTGCTCGAGCAGCGACAAGCCGTGCTGGAAGGCCTGCGCCCAGACGTTGAACGGATATTGCTGCCAGGCCGGGTTCGTAAACCGCCGGTCGCCTTTGTCGCTCGGCGCCATTGGCTTTCCCTGCGCGGCCTCGGCATTGAAGCGCCAGAGATCCATCGCCTGTTTCATGGCGGTCTGATGCAATTCCGCCTGCTTTTCCGGCGACTTCGCGAGATTGAACCACCAGTCCCAGAACGCGGCGCCATAGTCCTGTGCCGCGAGACCCCCGGTCATCTTGGCGAGCCTGGCGCGAAATTCGCGTTCAACGACGTCGATCTTGTCCATATCCCCGATTATAAAGTGTCGCGCAGCGCGAGGGTGTCGTCAGCGAGACGGGCGGGATCCGGGCGTGCGCGTTCCGCGATCAGCTTGCGGGCCGCCATGAAGTCCTTGCCGTGATTCACGGCATCGAGCGCGATCAGTTCGCCATCGCGAAGATAGCAGCAACTGAACGAGCGCGACGCAGGATCGCCGCGCAGCACGACCTTGTCATAATTCTGGCTGAGCCCGACGATCTGCAGCTTCAGTTCGTACTGGTCCGACCAGAACCATGGCGTCTTGTCGTGAACGACCGTCTTGCCGCAGATGTTCGCGGCGGCGGATTTCGCCTGCTCGAAGGCATTGTCCACCGATTCAAGGCGAATGCGCCGGCCGTAACGCGGGCTCGGATGGCTGCAACAGTCGCCGACCGCGTAGATATCCGGGTCGCTCGTGCGGCAGTTTTCGTCCACGGCGATTCCGTCGTCGCACTTGAGTCCCGCAGCCTCGGCGAGCGCGGTGTTCGGGACGAGACCGATGCCGACGATTGCGAGATCGGCGGGCACCTGGGTGCCGTCGGTGCATTCGACGGCGGCCACGCTGCCGTCGCCCCAGAATGCCTGGACCTTGCGATCGGTCAGGATGTTGACTCCGTGCGAGCAATGCTCCGACTGGTAGAAGCGGCTCATCTCAGGCGCGACCACGCGGTTCATCACGCGATCCATCATCTCGACGACGGTCACGTCGAGGCCGAGCTTGCGGAAAGTCGCGGCGCACTCGAGGCCGATGTAGCCGGCACCCACGATCGCGACGCGCACGCCGGGAGCGATCCTCGCGCGAATCGCCTCGACGTCTGCCAGCGTGCGGAGCACGTGCACCCCTGGAAGATCGGCACCAGGCACCGGCAGGGGCCGCGCGTGCCCTCCAATCGCCAGCACGAGCTTGTCATACGCAAGATCACCGCCATCGGCGAGGCGAATTTGCCGTGCGCCGGCGTCGATCGCGACCACCGGGTTGCCGAGCATCAGCTCGCAATGAATGCTTTCGTAGAAACTCGCGGGCCGGATCGGCAGGCGATCCGCCTCGAGCTCGCCGGCGAGGAACTTCTTCGATAGCGGAGGGCGCTGGTAGGGCAGCATCGGTTCGCCGGCCACCATCACGAGCCGGCCGTGGAAGCCGTCGCGGCGCAGGCTATCGACAACCTGCGCTGCGGCATGGCCGCCTCCTGCGACGACGATCGTGTCCTGCATGCAAGCACCCCCGGAAGCCCGTCACTTTATACTGGCGCGCCGCGCTGCGGCAGGGAGAGGCGATGACGATGGCATCCGGCAGGACCGGGGTGCAGAACACGGGACTCGTGCTCGGCATACTCGTGTTCGCGGCGACCCTTTTCACGGAACCGCCCGCCGGGTTGTCGCCCGCGGGCTGGCACGTGACAGGCACGATGGCGCTGATGGCGCTGTGGTGGGCTACGGAGGCTCTACCGTTTGCAGCCACCGCGCTCGTCCCGCTCGCCGTGCTGCCCCCGCTCGGCGCGGCATCGGCCGCGGATCTGGCGGGTGGTTACGGCAACACGACGCTGTTCCTGATTCTCGGCGGCTTTCTGCTCGCGCTCGCGATGGAACGCTGCAATCTTCACCGGCGCATCGCGTACGCCATCGTCGCCCGGGCCGGGGGCCATCCGCAGGGCCTGGTGCTCGGCATGATGTGCGCGACCGGATTCGTCAGCATGTGGGCGCAGAACACTTCGACCACCCTGATGATGCTGCCGGTCGCGGCGTCGGTCGCGGTGCTCGTTTCGCCGGATGCCGCGGTACACGACCGCGATGCGAGGAATTTCGCGAAGGCCATCGTACTCTGCGTCGCCTATGCGGCGACGATCGGCGGGCTCGGTACCGTGGTCGGCACGGCGACGAACGCGCTCGTGGTCGGTTTCATGCAGCAGAATTACGGAGAGACCATCAGTTTCGCGCGGTGGCTCCTGTTCGGGTTGCCGACCGTGGTGCTCCTGATGCCGGTCGCCTGGCTGGTACTGGTGAAATTTGCCTTTCCGTTCCGGCTCGGCTCGCAGGCGGCCGCCCGCGACCGGCTGATCGAGGCGCGTACGGCGCTCGGACCGATGTCGATCGCGGAGCGGCGCGTAACCGCGGTTTTCATCCTGACGGCCACGGCATGGATGTCGGGCCCCGTGCTTCGCCAGCTGCCCGGGCTCTCTGATTTCAACGACACGACCATTGCGCTCCTTGCGGGTCTCTCGCTTTTCACGATCTCGAATGGCGAGAAGGAGGGTGGCGGCCTGATTGCAGGTTCAGACCTGCGTCGCGTGCCCTGGGAAGTCCTGCTGCTGTTCGGCGGTGGACTCGCGCTCGCCGAGGCGATCCAGGGCAGCGGACTCTCGGCGTACATGGGCATTGCGCTTGCGGGCATCGGCACCTGGCCGCTCGTCCTGCTGATCGCGGCGATGGTGACCTTGCTCGTGTTCTGGACGGAACTGAATTCGAACGTGGCGACGGCGGCCACCTTTATGCCGATTCTCGCCGCAATCGCGGCAAGCTCCGACTACCCGGTGCTGCAGTTGGTTGCGCCCGCGGCCATCGCGGCTTCCTGCGGTTTCATGCTGCCGGTCGGCACGCCGCCGAATGCGATCGTGTTTGGGACCGGCCGGTTCACGATGCAGGACATGCTGCGCGCGGGCTGGCGCGTGAATCTCGCTGCGATCGTGATCGTAACGCTGGTTTCGACGTTGGTGCTGCCGCTGATCGCCTGACCGGTTACTTCAGGCGCTTCTTGCTGAGGATGCGGCCGTTTCCGAGGTCGATGTCGCAGCGATAGGCGGAGAAGGAGAGGGCCACCAGGGGTTCGCGGCTCTCGATCATGTAATAGTGATCATCCACTTCCGGCTGCTCGGCCTGCCAGAGCAGTTCGCCGGAAGGGGCGTAGGCACGCAGGTTCTGGATCGGATCGCGGCTTCGCCGCCGCGCGACGCCATAGGCCGGATCGTCGAGAAAGGCGTTCGGGTCAAGCAGCACAATGGCGCGGCCGTCCGCCCAGAAGGCGTCGCGGACCATGTAATCCATACGCACGGGCTTGCTGTCGATCTTGACGATGTCGCCGTCGTGGGAGACGGCGCGTGCCTTTCTATGCGGCATAAGTAATAATCATCTCACTGATGCAGCCTTTGGCGTCGAGTTCCGAAACAATCTTGCCCCATGCGTACTCGTAGGGCGGGTTACCCAGCTCCGCACGAAGCCATGCATCATGCGCGGCCTTACGCTTCAGCTCGTTTTCCATCGTCCATTCATCAGTTTCGTCGGTAGGCATTGCCATCAGTACCCAAACCTGATGGAGGCGATCCCCGTCAAACAAGAGGGTCGTCGCAATTCCAGCCTCGGGCCGGATGTTGACGCGCCTCCAGTCTTCATTGACATGTTCAACTTCTGCGGAGCGGCCGAGATCGGTCGCGAGAAAACTGCTGCGATCCACCTGCCGCTGGATTGTACCGGCAGCAAATGAAATCGATCCATCAAATACGCTGATTTTCACGTCACGGGCCCAGTGGATAGTCGCTCAAGTAACGCAGGCTGTTCGTGTACGAGGGTACTACGACTTGTGGCAGCCAACCGGGTCCATGTGTCTTGTTTGCGATCGCCAGTCCGAAGGCAGCAGGCGTGTCTTCAACGACTTCGTATGCGGCGACTCGCGATCGGAATGGTTTCGTATCGTGCCTTGCAACCTGCAATCCTCTTGAGAATGCTGAAGCGCTGTTCGTTGCTCGACGCAATGCGCTTCGAGTCGTGTAGAAGTATCCTTGGCCTGGGAAACCCGCGTAGATCAGGGTGCCCTTCTTCAGCGTAATGTCCTTGAAGCGATCGATACCGGGATACTTCGAGCTGCCCTGCAACGACCGTGCAAACTGGCTCGGTGCCTGAGACACGATCTCCGACCCACCCTTGCGGATGATCCCCGCCGCTCCGCCGACGAAGTAGCCGACATTTCCGAACTGCGTGCCGGCATGCCCCGCGTCGCTGTCGGGTTCATCG
>Ga0209705_10001774_pt1 | contig 11417 bp, 8 predicted proteins | sample PPLLaktember2015_5_FD_187262 | JGI IMG/M metagenome (GOLD analysis project Ga0209705, IMG submission 187262) | Freshwater sediment microbial communities from Prairie Pothole Lake near Jamestown, North Dakota, USA - PPLs Lake P8 Core (1) Depth... | ecosystem: Environmental > Aquatic > Freshwater... | reverse complement strand
CGTGACCTTGTAGCCCTCCAGGCGATAGGGGTCGATCGAGTTCATGAACAGGATGCCGAGGTCCTTCCCGATCCGGAGGCTGGCGTTGAACGCGGCGCCGTAATCGCCTTCGATGGCGACGAGGCGGGGGCCGAAGATGCCGGCGGCCTGCAGGCTCGAGGCCGACGTCCCTTCCTTGAGCAGGACGAAGGTCTCGAGGCCGGCCCGGGCGCCATAAGCCGCCGTGGACGCGGCCATGTTGCCGGTCGAGACGGTGCCGAACCTCTTCGCGCCGAGGGCGACGGCCTTCTGGACGGCCACGGCCGTGCCTCGGTCCTTGAAGCTCCCGGTCGGGCTCTGGGCCTCGTTCTTGGCGTGGACGCCGTCAAGGCCGAGGGAAGAGCCGATCCGGTCGAGCCGGACGAGAGGCGTCAGGCCCTCGCCCAGGCTGAGCGCCGGGTCGATCCGCTCGAGGGGCAGGAAATCGGCGAAGACCTCGAGGGCCAGCCGCCGGCCATCATGGATTCTGCGGCTACCGGGTCGTCCGGAATTCGCGACGAAGACCGGCTCACCGCACCCGGGGCAGAAAGGGGAGTGGGGGTCGCGCGAGGCCAGGGGCCCGCAGGCGAGGCATTCGAACTTGTCCATGGGCTTCTCCTTCGAGCGGAAGCCGGGATTATAATCCGAAAACGCCGTCCCGGCCAAGCCCGCGTTCAGAAAAAGGGGCGGCGTTGCGCGGCGCCGGCGATCCGGAGTAGAATCATCCGCCATGGACGACACGAAGCTCATGAAAGCCGCCCTTCGCGAGGCCGCCAAGGCCGCGTCCGGGGGAGAGGTGCCGGTCGGCGCCGTGATCGTCAGGGACGGGCGGATCGTCGCCCGCGGCTCGAACAGGCCCATCCGGTCGTCCGATCCGACGGCCCACGCCGAGATCGTGGCCCTCCGGCGGGCCGCGAGGAAGTCCGGAAACTACCGGCTCCCCGGCTGCGACATCTATGTCACCGTCGAGCCGTGCGCCATGTGCCTGGGCGCGATCGTCCAGGCCCGCATCCGTCGGCTCGTCTACGGCGCCCCCGACCCGAAGGCCGGGGCGGTCGCATCGACGATGCGATTCCCCTTCGCGCGCCTCAACCACCGGCCCGAGGTCCGCGGCGGGGTCCTGGCCGTCGAGAGCGCCGCGCTCCTCCGCGGCTTCTTTCGCGCGCGTAGAAACAAACGATGATTTCGGCTATAATCGAGCTTTGTTTTGCGTCCTGATCTTGCGGAGAGGTGGCCGAGTGGTTGAAGGCGACGGTCTCGAAAACCGTTATCTCGAGCAATTGGGATCGCGGGTTCGAATCCCGCCCTCTCCGCCATTGCCCGTCCGCCCATGAAAGCCATCCCCCTCGTCCTCACGGGCTACGGCCGCGTCGGCCGGGCCTTCTTCTCCCTCCTTCGGGAGAAGGGCGAGGACCTGGAACGGCGATACGGCCTGGGCTTCGAAGTGCTGGGCCTCGCCCGGGCGGAAGGCTGCTTCTATTCGGGCCGACCGCTCGACCCGAGGCAGATCTCGCGCGCGGGCGAGGCCTGGACGTCCGGGAATCCCCACTGGCATGAAGGGCTGAAAGCCGAGGATGTCATCGCCAGGCACGGGCGGGGAGGCTGTCTCGTCGAGTGCACGCTGTCCAACCTGGAGACGGGCGAGCCGGGGATGTCCTACATCACGGCGGCCCTCCAGTCCGGCTGGCACGCCGTCGTGGCCAGCAAGGGCGCCCTGGTCGTCGGCCTGCCGGCGCTCAAGGCTCAGGCGGCCGAGAACGGCGTACTGCTCAAGTTCAGCGGGGCCACCGCCGCCGCGCTGCCGACCCTCGACGTCGGGCTGTTCTCGCTCGCCGGGGCCCGCATCGAGGGGATCCAAGGCATCCTCAACGGGACCTCGAACTACATCCTGACCCGGATGGCCGAGGGACTGGATTACGGGGAGGCCCTGAAGGTCGCCCAGGATAAAGGGATCGCCGAGCCCGACCCGACCAACGACGTGGGCGGCTGGGATTCCGCCTGCAAGATCCTGCTCATCACCAACGCCTGCCTCGACACGGCTTACGTCCTCAAGGACGTCCATGTCGCCGGCATCGCCGGGCTGGCCCCCGATTTCGTCCGCTCCGCCAGCCGGGAAGGACGCTCGGTCAAGCTCCTGGCCACCGCCGCCCCGGGGCGTCTCGGCGGCCGATGGACCATCGACGTCCGGCCGTCGCTCATCGACGCCTCCCATCCGCTCGCTCACGTCAGCGGCACGGAAAAAGGCATCACCTTCCTCACCGACTCCATGGGCTCCGTGAGCGTGACCGGGGGCCGCTCCAACCCCCGCGGCGCCGCCGCCGCCCTGCTCAAGGACGCCATTAACATCTTCCGCCCGCCGTTCTGAGGAATCGGCCCTCCGGTTAGCGCTTCACAGCGATATCGATTGTCACATGTTCGGAATGGGGCCGGCGTCGATCGCGAGCGGTGAGAGGCCGCGGATGAGGGGATGAGGGGTTTCATCGGAGCGAGCCTAAAGCGGTGATCCAGCCATCACGGGAGGGAGACGCGGAGTCTTTGACCCGGCTCCGGAGCGGGATGGCGTGAAAGATCACGGCAGCGAGCGTAGATGGATCCCGAAACCCCGCCGCGGCCGCACGGAATGAAATGGGTGTATCGCATCGACAGAGGCGTCAGTGGATAGGGCGGGCGCGTTGACCGGAAGGCGCTTTTCTGATAAGGTTTTCCTCCAGGTATTATTCTTCATCGGAACCTGAGGAACGGAGAGGTGTCCGAGCGGTTTAAGGAGCACGCTTGGAAAGCGTGTGTGTGCCGTAAGGTGCACCGCGGGTTCGAATCCCGCCCTCTCCGCCATTCAAACGTGCGCGCAAAGGAGCCATGACATGGACAGCAAGGACCTCATCCAGCTCGAAGACATCTACGGCGCCCACAACTACCATCCCCTGGACGTCGTCATCAGCAAGGCCCAGGGGATCTGGATGCACGATGTCGAGGGCCGCAAGTACCTCGACTTCCTGAGCGCGTACTCCGCGGTCAACCAGGGCCACCGCCACCCCCGCATCGTCCGGGCCCTCATCGAACAGGCCCGCAAGCTGACCCTGACGTCGCGGGCCTTCCGCAACGACCAGTGGCCGATGCTGGCCAAGGAGCTCTGCGACATGACCGGCTACTCCATGGTCCTGCCGATGAACTCGGGCGCGGAGGCCGTGGAGACCGCGGTCAAGACGGCCCGCAAATGGGCTTACCAGAAGAAGGGCGTGCCCCAGGACCGGGCCGAGATCATCGTCTGCGCCAACAACTTCCACGGCCGCACGGTCACGGCCGTCAGCTTTTCGACCGAGCCCCTGTACCGCCAGGATTTCGGGCCGTTCACGCCCGGGTTCGTCATCGTCCCCTTCGGGGACCTCGAAGCCCTGGAGAAGGCCATCACGCCGAACACGGCCGCTTTCCTCGTCGAGCCCATCCAGGCCGAGGCCGGCATCCTCATCCCGCCCGACGGCTACCTCCGGCAAGCCGCCGAGCTCTGCAAGACGAACAACGTCCTCTTCATCGCCGACGAGATCCAGACGGGGCTCGGGCGGACGGGCAAGCTCTTCGCCTGCGAATTCGAAGGCGTCCGGCCCGACATGGTCGTCATCGGCAAGTCCCTCGGCGGCGGGTGCTACCCCGTCTCGGCGGTCCTGGCCGACCGGGAGCTCCTCGGCGTCCTCAAGCCCGGCGAACACGGCTCGACCTTCGGCGGCAATCCTCTGGCCTGCGCGGTGGCCCGGGAGAGCCTGAATGTCATCCGGGAGGAAATGCTGGTCCAGAACGCGGCCGAGCGCGGAGCGGCCTTCATGGAGAAGCTGCGCAAGGTCCGCAGCCGCCACATCAAGGACGTCCGCGGCCGGGGCCTCCTCATCGGCGTCGAGCTTCACGCCTCGGCCGGCGGGGCCCGCCGGTTCTGCGAGGAGCTGATGAAGGAAGGCCTCCTGTGCAAGGAGACGCACGACAACGTCATCCGCTTTGCCCCCCCTCTCATCATCAGGGACAAGGACCTCAACTGGGCGCTCAAGCGGATCAAGACCGTCTTTAGAAGACTGGCCTGAGCTCAGGCCGCGGACAAGGTGTCCGCTTTTGAGGACGGACGTGGGTTCGCCGCTCCTCTGGCACGACTAAGATTGTGTTTGGCATAATCCTTGCATCATTCCGGGTCAGGAGGACAAAGATGAAGAAGACCCTCGGCTTCCTTTTCTTCGCGGCGGTGCTGGTCCTCGTCGGAACCTCCTGCGTCAGGTACGTTCCCTACGACGGATCGGGACGCTATCCCGGGAATTACGACGATTACTATGACAGGGACCGATACGACCGCTATGATGACCTCGACAGCGCCTATTTCTACGACCAGCTGCAGCCCTACGGCATGTGGGTGTCCTACCGTCCCCACGGCTACGTCTGGATCCCGGGGAACGTCGGCTACAACTGGCGGCCCTATTCCCGCGGGCATTGGGCCTGGACCGACTACGGCTGGACCTGGGTCTCGGTCGAGCGCTGGGGCTGGATCGCGTTCCACTACGGCCGCTGGGGCTGGGACCGGCGCATGGGCTGGTTCTGGGTCCCCGACATCGTCTGGGGGCCGGCCTGGGTGGCCTGGCGGTGGGGCGACACGCACATCGGCTGGGCTCCGCTGCCTCCGGGCATCGACTACATCCCCGGGCGCGGTTTCGGGCGACATGACTGGAACATCCCCTACGACCACTGGAATTTCGTGCGCGGCCGCAACTTCATGGACCGGAGCGTCGACCGGTGGGTCCTGCCGATCGAACGGAACCGGACGATCGTCGACCGGACCGAGTTCGGCGTCAGCATCACCGAGCGCGACCGGCGCGTCATCAATGACGGCATCGATCCCGATATCATACGGCGGCAGACCGAGCGCCCGGTCGAGCGCTTGACCCTCAAGGACGCGACCCGTCCCGGCGTCGAACGAGAGGAGGGGACCGATCTGGTCATCTCCAAGCCCGTGATCCGGCGCAACGAAGCGGCCAAGCCGAAAGAGGTCCTGGACCAGGAGCGGGCCGAGAGAGAGATCAACAGCGAATCGAGCAGCCGGATCTACCGCCGGGCGCCCCGGAATGAAGAAGAGATCCTGCGCCAGGACCACAACAAGGAACAGCAGCTCATGAGAGAGAGTCAGGAGAGCGAGATCCAAGAAGCCCGGCGGAGGACCGAGCAGGAGAAAGCCAAGGTCCAGAACCCCGTCGAAAAGAAGAATGTGGATGAGCGGGCCGCGACCCGGGTCTCGGAGCTGAAGAAGAGGCACGAGCAGGAGAAGGCCGAGCTCGAGAAGCGTCAGAAGGCCGAAGCGGACAAGACCAAGAGACCGCCGGTCCGCCGGAAGACCGAGAAGAGCTAGGCTCGACGCCGCGCCCGGACCGTCGCGGCGAGCGCGGCCGCCAGAACGATCGCCCCTCCCGAGACCGTTCTCAGGGAGGGGCTTTCTTTAAGGAAGGCCAGCGCGAGGACGATGCCGTAGACCGGCTCGAGCGAGCTCAGGATGCTGGCCGTCCTGGCCCCGACGCCCTTCATTCCGTCGATGAAGAGCGTGTGGGCCGCCGCCGTGCAGAAGACGCCGAGGACCGCGATGAGGGCCCAATCGCGGCCCGAGCGGGGGAGGCCGGTCCGGAGGAGCGCCGGCGCCAGGAACAATCCCGCCAGGAGATCCTGATAGAAAGCCACGGCCAGACTCGAATGGCGGGAGGCCAGCCCCCGGTCGAGAACGGAAAGGATGGCGAACGTCAGGCCCGCCCCAAGCCCCCAGAGGACCCCCCGGACGACCGTGTCGGAGAGGTCGAAACCCGGAACGATCAGGGCGATGCCGAGGACGCAGAGGAGGCCGTAGACGAGGCTCTCCCGCTCCCATCGCTCCCGGGCCAGGAGCGGCTCCAGGAAGGCCGTGAAGACGGGGAAGCTCGAATAGGCGAGCAGGGCCACGGCGACCGAGGAGACCTGGACGGACTTGAAGAACATCGTCCAATGGGCGGCCAGGACCAGCCCGCAGAGAGCCAGGAGCGCCAGATCGCGCCGCGGCCTCACGCGGAAGGACGCCCGCGCCAAGGCCATCACGAGGGCCAGGGTCAGGCAGGCGAACAGGACCCGGCCGAAGACGATCACGACCGGGGGCAGGGCCAGCCATTTTCCGAACAACCCGGGAAAGCCGAAGAGGAGGACGGCCAGGTGGATCTCGGCGAGACTGCGGGAGCGCGAAGGCACGGCGCCATTATAATCCTTTTCCTTTGCGGACGGGGGGTTTTGTGCTAAGATAAACCTTACTTTTTTAGGGGAGAGCGGCCGTTTCCCGCTCCCCTACGCGGATGGCCGAAAAACCCATGTCTTACGAGATATTTGCGCGGAAATACAGGCCCTGGAAGTTCGAGGAGGTCGTCGGGCAGCTGTCCGTCGTCCGGACCATCCAGAACGCCATCAAGACGGACCGGATCTCCCAAGCCTACCTGTTCTCCGGGGTCCGCGGCACCGGCAAGACGACCGTGGCCCGCATCCTGGCCAAGGCCCTGAATTGCGCCAACGGCCCGACCCCGAATCCCTGCCCCGATAAGGCGCACCCCTGCCAGTTCTGCAAGGCGATTCACGAGGGGAGCGCCATCGACGTCCTCGAGATCGACGGCGCCTCCAACCGACAGGTGGACGACATCGAGCCCATCCGCGAGATGGTCAAGTACAAGCCCGTCTACACGCGGACCAAGGTCCTCATCATCGACGAAGTGCACATGCTCTCGACCCACGCCTTCAACGCCCTGCTGAAGACGCTCGAGGAGCCGCCGACGAACACCGTCTTCATCTTCGCCACGACGGAGTTCAACAAGGTCCCCGCGACCATCGTCTCGCGCTGCCAGCATTTCGAGTTCCGCAAGATCTCCCGCAAGGACATCATCAACCACCTCATGGACATTACCCGCCGGGAGGGCATCACCATCACGCCGGCCGGCCTGGCCCTCATCGCCGAGGCCGCCGACGGAAGCATGCGCGACGCCCAGAGCCTTCTCGACCAGGCCGTGGCTTTCAGCGGCGAGAACATCGGCGACGAGGACCTCAAGACGATCCTGGGGACCATCGGCCAGGACGTGCTCATGCGCTTCTCCTCGGTCGTCCTCGACGAAGAGCCCGGGGCGGTCTTCACCCTGGTCGAGAACATCGTCGGCGCCGGATACGACCTGCGCTTCGTCTTCGGCAAGCTCATCGAGCACTTCCGGGCCCTGCTCCTCGTCCGCTCGGTCGAAAAGCCCGAGGATCTGCTCGCCGTGAGCCCCGAGGGCCTCGAGGCCCTGCGGGCCGAGGCCTCCAAGGCGAGCGCCGAGGACCTCCTTCGCTTCCTCCTCGCCCTCCAGCAGGCGGAAGCGGGTTTGAAGTATTCGGCCCAGCCGCGGATCTACTTCGAGGCCTTCCTGGTCAAGCTCTGCCACTTCCGCAAGATCGTCCCCCTTCGGGACCTCATCAAGGACGTCGAGGCCCTCAAAGAGACCCCCCGGGGCGCTCCGTCCGGGCCGGCCGCCGGGCCGGCAAAGGGCGCCGCCCCACAGGGCGGCGTCCCCCGGCCTCATCAGTCCGGAGGGCCGAAGGCGGCCCCGTCCCCGTCCGGGCCGCCGCCTCCCCCGAAGCCCGCGGCCCCCGGCCCCAAGGACGCCTTCGCCCGGGTCCTGGAGAAGCTCGCCGTGGACCGGGCCCCCCTGGCGGCCCTGCTGGGGCAGTACTCCTCCGTCATGGTCCGCGACAACGTGCTCGAGGTCTTTTTCGGCAGCGGCCGGGGGTTCTTCGTCACGAGCATCCAGGAGAAGGACATCCGGGCCGTGGAGCGGGCCGCCTCCGAGGTCCTGGGCCGGGAGACCAAGGTCCGCTTCGCCGAGGAGAACGCCACCGACGGCGGGCCCATCCGGCCGGGGAAGGAGCTCGAGTCGGCCATGAAGGACCCGGCCGTCCAGTTCTTCATGAACACCTTCAAGGCCCAGGTCCTGTCGGCCGACCCGGTGGCCGCCACGCGCGACGCCGCGCCCAAGGGCCGCGGTCCCACGGAGAAGGACTCATGAAGAACGTCATGGACCTCCAGAAGATGCTCAAGTCGGCCCAGGAGATGCAGGCCCGGCTCCAGAAGGAGCTGGCCGCCCTGCGGGTCGAAGGCTCGAGCGGCGGCGGCATGGTCACCGTCGTCCTCGACGGCCACAAGGGCCTGCAGTCCATCCGCATCGACCCCGAGGTCGTGAACCGCGACGAAGTGGAGATGCTCCAGGACCTCGTCGTCGCCGCGTTCAACGACGCGGCCGCCAAGGTCGACGAGGCGCTGGCCTCGAAGCTCGGCGGCCTCGGGGCCGGCCTGAAGATCCCGGGGCTCGTCTGATGTTCGAGTACGCCCAGCCGCTCCATGACCTCATCGAGGAGCTGCGCCACATCCCGGGCATCGGGGCCAAGACGGCCCAGCGCATCGCCTTCTATTTCCTCGGCCTGCCGACCGAGGACACCGACCGCCTGGCCGAGGCCATCCGGGAGGCCAAGCGCAGGATCTTCTATTGCAGCCGCTGCAACAACATCACCCATGTCGATCCCTGCCTGATCTGCTCGGATACGGAGCGCTCCGACGAGACTCTCTGCATCGTCGAGGAGCCGTTCAACATCTCCTCCATCGAGAAGACGGGGGCCTACAACGGCCGCTACCACGTCCTGCTCGGCGCCCTGTCGCCCCTCAAGGGCCGCGGGCCGGACGAGCTCCGCCTCGGCAAGCTCACCAAGCGGATCGCGGAGGGCGCGTTCAAGGAGATCATCATCGCCACGAACCCGACGGTCGAGGGGGAGGCCACAGCCCTCTACCTCCTCCGCGTGCTCAAGGACTTCGGCATCCGGATCACCCGGCTGGCCATGGGCCTGCCGGTGGGCTCGGACATCGACTTCGCCGATCAGGTGACCATCAAGAAAGCCCTGGAGGGCCGGACGGAGCTCAAGGAATAAACCGACACGTCCCCGGCGACATTCGACCATACCGACGGAAGGAGTTCTCCATGGAATCGAAGAAGAATATGCAGACGATCGACGGGAACACGGCGGCGACGCATGTCGCCTACGCGTACTCCGAGGTCGCGGCCATCTATCCCATCACGCCGTCCTCGACGATGGGCGAGCTGGCCGACGAGTGGTCCGCCCACGGCCTCAAGAACATCTTCGGCCAGAAGGTGGACGTCGTCGAGATGCAGTCGGAGGGCGGCGCCTCGGGCGCGGTCCACGGCTCACTCTCGGCCGGCGCCCTGACGACGACCTTCACGGCGTCCCAGGGCCTCATGCTCATGCTCCCGAACATGCACAAGATCGCCGGCGAGATGCTGCCGACGCTCTTCCTCGTCTCGGCCCGCTCCCTGGCCTGCCAGGCCCTGTCGATCTTCGGCGACCACAGCGATGTCATGGCCGCCCGGAACACCGGGTTCGCCCTGACCTGCGCCGGATCGGTCCAGGAGGCCCAGGACCTGGCCATCGTGGCCACCCTCTCGACCCTGCGGACGAAGATCCCCTTCCTCCACTTCTTCGACGGCTTCCGGACCTCCAACGTCGTCGAGAAGGTCGATCTCGTCTCCTACGACACCCTGAAGGAGCTTTTCGAACCCCAATACCTCGAGGATTTCCGCAAGCGCTCCCTCAACCCCGAGCGGCCCATGCAGAAGGTCGGCCAGCAGAACCCCGACGTCTACTTCCAGGGCCGGGAGACCGTCAACAAGTACTATCTCGAGTGCCCCGGCCTCGTCCAGCACTACATGGACAAGGTGGCCGGAGCCATCGGCCGCCAGTACCACCTCTTCGATTATCTGGGCGCCCCCGACGCCGACAAGGTCATCATCATGATGGGCTCGGGCGCGGAGACCGCCGAGGAGACCATCAACCACCTCAACGCCCGCGGCGCCAAGCTCGGCCTGATCAAGGTCCGCCTCTACCGGCCGTTCGACGCCGCCGCCCTGGCCGCGGCCCTGCCCGCCTCGGCGAAGAAGATCGCCGTGCTCGACCGGACCAAGGAGCCCGGCTCGATCGGCGAGCCGCTCTACCTCGATGTCGCCGTGGCCCTCGCCGGCCGCCCGGTCAAGGTCATCGGCGGCCGCTACGGCCTGTCTTCCAAGGAGTTCACGCCGGCCATGGTCAAGGCCGTTTACGAGCACCTCGACGGTCCGGCCACGCACGGCTTCACGGTGGGCATCATCGACGACGTCACCCACACCTCGATCCCGGTCGGCCCGGTCCTCGACACCGAGCCCCCGGGCACGGTCCGCTGCAAGTTCTACGGCTACGGCTCGGACGGCACGGTCGGCGCGAACAAGAACTCGATCAAGATCATCGCCGACCATACCGACATGTACGGCCAGGGCTACTTCCAGTACGACTCCAAGAAGTCGGGCGGCGTGACCATCTCTCACCTCCGATTCGGCCAGCAGCCCATCCAGTCCCAGTACTTCCTCAACACAGTCGACTTCGTCGCCCTGCACAAGCCGTCCTACATCGGCCGCCTCGACATCCTCGAGGGCATCCGCGAGGGCGGGACCTTCCTCATCAACTGCGACTGGCCGGCCGCCGAGGTCTTCGAGCACCTGACCGAGGACATGCAGCGGACGATCATCGACAAGAAGGTCAAGGTCTTCACGATCGACGCCCTGAAGATGGCCGGCGAGCTGGGGCTGGGCCTGCGCATCAACTCGATCATGCAAGCCTGCTTCTTCAAGCTCTCGGGCGTCCTTCCCGAGGCCGAGGCCATCGCCCTGATGAAGAAGGCCGTCGAGAAGACCTACGGCCGCAAGGGCCCGGAGGTCGTCAAGATGAACTGGGACGCCATCGACCGGGCCGCCTCCGGCCTGGAGGCCGTGCCCGTCCCGGCCAAGATCACCAAGTCCGCCCCGGTCATCAAGATGGTCCCCGACGACGCCAGCGCCTACGCCCGGGAGGTCATCGACCCCGTGACCCGGTTCAAGGGCGACCTGCTGCCCGTTTCCAAGATGCCCCTCGACGGGGCCACGCCGACGGCCACGGCCCGGCTGGAGAAGCGGGGCATCGCCACCGAGTGCCCGAAGTGGCTGCCCGAGAACTGCATCCAGTGCAACCAGTGCAACTTCGTCTGCCCCCACGCGACCATCCGGGCCAAACAGATCGCGCCCGCCGACCTGGCCGGCGCCCCCGAGGGCTTCAGCACCATCAAGTCCAACACCAGGAACGACCGCGGCCTCCTCTACCGCGAGCAGTGCTACATCGAGGACTGCGTCGGCTGCGGCTCCTGCGCCGAGGTCTGCCCGGCCAAGAACAAGGCCCTGGTCATGACCCCGATCGCCGAGCTCCGCGCGGTCGGGGAGACCCAAAAGGCCGAGTTCTTCGACCGGCTCCCCGATAATGTCCTCGACGGCATCAAG
>Ga0209705_10001772_pt1 | contig 11418 bp, 9 predicted proteins | sample PPLLaktember2015_5_FD_187262 | JGI IMG/M metagenome (GOLD analysis project Ga0209705, IMG submission 187262) | Freshwater sediment microbial communities from Prairie Pothole Lake near Jamestown, North Dakota, USA - PPLs Lake P8 Core (1) Depth... | ecosystem: Environmental > Aquatic > Freshwater... | reverse complement strand
GTCAGCAAAAAGGGGGAAATAGTGTACCATCCTCATATAACGAAACTCCTGCTCCTAGACCGCCAGTAAGGTTTTTTGCCAATCCGGCACCGAAGATGGTCGTCAGACTTATAAATCTTTTTGAATAATCCCGGTAAAGGGTATAATATCCTAATCCGCCATTAAATTCAGTGAAATTTATTAATCTCGGTTTAAGACCTCCGGTAACATATGACCTGGTCGCAAAGCTTCTTTTCTGGCCGTAGCCTTCAGAAAAAGCAGCTATAAAAACCAATAAAGATATAAATGCAAGTTTCTTCACTTTAAAGATCTGGTATGTTTAGCATTTGCAATTCATTAAACGCGAATAAGTAAGTTTATATTTTACAGATGCAAGACGAGGAATTAATCAAAAAGCCCTGACAGCCCTGACAAATGGTGTATTGTCGTCCTTATACCATGTTCTTTGCTCGCTGGTATAAATGTTTTGCACCCAGGCACTACAGCTTTGAGTACCTTCACTCTCGATTGCTTCTGAAGAGGTCCAGTAAAAATGACCTTTCAGACTATATTTCTTATCAGAAGCAGATAAGGCCTTACATAAACAATCGAGTTCCAGCAGTGACGGTAAAAACCAGTCATTATATCCATTCAGAACCAGGTCATCACATATTTTTGCCGGATAATTGCCCAGTCCAAGGGTTGAAACAATTCGGGTTGTATTTGATTGTCCCCGACCCAAAGCTGTTGAAGTAACATTGGTCTTTTTGCAGTTTGTGCCATTATCCCAGATAATTCCCGTACTCTGATCAGTTTCAGCGGCTATCAGCCCATGTTCGCCGGTCTCATCCAGCCAGATTATGAATCCGCCGCCATGGGCTTCTGCCAGGCCAAATGCAGTCGTAAATTCTATGTCATTGCCATACGTTGTCCCGGCCTGATTAACTGCTTTAGCCCTGAAGTGGTATGTCGTACCCTTTGTCAATGAAGAAATATCTGCCTTTACATTTATTCCGGTATTATAAACCGGATCGTCTACACCTGGGACAATGTTTCCATAGCTAAGAGAAGGCCCGTATTCAAATGTTACAGTAGCAGGTAGATCTTTTGATTTTATACTTGCTTTTAATGTAGTGCCAGATGAATAAATGTCGGTCACTGATTGAGAAACAATTACCGGAGGTTCCATGGCAGGAACACTTGTACTGCCGCTTCTCTCACAGCCTGATAGGAATATAAATACTGCGATAATCGCAATAGTGAGCGATAAATGAAATCCATTGTCACTTTTCATCCGAGGCAAAATCAGTTAATTGCTGCCTGTGCAAAATCAACCGGGTGTCTTAAACTTTAATAAATTGCAAAAACTACTCCCCTGAGAATTCATCAAGATATTTCTCAAGGCCATATTCTGTGCATAACCCTCTGAATTCCTTCAGGAGATCTTCGCTGAAGGGGATACCCCTGTCTTTCCTGAACATCCGGGTCTCATATTCTTTTTCCCCGGCTGTATAGATCCTCGGCTGACCCGGCATTTTGCGCGAGGAACGCAAATCGCGGAGAATATTTCCGGCAGTTTTCTTAAAGTCATCCGGATCGGTAAATGCACTGATATCGATAGCCATAAAAAAGTGACCGATCGAATAGGGGACTTTCTTCCCATCGCTTATCCCTGACAGCATTTTCAGGTATGAACCCTGCTGCAGTGCTGACGAAAGTATCTCGACAACCGTTGCATACCCATATCCCTTGTAACCAGCCGTCTCTTCACCTGCGCCCCCAAGGGGCAAAAGTGATGCGCGCTCTGCAATGAGGTCTTTAAGGACCTCCCTTGAGTCGGTCTTGCCTTCACCATTTTCATCAATAACCCATCCTTTCGGAAGCTCCTTGCCCTCCCTGGCATACAGCTCCACTTTTCCCCTTTGTGCAATAGAGGTTGCACAATCGAGAAGAAATGGAAAAGCTTCATCGGTCGGAATGCCGAATGTCATGGGATTTGTTCCCAGCATATTCTCCACCCCGAAAGTAGGGGCGATGGACGGACGGGCATTGGTTCCGGTAATGCCAATCATGTTTTCCCTGACTGCCATAAGCGAGTAATAACCTGCGATGCCGAAATGTGTTGAATTACGCACTGCAACCATTCCCATACCATATGTTTTTGCCTTTCTTATAGCCAGTTCCATCGCCCTGTAGGAGATCACCTGTCCCATCCCGTTATGTCCGTCTATAACGGCAGTCGCAGGCCCCTCCCTTACAATCTCGGGATTGGTCACCGGATCCAGAATGCCATCTTTTATCCTGTCAAGGTATATCGGCTTGAGCCGATTCACACCGTGCGAATCGAAACCAAGTTTATCAGCCTGTATCAGGACATCTGCCACAATAAGGGCATCTTCATGAGGGATGCCTGCCTTGTTCATCACTTCGGTCATGAATTGTTCCACCAGTTTGAATCCTATGTATCTCATTTTCATATCTAACAGATCTATATTTATTTAGATTTTCTTACATTTACAAATGGTTAAGCTGACATTTATTTCCCTATGCAGAAATTTTTAAAGATATTGCCAAGAATTTCATCTGTCGTAATTTCCCCGGTTATTTCACCCAGGAAATGAATTGCCTGCCGGAGATCAATTGCGATAAGATCTTCAGGAATTCTTTCATCAAGACCTGAAATAACCCTCTCCAGACTCCCGGAAACATGGTTCAGGGCTTCGAAATGCCTGACATTGGTAATTATTACATCTTCCTGATTAAAGTTCCCCTTTTCGAGGATTTTGGCCAATCTGGCGCGGAGCTTTTCGAACCCTGTGAGGTATCTGGCTGAAATAAACAGGAGTGAGTCATCTATGTCAAGCCAGATCTTTCGTTTAAGGTTATCCATTAAAGAGGGATCACAATCATCAATTTTATTGACAAGCACTATCAGCCTCTTGTCAAAACCTGTGATCATTTTCCTTATTGAGTCAGCCCGTTGGTTTATCATTTCCGGTGTTTCGGATATTTCATCAACCAGAAGGATAACTGAGGCCTCCATTATTTTCTCATTGGTTTTCCTTATTCCGAGGCTCTCGATAATATCTGAAGTATCGCGTAAGCCTGCTGTATCTATAAACCTGTACTCCAAACCGTTAATAACTATGGAATCTTCAATTGAGTCCCTGGTTGTACCCGGGATATCCGAGACGATGGCCCTTTCTTCATTCAGCATTGCATTGAGCAATGTTGATTTGCCGGAATTCGGTTTCCCGACAATAGCAACAGGAATCCCGTTCCTTATAACATTCCCGAGGCTGAATGAATTTGCGAGCTTGTCAGCCAGATTTTTAACCTTTTTGATTATTTCAGTTAGTTCCTTCCGATCGGCGAATTGAACGTCTTCCTCCCCAAAATCAAGCTCGAGCTCGATCAGAGATGCAAATCTTAATAGCTCGGATCTAAGCTTACTTATTTCAGCCGAGAAACCACCGCGCATCTGATTCAATGCAATCCTGTGAGCTGCTTTTGTCCCGGAAGCTACGAGGTCAGCAACAGCTTCTGCCTGCGAAAGGTCCATTTTCCCGTTGAGGAATGCCCTTTGAGTGAATTCACCCGGCAGGGCAGATATGGCTCCGTTAACGATAAGAAGCTCCAGAATCCTTGTTACAATATATGATGAACCGTGACAGGATATTTCGACTGAATCCTCACCAGTATATGAATGAGGGGCTTTGTAGATATTTAAGAGGACATCATCAACCACCTCTTTTCCATTTCGGATCTCCCCGTGAACGACTTTATATCCGGCTTGCTCTTTAAGAATAAGAGTCCTGCCGATGGGGAAGAAGATCTTTTCGCAGATATCAAAACTGTCCGGACCGCTAATCCTGATTACTGAAATTGCTCCACCCGAAGAGGTTGCGGGGGCACAAATGGTTTCTTCCTTACGTGACATTTACTGATTCCTGATGAGAACAAAGATAATCGGTTATGGATCTTAATCCATTAAGAATTTTGTGTAAATTTAAAATGCAAACAAAATACCCTGGAGACCCGGTTTCTGAATTATGGATTATTTGTCTTGGGCACGGATCGCAGATCCGCGCCAGCGGTTATATTCCCGACTGGCTGCCGGCAGGCAGGGGATTAGGGTTCTTCGCTGCGCTCTGAATGACTGAATAAAATTTATTAATTCAACGTTAAAATGAAAAACAACTCTGACAGTTTTTTAATTGCCCGCAGGGATGCTGTGAAATTATTAACAGCAGGTTCTGCAGCCGGTATACTTGGACTTTTCGCATCTCCTTCAGCACGGGCTGAAACTCGTGTCACACCATCATGGGCAGCCGGACTCCCGACTTTAAGGATCAAAAGCGTAAAGGCGATTGCCACTGCCCCGGAAGGATCAAATCTGATCGTTGTAAAGGTCGAGACAACAGAGCCCGGTCTATACGGACTCGGGTGTGCAACATTTACTCAGCGTGCTATGGCAGTCATACCTGCCATCAACAGTTATCTGAATGACTTTTGCGTAGGCAGGGATGCCGATAATATCGAAGATATGTGGCAATCGGCTTATGTAAGTTCATACTGGCGTAACGGGCCTGTCCTGAACAATGCATTGAGCGGGCTTGATGAAGCGCTCTGGGATATCAAGGGTAAAAGAGCCAATATGCCAGTTTACCAGCTTCTCGGCGGTAAATGCAGGATAGCTGTCGATTGCTATGCCCACGCAAGCGGAGCGACACCGGAGGCACTTGCTGAACGGGTTCAGCTGTTTATGGAACAGGGATTCCGGCATATACGGATTCAACAGGGTGGTTACGGAGGAGTAGGTACAATGGAGAAAAAGCCCGATTTCAGGGAAGCCGGATTTGGAAGGGAAGAGGATATGTACATGGATCAGCGCACCTATCTTAAAATGGTGCCTGAGATGTTTGATTATATCAGGAAAAAGTGCGGAGAGGATATTGAGCTTCTGCACGACATCCACGAACGGGTGGAACCGCTTGATGCAATCAATTTAATCAGGCAGCTTGAGCAATACCGGCCCTACTTTATCGAAGATCCATTCTCTCCTGAAAACATGAAATGGTTCAGGCAGTTAAGAACCAGCACAACGGTACCGATTGCGATGGGTGAATTATTCAACAACATAAATGAATTCAGGGATTATATGGTCGACCAGTTGTTCGACTACATCAGGGTTCACCTGTCACAAATCGGAGGAATAACTCCAGCAATGAAGATAGCCAGGCTGGGTGAGTGGTTCAACGTTAAAACCGCATGGCACGGTCCGGGCGATGTTTCCCCGGTTGGTCACGCTGCCAATGCCCACATCGACCTTGCGGTATGGAATTTCGGGATCCAGGAATCGCATTTCTGGAGTGATAAGGCTCAGGCTGTATTTCCCGGATGCCAGACCTACAGGAACGGGTATATGTACATCAACGAAGCGCCCGGGCTGGGAGTTGACATCAACGAGAAGGAAGCCGCCAAATATCCTATCGGAACAAAATCAAACTGGACGCTGAGGAAGGGCGACGGTACAATCATAAAACCCTAAATGGGCACTGGGTGCTGGGTGCTGGGAATTTAACCAGAAACCAGGAACCAGAAACCTTCTTTTTACCTTTCGAGGTTCTGGATCGTGAAATTTGAGTCCTCCACCTTTCCTCCCTCACTGATATTGTTGAAGAGGATCTCTGATTTCCGGTTTGTGTTAAGGTTGTTTGCCAGCATATTCCTTACCATATATTTCCCGTCGCTGAGAGGATAAAAGCTTTTTATTTCGATTATTTTATAAAGCTCATTATCGAAATTGTAGAACTCCATTTTCTGCACCTGGTTTTTGTCCATGCTGACGTAGCTTATCTTCCTTGAGAAACCGTATTCATCAGCCTTGTCCTCATTGACAGGTATGCTTTCAATAATCCAGAGGTTGTTGGTTCCTGACTTTTCCAGGTGCCTGTAAGTGAAGTCGGGGATAGCTGGCGAGGCCATATCCGCATTCGAGAACTCGGAGCTCATGAAACTTTTACCTTTCTCAGAAGTAACAATCCGGCGGGTCTTTTTGAGGGCAGGCAGATAGATCCACATTTCGTCGGCTGAGTTTTTATTGTCAAAGACCAGCATTGAAGTACCTCTGACATCGGCAGGTTCGATAAACCTTATCAGCCTTTTCTCAAGGCCTTCAGAATAGCTTTTTGTCATCATTGAGATAGTCCGGCTGCGGGTTGATCCGTTTTTCTCCGTTATGGTCAGGACCACATTAGCGTTCAACGAGCCGGTAATGCTCAGATCGCGGCTTTTACCCATTATCAGCGCCGCATCAGGCTGTTGCGCAGCTGCCTGTAAAAGCGGCAGCATTAACACCAGTAATATTACTCTCTTTTTCATTTCTTTCTGTTTTTTTCTTTCCTGTTACAAATCCTAGAAATCCTGGTTTATATTTTATCAAAAAGGCTGGTATTATAACAAGTGAACCGATCAGGCACGATCCTATTGAGATGATTACCAGGTATCCAAAAAACCGGATCGAGGTGAAGCCCGAAAACATAAGCGCACCGAATCCGGCCATTACAGTTAAACCGTTGATTATAATGCTGCGTCCGATAGTCATAAGGGCCGCGGTAGTCGCTTCAGGGTAGGAAAATCCCGCCCTTAACTGAAGATTAAAGCACCAGATATACTGTATTGTGAAATCCACACCGACCCCTATCATAATGGATGAAAGGAGGGCCGTTGCGGCATCAAGTGCTATTCCGGTGTACCCCATAAAGCCGAAGAGGATCAAAATCGAGACAGTAAGAGGAATTGATCCGATCATGCCTCCTTTAAGTGATTTGAACGCTATTGTCAGGAGCAAAAGGACCGTAATGACTGCAAAAAGAAGTGATGAAATCTGTCCCCTTATAATGGATTCTGCAAAATCGGACATGATCACGGCATATCCTCCTATGCTCACTTCAGCCGGAATATGCTTTGTCAGTTCTGAAATCTTTGCTGTCACTGATTTGATAATATAATTCTCCGGTTCAGATAACCTGATAAGAATGTGCGCTTTTGTATTTTCCAGGTCAGTCAATTGCTTAAAGTCATCCGGACTGCCGCTCATGTTGTATAGCTCAAACATCTGGGCAATGGCTTCGCGTGTTACGGGGATCTTGTCAAAGTCACCTTCAGTACTGGTGTAGATGGCCTTGCTCATTTCCCTTACAACCTGTGATATGGAAAATACACTTCCTACTCCTTCTTCCTTCTCGATTCCTGTTGTGAGCCTGTCGATTCCCTGCATAATTTCAGGGTCTTTTATATCACCCTTTATCATGACCGAGATAGTCTGCGACCCCCCGAATTTTGAATTAATTATTGCTGAGGCCTGCCTTATTGGATGTTTAGGGGCAAAGTAGTTTTCCTGGTTGGTATTGATCTTCAGGAATCCGATTCCCGACGCAAACAGGATTATTACAATTGCCGAGACGAGCAGTACTTTGCCGGGATACTTAATGATCATCTCTGAAAGCCTGTCAAGCATTTTATCAAAAAACCCCGTCTTGCCATTCTGCCTCTTTTTGGGAATAAGCCCGGAGCCACTCACAAATATCATGGCAGGAATGAGCAGAAGACTCATTAGAAGGGCTACAGAAACACCTGCTGCAGCAAGAACACCGACCTGTTTCGCCGGAATTATCGAATGGGTAAGCAATCCAAGAATTCCGGCGACAGTTGTAAGACCACTGAAAAGGATCGGCATATTCAGCGATTTGATAAGTATTTTAACAAGCTCCTTTTTGGAAGCCCCGGGATGGCCGGAGCTCAGCTCCTGAAATCTTGCAACAAGGTATATCCCGTAATTATTTGCCACTGCTATCAGAATAACCGGTACCAACAGTGTTATAATTGACATTTTCCAGCCAATCAGCGGGATCATAGCCAGACTGAATGCAGTTGTAAGAATCACAACACTGAAAGGCAGCATTACACTCCGCCATGGTCCCAGGTTGGTCTTAAGAATCAAAAGCATTATCAGAAGGGCAGCAGGGACAAGGATTAATGCATCCCTTCCGACATCCCTGACCAGGCTTTGTCTTATATAGGGCAGGCCGCCTTTGATGATTTTTGTATTTCCGGGATTCGAGCTGATAATTGAATCGATCCTCTGAAGTGTCTCTTTTTCGGTAACTGAATTATTTACCGTCGCGGTGATTGAAGCTGATGTCAGATCCGAAGAAACGACAATACCCCTGGCAAACCTGTTTTCAAGAATTTCCCTGCCAAGCTGTTTCAGATCATCCGTTTCAGAAGGGATCCTTTTAATAAGGGGATCGACGGTCATCATTCCTTCTTCGCTCCTGATACTGTTGATTGTGAAAGGAGATATCCGGCTGCTTATTCCATTTATTCGTGAGATAGAACGATCTATACTCTTGATTTGATTAAGATTATCGTTAGTGATTATACAGCTGGACGAGAACAGGATAACTATCATATCCTGTACACCGAATTCCTTTTCAATTTTATCAGTTTCAACTCTCGACCTGATTGTCCGGGGGACATAATTCCGCATCTCAGGATCAATTTCAGTCCGGGGAATCATCAGAACCGATCCGATCCCGATCGAGACGCACACAAGGATTATGATCCATCTGTACCTGTAAATAAAATCTGCCATAATATTAAAAATCAACTCTCAGTGAAACATAGGCGCCATTCATGAATTCATCAACAATATCGTAAAGTGACCCCTTCCGGCCTGAATAAATCTCAGCTCCCAGGGTGATTGTAAATCCGTCGGCCGGCTTTATTTTTACTTCAGGGATAACAAGCAGGTCATGTGATGTAAAGTTGTACAGCGACATGACTGAAGGTAAAAGCTTTCCGTAAATGAAATCAGCTTCCACCTGGAGTCCAACCGAATGATAATATCTTTTTAACTGATTATTGTAAAGTCTGTTAAATGCCCCCACCTGCAGCTTTGCATAATCTTCGATGTTAAAGCCTGGGATTGCAAGAAGCGCCGCCAGTTGTGAAATATCCAGTTCAGTACCGATCAATGGTTCAGCTGAAGCTGGAGTGTAACCAGAAACATACTTCCCGCTGTATTCTCCTGTAAATCGCCAGATACCTGCCGACCGGTCAGCTCCCAGGGCCCATTTCAGTTCAGGAAAGGGAACGTACTCGTTGGTCTCATTTGACAGTTTCGGATCTGACCAGGCAGCTTCTCCGCGTAAACCTACCGGACCAGCTGCAGTTTCAAAATCAATACCTAATACCCTTGTGCTGTAAGGTTTTAAGGATAATTCAATATATGGCACCGGAACCGGCTGGGTCAGGTCGAGACTGAATTCGGTGAGTGCAATCCCCGGCATCGGATCAAAGCCGTTGAACCAGGAAAGGCTCCAGTCGAACTGATTAAGATTGAAATCAGCCTTAAGACCATAGCTGGTCATTTCCTTTCCGGTCAGAAGCGAAGGCAATTGATTGATTTTAATATAGCCAGCCAACGGAATAGGATCGATTAAAAGCACTGAGGTCCTGTAGTATGGAACTATTACAGCTTCCAGATTCACCTTTTCAAATGGATAGAAATTGGCCGAGGCCAGAAGGTTACCCATGTTCATATCCTCCCTGTCGGGCGACCGGTTAATTGTATTCAGTGGGGATAACTTTGAAGTAGGATTTGTAAAATCACACCGGCCCCATTTAATAATCTTCTGGCCCAGGGAGAAATTCCATTTCCGGCCATTTACCTGCACCCAGGCTTCCCGGATATCGAGCTTACTTACAGGTTCGAGGAACTCAGTCCCATACCTGAAACGAAGGTCAGCATAAGTTTTGAAGTTACTGCCGTTTCCGGTTTCTACCGTAAGTCCCGCATCAGAAAATGAACTTGGGAAATAGAGTTTATCATCAGTTTTGTCAATCCAGGACCAAAGACCGCCCCTTACAAATCCTCCAATTACCTTTTCCGGATGAGAATTGCCAGGGCCGGTCACTGAAATAGTATCCTGGCTAAAAAGAAAGTTACTGGTGCCATACAGTAAAGCCAATATAATGACCGGGAGCTTCATTAGATATTTTTTTGCAAATGAACTGCAAAAAAGGAAGCCCGTCGGCTTATCCGCTTATTCCGTACCTGTTGGAATTGAACTACTGGTTCGTCCCGCTGAATCCGTACTCCTCTATTTTGTTATTCCTGTCAGCTTTTCGCGGTATTCACTTGGGGTCCGGCCGGTCTGGCCCTTGAAAAATGAATTGAATGTTGTTTTGGAATTGAAGCCCGCATCCATTGCTATTGCGAGTATCGTGAAGTTGTTGAATTTCGGGTCGCTGAAACGTTCCATCACCTCCTTTACCCTGTATTCATTAATGAATGTAAAGAAGTTCCTTTTATATTTTTCGTTCAGGACCTGGGTTATATGATGCCGGGGGATACCGGTTTTGGCTGAAAGGTCGTGAATTGTGAGATCGCCATCGAGGAAGGGCTTATTTGTCTCCATGTATGAAAGAAGCTTCCCAAGGTATTTTTCAGCCTGGGTTTCCTTAAGTCCGCTCCTTGAATACTTTTCTGCTTCCTTCTTTTCAATGTGCTTGTCAGGCTTAAATACCTCACCGAAAATTACAGGCTGTTTTATTCCATAAAAGCTATAAACGCCCGAAAACAATGCTATAAATCCAAAAATAACGAAATAGGGGTCGAACGGGATGATATTGCCAATCATATTCAATCCGCCAAGAATGAATAATATAAAGAACACAACATAGAAGCTGATCGAAAGTATCTTAAGCCAGTTCAGGGTGATCTTCTGGGAGGTGAATGATACAAGGTTCTTGAGATTCTCCTGGTGGCGTCTTATCTCGATAAAGGAAAGAGTGCTGTAAAGTGTAATTGAAAGAAAAAATGTGACAGAATATACAATTCTGAGTGCCATCAATTTATCTGGAATGAAAAAACCCCTGAGATCCTTTACAAGTGGTTCTGATCTGAAAATTACCGAAACCGTAAAAAAACCTATAAAAGGGATAAAATGGAGCAATTCAAGCCAGTTGAATTTACGTTCGGGATTGGTCATGAACTTTACATAAAGCCAGAGCAGGGGACCGTAGGTAAATGTAATGAATGGAAAGGAGTACATCTCTATGACATTGCTGTTTATCAGGGCGAAGATCATTTCGATGCAGATCATGAAGAGCCATGCTGCCATGAGGCGATTGGCAGTTGTATATGGCTTCTTTGTAGAAATCAGCAGACCTGCAAAGAAGGATTGTGAGATCCCGATGTAGAGAACGGGTTCAATGGTTGCCATCTTAAGTAGTTATGCGGTTATGCGGTTATGCAGTTTTGCAGTTATGTCGAAGCGAAGCGGAGACCCCGACCGCAGAGTCGGGGCAGTCATGCAGTCTTGCGGTCTTCTGTCTTCTGTCTTTTGTCTTCTGTCTTCTGTCTTCTGT
>Ga0209705_10001771_pt1 | contig 11425 bp, 8 predicted proteins | sample PPLLaktember2015_5_FD_187262 | JGI IMG/M metagenome (GOLD analysis project Ga0209705, IMG submission 187262) | Freshwater sediment microbial communities from Prairie Pothole Lake near Jamestown, North Dakota, USA - PPLs Lake P8 Core (1) Depth... | ecosystem: Environmental > Aquatic > Freshwater... | reverse complement strand
ATGGGGGGCAGGGAGGAAGAAGAGTTTCTGTCTCCCCTCTCCCAGTCCTAATCCAAAGAGCCCTCCTGACCCAAAAGAGAGGAAGGATTGGATAATCTGGAAACTGGTTCCTGTGGGATCCTCCCAGGGCCGGATGAAACTCATCAGCCTTTTATACCGGTATCCGACGTTCATCAAAAGGGTGTAGGCCACAGGAATGGTAAGTAATAGGGCACCTGCCAGATAGATCACCCTGGCCCCGCTGACGAAGAGAAGCAGGAACACCATGGCCGAGAGAAAGAGAGCTGCCCCTAAATCGGGCTCTTTCGCCACCAGAACGACAACCAGACCGGAAAGAAGGACGGTGGGAAGAAATCCAAAGGAAAAACTGCGGATCTTCTCGTCTTTCTTCGTCAAGAAGTAAGCCAGAAAGATGATCAAACCTAACTTGGCGAACTCCGAGGGCTGGAAGGAGACCGACTGAATTTTCAGCCAGCGCATGGCTCCTCCGGCTCGATACCCAATCCCCGGGATCAGTACGGCGACCAATAACAGGATAGAGACAATGAGAATGGGATAGGCCAATCGTTTCAGAATCGTATAACGGAAGAACAGCATGAAGATCATCAGGATGCAACCGACTCCCGCGAAGAGGGCCTGTTTTTTCAAAAAGTAGTAAGAATCTTGGAAACGGTCTCCCGCCATGATGGCACTGGTGCTGTAAACCATGACAATCCCGACCCCTACCAGAGCCAGCGTTACAATCAACAGTATGAAATCGATTCTTCCTCTTCCCTTCATATCTTTGGTTAGGAGTTCGGTAGGGAACGGTTTGAAACCGTTCCGTACAGGAGTTCGGAGTTTCGTCTTGGACTCCGAACTATAGTGGACGTTGGAAGAATGTTGTCATTGCGAGGACCCCGCACTTGATGCGGGGGACGTGGGTCGTATCGACCTTCACGGAGTTTACCCTGAACGAAAAAACGAGATTCTTCGCTTCGCTCAGAATGACAACAAGTGAAGGGTTCGCAATGACACGACGTTCACTATAATACCTCCGCCTTTCACAGGAGGCGGACGGCCTCTTTGAAGACCTTTCCCCTTTCTTTGTAATCTTTAAACATGTCGAAGCTTGAGCAGGCGGGAGAGAGAAGAACCACCTCTCCTCTCTTCGCCGTCTGATAAGCAAGGAGGACTGCCTCCTCCAAAGTCTTTGTCATGGTCGTTTCCGTTAACCCTCCCAGTTCCCGCCCCATTCGCTCCTTTGCCTCTCCAATGAGGATCAGCCGCTTGACTCTTTCCTTGATCGGGTCTCGAAGGGGGCTTAATTCCCCGTTTTTGTCCTTTCCCCCTGCAATCAGGATGACGGGAGTTGAAAAGCTCTGAAGAGACTTGACCACGGAGCCCACATTCGTTCCCTTCGAATCATTAAAGAACCGAACCCCATCGATTTCCCGAACGAATTCAAGGCGATGTTCAAGACCTTCAAAGCGATCAAGGGCGGTCTCCATCGCTCTCTTCGAAGCACCGTAAATCTTGGCTGCGGTGAGGGCCGCCATCATATTCTCCAAATTGTGAACGCCTTTCAGGGGAGCCTTCGCCAAGGAATAGCTCTCCTCTTTCCCTTTGAGCCTAAGGACGATCTCCCCGCTGTTCGAGAAGGCGCCCTCTCGCAATCTTTTTTTTAAACTGAAAAGGACCTTCTTTGCTTTGACCCTCTTCCCAAGCCCGGTGACGATTGGATCGTCCCCATTGAGAATGGCCACATCTCTTGAGTTCTGATTCACAAAAATTCTTGCCTTCGCCTCAATATATTCCTCATAACTCGTGTAACGATCGAGGTGGTCTTCGGTGATATTCAAGAGCACAGAGATTCTGGGCCGGAAGGCTTCGATGGCCTCGAGTTGAAAACTGGAGATCTCCACCACCAGCACCTCCCATCGATCCCCTCCCTCTGCGAAAAGAACCAAGGGTTCTCCCACATTGCCTCCCACACCAACCCTCTTTCCGTCTTCTTTGAGCATCTCACCGATGAGGTGGGTGGTGGTGGTCTTTCCATTCGTTCCCGTCACAGCGATGATCGGAATTTGGATAAACCGGCAGGCAAGTTCAACTTCGCTGATCACCTGAATTCCTTTCTTCAGGGCTTTCTGAATGGGATCCATCTTGAGATCAACTCCAGGGCTCACCACAATGAGATCCTGGCTGAGAAAGGTTCTGGACGGATGGCCACCCCACTCCATTTGGGAGAGCCCCATCCCTTCCAATTCCTGAACCACCTCTCCCATCTCCTCCTTCGGTTTCATCTCTGTGGTGCTGACGATCGAACCCTTGGCTTTGAGGAAGGCGACCGTCGCCAGTCCTGTCCGCGCCAGCCCTACCACTAGTACTTTTCTTCCACGAAGATCCATCTGCAACCTAACCCCGTTGCAAAATGCAAAATGTAAAATGCAAAATGAAAAATGGCTTTGAGCATAATTTTGAATTTTGCACTTTGCAATTTGCAATTTTCATTGAGTCTTACCTGAGTTTCAGCGTGCTCATCGCAATCAATCCCAAGATGATGCCAATGATCCAGAATCGGACAATGATCTTGGGCTCGGCCCAACCTTTCAATTCAAAGTGGTGGTGAATCGGTGCCATTCGGAAGACTCGCTTCTTGCGCAACTGATAAGAGATGACCTGAATGATCACCGAGAGAGCTTCCATGACAAAGATCCCGCCTACAATGACAAGAAGAAACTCCTGCTTGGTGATTACAGCGATCGCTCCCAGGGCAGCCCCCAGAGAGAGCGAGCCCATATCCCCCATAAAGACCTGGGCGGGATAGGTATTAAACCAAAGAAAACCCAGGCCTGAGCCGACCATGGCGCCACAGAGGATGGTCAATTCTCCACTCCCTTTAACAAAGGGGATCTGAAGGTAACTGGCAAATCGGAAGTTACCCGCAAGATAACAGAAGAGCATGAAGGTCCCGCTTGCAATGAGCACCGGCCCGATCGCCAACCCATCCAGTCCGTCCGTCAGATTGACTGCATTTGCGGTACCCACAATGACGAGGACCGCAAAGAGGATGTACCAGCTTCCCAAATCGGGCATCACCTTCTTGAAGAACGGAAAGATCAACCTGGAGTCGTGGCCAAAGGAGTAAAAGAGGATCAGGCTGATCACAAGAGCCATCATCACTTGAATAGGGAACTTATATCGAGCCTTGATGCCGATCCCCTTACGATCGCGCATCTTCCTTAAATCGTCCAGAAATCCTAAACCGCCAAACCCCAGCGCGGTCAACAGAACCATCCAGGTATACCGATTGGTCAGGTCGGACCAGAGAAGCGTTGGGATGAGGATGGCCGCCAGAATAAGGCTCCCCCCCATGGTGGGAGTTCCGTTTTTCTCCAGGTGCCGGGAAGGGACGTCCTCCCTCACCACCTGTTGGATCTGAAAATCCTTCAACTTCTTAATCAGCCACGGCCCGATAACGAAACTGATGAGAAGACCGGTGAGAATGGCATAGATGGTTCTGAAGGTGATGTATCGAAAAACATTGAAGAAGGAGAAATATTCGTGGAGCGGATAGAGGAGATGGTAAAACATCCTTTCAAACCCTCCTTTCCATCAGACCTTCAGCAATTTTCTCCATTCCCATCCTTCTCGAACCCTTGACCAAGATCCAATCTCCATCCCGGACCATCTTTTTCAATAGTGAAATGGCTTCCGCATGGCTCTCTACAATTCTTGCTTTTTCCGAATCCAATCCATGACGAATCGCCGATTCAACGAGGACGGGTGCCTCCTCACCCAAAGCGAGAAGAAAATCGATGGAAAGCTCCCCAACTTGGTTTCCGATGAGTTGATGAGCTTCCACGGAATAATCTCCAAGCTCCAGCATATCGCCCAGCACCGCAATGCCCCTGCCCTTTCCTTTCATCTCCGACAGGATCTCCAGAGCCAGTTGCATCGACCTTGGATTGGCATTGTAGGCGTCGTTAATCAGGCTGACTCCCCCTTTAAGACGACGGATCTCCATTCTCATGGGAAAGGGGGAGAGATGCTCCAGGGCCTCCTTCACCTTTTCCAATTCAATTCCAAAGAGGCTGGCGGCCGCAATAGCAGAGAGCGCATTCGGAACGAAATGTCCACCCAAAAAGGGAAGGATCATCTCCATGGTCACTCCCTCCATCATCAGGGTGAACGAGGTCCCTTCGACTCCTTTGAGCCGAATCTCCTTAGCCATCACCTCTGCCGGATGGTCTATCCCGAAGGTGATTTTTTGACCGTGAAATTCGCTGGCTAGATCGATCACCCTTGGATCGTCTTGGTTCACCAGAATGGTCCCATCCTGTCTCATCCTTCGAAAGAGCTCTCCCTTTTCTTCCTTAACCCTCTCCAGGCTTCCCATGCCCTCGAGATGAACCTTCTCGATATTGGTGATCAACCCGACATCGGGCTCTGCGATCTCGGTCAGCCTCCTGATCTCACCCGGCACATTCATTCCCATCTCGACCACCACGATTCTCTCCAGTTCGGTAAGGTTGAGCAGGGTGAGGGGGAGGCCGATGAGGTTATTCAGATTCCCCTTCGTTTTGAGAACCGGAAAGCTGCTCTCGAGGCAAGCGGAGATCATATCCTTTGTGGTCGTCTTCCCGTTGCTTCCGGTTAATGCCACCACAGGGGTCCCAAATTGACGCCTTCTCTCCCGGGCGATATCTCCCAGCGCATGAAGCGCATCCTTCACAGCGATCACCGCACTTGGACGGTACCCATTCCACCGAATGTCCCGAACCCTATCCTCCTCGATGATCACTCCTCCCGCCCTCTTCTTGAGCGCCTCTATGGCAAAGTGATGGCCATCGAAGCGCTCTCCTTTCAGGGCGATGAAGAGTTCTCCTTCGGCAACCGTTCTCGAATCGGTTGAGATTCCCCTAAAGGAGGTCTTCTCCTCCCCTTGGAGGAGTCTTCCTCCCGTCGCCTTCAAAATCTCTTCAAGGACGAAGGTCATCTTTCCTCCAGAGCCTTTTGAACCTCCACGCGATCGTCAAAAGGAAATGTCTGCTTCCCGATGATTTGATAATCCTCATGACCTTTGCCAGCGATGAGCACCGTATCCAGCGGTTGGGCGAGATGGATGGCCATTCGGATCGCTTCCCTTCGATCCGGGACTTTCAGGTACCCTTTCCTTGATCTCCACGCCCCCATGTCATTCCGATGCCATTCTTCCAGCGGAAGGGATTTGAATCCTTTCTCCACCTCGTCCATGATGGCCAGAGGATCTTCTGTCCTCGGATTATCGGAGGTGAGAATAGCCAGATCGCTATATTTCCCAGCCACCGCTCCCATCAAAGGCCGTTTGGTTCGATCCCGGTCTCCTCCACAGCCAAAGACGGTGATGATCTTTCCATCCTCCTGAATGTTCCTGATTCCCGAAAGGACTCGCTCCAGGGCGTCCTGTGTGTGGGCGTAATCCACAATGACATGAATCCCTTTCCGGTTCCGCACTTTTTCAAACCGGCCGGACACCCCTTCCAAAGCTTCCACTCCGTCCTTGATGGTTTCCAAAGGGATACCCATCCCGATGCTCGTCGCTACGGCAGCCATGATGTTGTAGAGGTTGTATCGGCCCACCAATGTCGAATGGACCGAAAATTCTCCCTTGGGCGTCTTCAACCGACAGGAGAGGCCATCAAACGTGGAACCCATCTGATCTGCAGTGACATCACAGGATGGACCCATTCCGTAACGGATCACAGGAAGATCAATCCCTTTCACCATCTCTTCTCCCCGGGGATCGTCAGCATTCGTCACGGCGAATCGCCCAGGTTTCTGACTCTGCATCAAGAATTCCGCAAAAAGCTTCCTCTTGCTCTCAAGATAATGCGCAAGGGTCTTATGATAATCGAGATGGTCCAACGTAAAATTGGTGAAGATGACATGGTCGAACTGGCACCCAAAAACCCGGTCGAGATCGAGTCCGTGGGAAGAAACCTCCATGATGACATGAGAGATCCCCTCCCTCACCATCTCCCGCAGGACTCTCTGAAGATCTAAGGATTCTGGAGTGGTGTTGGAGGCCCGGGTCACCTTTTGACCGTACCGAGTGTTGATCGTTCCGATGACGCCCACCGGATATCCCGCTTTCTTGAAAATCGATTCCAGAAGGTAGGTGGTGGTTGTCTTTCCATTCGTTCCAGTAATGCCGACGAGTTTGACCTTGGAGGATGGATTTCTGTAAAAGTTTGAGGCAGCCTTTGCCAGGGCCTTCCGGCTATTTGGAACAAAGACCGTCGTCCGGTTGGGAACCTCCCGCCCCTCCTCTAGAAGAACAGCCTGCGCACCCCTCTCGACCGCTTCTTCGATAAATTGATGCCCGTCAAATTCCGATCCCCGGATCGCTGCAAAGAGAAAACCTCTCTCCACCCTCTTTGAGTGGTAGGCAATTCCCTTAATCTCTTGAAGAGGATCCCCGGCTAATTTCCTGATCTCAATTCCTTCCAAAAGCTTCCTCAGTTCCATGGGTGCATTTTTGATAAACCCCGTTAGAAGGTCTTCGACCTTCCAACCGGAGCCCTCATACGGGGCTTTAAACCTCGTGTTCGCTCCAAAAGGAATTTTATCCTCATCCCCGCTGCAAGCAGCGTGGCTTTCTAACGGGGTAAATTAAACTACCCTGTTTTCATTGCGAAAGGTGACTGCCCATTTAAATTTATATGGAGGACTGAAATTTCAGATAACAAATATCCCCCTTCTCAATTACTGTCCCCGGCCTGGGGGTCTGCTCCACAACCCTTCCGTTTCCCGAGAACTTTATAATCAACCCTTTTCCCTCGATACGGCTCAGTGCCCTGCGCATCGGCAATCCGGTGAGGTCAGGCATCACGGCCTTCTGCGCACCCTTCCCCACTTTTACGCCATCGATTGTCGGTTCACTCCAGGAGGCCTCTTGCTTCGAATAGAAATCGGCCCTGTTCTTCACTATGAGCGTCCCCTTTGGATGCACATTAAGATAAGGCAGCACCTTCTCCATAATCGCTTTGAACACGGGAGCTGCCACCACGCCACCCGTCTTCGATCCTTGAGGTTCATCAATGACGACTAAGAGGACGATCTTCGGGTCCTCTGGAGGCACAAATCCAATAAATCCGGCGTTGGTACGATCCTCTGAATACTCTTTAAAGAGGGACTCCACCTTTTGAGCTGTCCCTGTTTTTCCGGCCACTTCATATCCTGTCGGTACAGCTCCTTCCCCTGTTCCCCCCTTCTCGGTCGCCCCTTTGAGCAGGCCGACCACTTTTTTGGCGGTCTCTTCCGAAATCACTCTCCTGACCATTTCAGGTTGAAAGGATCGGACCACCTCTTCCTTCTCGTTCGTAATTTTCTCCACCACATAGGGCCTCATCAGGACTCCTCCATTGGCAATGGCTGACAGGGCGGTCACGAGTTGCACCCCCGTCACCGAAATCCCCTGGCCAAAGGAGATCGTGTCCAGAACCACCGGAGGCCAGTATCTTGGATGGTGAACAATCCCCTGTCCCTCACCCGGAAGGCCCACTCTCGTCTTCTCTCCAAACCCGAAGGCGCAGATGTAGTTGTAGAGTCGCTCCTTCCCCATCTTCTCGGCGACCTTCGAGGCCCCGATGTTACTCGAATACTTGATGATTTGCTGAAACGTCAGCCACCCATGCTTCGTCTGGTCATGGATGGTTCGGTCATAGACTTTATACGAACCATTCTCACAATAGAAGGAGTCTGACGGCCGGACGATCTTTTCTTCTAATGCCGCAGCCGCAAGGAAGGTTTTAAAAAGCGATCCAGGTTCGAAGTTATCGGAGATCACTTGATTCCTCCAGCTTTTCGATCGGTATTGGTAGTAATGGTTTGGATTGAAAATGGGGTTCGAGGCCATGGCCAGAATTCTCCCGGTACAAGGCTCCATGGCGATAGCCATTCCTCCCTTGGCTCCCCACTTTTGCACTGCCCGATTCAGTTCCGCCTCGACCACATGCTGAACATGCTTATCCAGGGTGAGAAAGATGTTCCGGTAATGGTCCTCCTTTTTTGGAACGGCATCCCCCATCACCAGCTCACGACCCAGGGCATCTCTTGACATGGTCCAGACATGATGATTTCCGTTGAGCATCGCATCGTACTGAAATTCCACCCCCTCCAGACCTTTTGAATCGAGTCCCACAAAGCCAACGACATGGGCCGCCATCTGACTGTTTGGATAGAATCTCCGGTTCTCCTTTAACATGTGAATTCCGGCAAGGCGCAGCGCTTTGATCTCAGCCGTTTCCTTTGGAGAAATTTTTCTCTGGATCCATTCAAAGGACTTGCGACTCCTCAATTTTTGTTTCAACTCCCTGCGGTCGATTTGGAGGATGGAGGCCAGGTCTCTGGCTGCCTTTTCCACATCCACAACCTTTTTGGAATCGGCGTAGACGGAATCGACTTCGATGCTGACCGCGAGCTCATTCTCCTTGCAATCGTAAATGACTCCTCGCTTTGGAACGAGAGGGATCTGAATATGGTGCTGCCGAGCAGCCAGCTTGTAGAGTTGCTCCTTCTTCAGCACCTGAAGCTGAAACATTCTTCCTACGATTAAGGCAAAGCCAACGAAGAGAAGGCACGAAATGAAGAGGATCCTGACCTTAAACCAATTGATCGATTTCGCCTTCATCGGATCACGATCACCTGCTCAGGCTTGGGTTTGACCATTCTCAATTCCTCCACGGCTACTTTCTCAATCCGGGCATAGGATTTGAGCGTGGCAATCTCTAAACGCAATTTTTTATGCTCTTCCGTCAGGGTCCTCTCCGCTTTCAAGGCATTCGAAATCTCGTATCCGAGCTGGATCACCTGAATTCTCGACCACACATAAAAAAGGGAGCCTCCGATAAGAAAGATCAGGAGAAAGGTAAACAGGAGAAGGAGGTTCGATTTGATGCCGACGGCCTTCTTCCTCGTCTTTGATCCTCTATCCGTCCATAGGATTCGATCTCCGTTTCTATCCATGGCTTTTGCCATCTTACTCTCCTCACACCCTCTCCGCACATCTCAATTTCGCGCTGCGGGATCGCGGGTTCCGCTGTCGCTCCTCCTCCGAAGGCGTGATGGGTTTTTTCGTAATCCCTTTCATCACTCCATCCCTGTCCAATCTTCGAAAGGTCCCTTTGACCATCCGGTCTTCGAGGGAATGGAAAGAGATGACGCACATCCTCCCTCCATTTTTCAAGAAGGTCCATCCGGTCTCCAACATGCTTCTCAAATTTTCCAGCTCCTCATTCACGTGGATGCGGAAGGCTTGAAACGTTCGAGTGGCTGGATCAATCTTCCGAGAATGAAACCGCCTGGGAATGGCCTGATGGACGATCTTTCTCAACTCCTGGGTTGTCTCAATGGGCCTCTTCTCTCTTTCATGAACAAGGGCCTTTGCAATCCGCTTCGCCCATCTTTCCTCCCCAAATTCCCGGAGGGTAGATTCTAGTTCCTGGAAGGAGAGGCCATTGAGCAGATCAGCGGCTGTCCGACTGATCCGTTGATCCATTCTCATATCCAGAGGGCCCTCCCCTTTCAGACTGAACCCTCTCTCCTTTTTCTCTAATTGCAGGGAAGATAGACCTAAATCGAGTAAAATCCCATCCACCTCCGAAATATTCAATGCTTCTAATAGATCAGGTAGGCGGACGAAATTTTCTCGAAGGATCTTTATCCGATCACCAAAGGGCGCCAATGCCCCTTTAGCTTCCGCAATCGCCTCTTCATCCCAATCGATTCCAATGACGATTCCATCTGGCGAAGTTCGTTTTAAAATCTCCAGGGCATGTCCGCCACCTCCCAAGGTGGCATCCACATAGGTCTTATGAGCCTCACATCTTAAGAGATTCATCACCTCTTCAACCAGAACGGGGACGTGTTGAGATCCCATCGACCTTTATTTGGGTTTCCAAAAACCGAAATTCATAAGCGTATCGGTGACCTGATCGAAACCATCCTGAGACTTGCGAAATGCCTCCTCCCACCGTTCCTTATTCCATATTTCAATCAACTTTCCTCCGCCGACCAATACAACATCCTTTTGAAGATTTGCATAATCCCTGAGGGACTGCGGGATAAGGAGTCTTCCTTGTCTGTCCACTGCACAATCGATTCCGCTCGAATAAAAAAACCTCAAGAAGGTTCTTGTCTCCTTCCCCAAAGGAGGAAGGTTTTCCATTTCCTTTTCCATCAAGGCCCACTCCCGGTATGGGAAGGCAACTAAGCAGTGATCGTAGTTCGAGATCACAAGCCGATTATCATATTGCTCGCTGAGAACCTCTTTGAATTTGGCAGGAATGCTGATGCGGCCCTTGGAGTCTATGGTGTGCTCATACCTACCCCTGAACATCGTTTCATCCCCCTTTTTAGGTCAGCCGTACCACCTTTCCCCACTTTTTACCACTTAGGGACAAAAATATACCGAAACCTTTTACTTTGTCAAGCAAAATTTTATACTTAATCCAATTTTTTCCTTGAGTTATCCCAAACCCAATATATACCTAAGAAGTTTTCCCTCCACCCTACATTTAGTCCTTAGACGTTTTCGCTGCCTATTTTTTAGGCAAAATTTTCCACTCTCTTTTTATATTGTCTCTGTTCCAGTGTGTGAGATACCCGCCGGATCGACCGCCCTTACCACGGCTCAGTGACGGGTTACCTCTCTCCACCATTCAATTTGACAAGGCTATGCAACCTGTCTAAAATGGTTTCGAGGTCAGAAATGGTAACGGAAGCCGTCAGAAAAAGAGTGGAAAAACTCCGGGAGGAGATTGAATATCATAATTACCTTTATTACATCCTCGACCAGCCCGAGATCCCCGATGCCCAGTATGATCGTCTTCTGAGGGAATTGGAGAAACTGGAGGAACAGCATCCCGATCTTCGCACCCCGAACTCACCGACCCAGAGGGTCGGGGCTCCTCCCTTAGAAGAATTCGAAATCGTCAGGCACACGATCCCCATGCTCAGCCTCGCCAATGCCTTTGACGCAACCGAGGCGAAAGAATTTGATAAGCGGGTGAAAAAATTTCTGGAAACCTCCTCCGACATTGAGTATGTGACAGAGCCGAAGCTCGATGGCCTGGCGGTTGAACTCGTTTACGAAAGGGGCCAGTTCGCTGTTGGCTCAACCCGTGGTGATGGCGTGAATGGTGAAAACATCACCCAGAACCTTCGCACCATGAAGACCATCCCTCTTCAACTGATTCGAAAGGAGATTTCGGTACCAGAACGATTGGAGGCCCGGGGTGAGGTGATCATGCAACTCAAAAGGTTCAGGGACCTAAATCAAAAGCGCGAGGAGTTGGGGGAACCTCTCTTTGCTAACCCGAGAAATGCAGCAGCTGGTTCGGTTCGGCAACTCGACTCAAAGATCACCGCCGAGCGGCCTCTCGAAATCTATTGTTATGGC
>Ga0209705_10001770_pt1 | contig 11431 bp, 14 predicted proteins | sample PPLLaktember2015_5_FD_187262 | JGI IMG/M metagenome (GOLD analysis project Ga0209705, IMG submission 187262) | Freshwater sediment microbial communities from Prairie Pothole Lake near Jamestown, North Dakota, USA - PPLs Lake P8 Core (1) Depth... | ecosystem: Environmental > Aquatic > Freshwater... | reverse complement strand
CCCACCGCCACCGCCTCGTCCGGGTTCACGTCCTTGCGCGGCTCCTGGCCGAAGAAATTCTTGACCGCCTCCTGCACCTTGGGCATGCGCGTCTGGCCACCGACCAGGATCACGTCGGCGATGTCGCTGGCCTTGAGGCCGGCATCCTTGAGCGCCACCTTGCACGGCTCGATGGTGCGCGCGATCAGGTCTTCGACCAGCGCTTCGAGCTTGGAACGCGAAAGCTTGATGTTGAGATGCTTGGGGCCGCTTGCGTCGGCAGTCACGTACGGCAGGTTGATCTCGGTCTGCTGCGCCGAGCTGAGTTCAATCTTGGCCTTCTCGGCCGCGTCCTTGAGGCGCTGCAGGGCGAGCGGGTCCTTCTGCAGGTCCACACCGCTGTCCTTTTTGAATTCATCGACCAGGTAATCAATGATGCGCTTGTCGAAGTCCTCGCCACCGAGGAAGGTGTCGCCGTTGGTGGACATCACCTCGAACTGGTGTTCCTTGTCGACCTCGGCGATTTCGATAATGGAAATGTCGAACGTGCCGCCGCCCAGATCGTATACCGCGATCTTGCGGTCGCCTTCCTTTTTGTCCATGCCGAACGCGAGCGCCGCGGCGGTCGGCTCGTTGATAATACGCTTCACGTCCAGACCGGCAATCTTGCCGGCGTCCTTGGTGGCCTGGCGCTGCGAATCATTGAAGTAGGCCGGCACGGTGATCACCGCCTCGGTGACTTCCTCGCCGAGATAGTCCTCGGCGGTCTTCTTCATCTTTTGCAGCACGCGCGCAGAGATCTCGGGCGCGGCCATCTGCTTGCCACGCGCCTCCACCCAGGCGTCGCCGTTCTTGGCCTTGACGATCTTGTAGGGGACCATCTTGATGTCGCGCTGCACCACTTCGTCCTCGAACTTGCGGCCGATCAGGCGCTTCACGGCATACAGCGTGTTCTGCGGGTTGGTAATGGCCTGGCGCTTGGCGACCTGGCCAACGACGACCTCATCGTCGCTGGTGAAGGCGACGGTCGACGGGGTCGTGCGGTCGCCCTCGCTGTTTTCGATCACGCGCGGCTTGCCGCCTTCCATGACCGCCACGCAGGAGTTGGTGGTGCCCAAGTCAATACCGATGATTCTGCCCATGTGCGTTATTCCTCTGGCTCGGAAAATTTCAGGATAAATTCAATATAAAGTTGGTTTTAAAAATGGGGTCGGGGCGTGCCTTTTCAAGCACTGGGCCCAGGTGCTTCCGCAGGGGCCTTGGCCACGATCACCAGCGCCGGGCGCAGCAGCCGGTTGTTGAGCAGATAGCCCTTCTGCAGGGCCATCAGCACGTGATTGGGCGGCACCTCGGCACTGTCCTGGGCGCTCATGGCCTGATGCAGCTCCGGGTCGAACTTGTCGCCTGTGGCCGGACTGATCTCGGTCAGCGCGAACTTCTGGAAAATACTGTCCATGAGCTTCAAGGTCAGATCGATACCTTCGAACATCTTTTCCAGAGCCGCATCCTGGATCTTGATATCCACAGTCCGGGCACGCTCGAGGCTGTCTTTGACGGCGAGCATTTCAAGTGCAAAGCGCTCGATGGCAAATTTGTGCGCACTGGCCACATCGGTCTCGGCGCGCCGGCGGACATTCTCGGTTTCGGCCTTGGCACGCATAAACTTGTCGAGATTCTCGGCCGCCTGAGTCTGTGCCGCTGCCAGTTCCGCCTTCAGGGCCTCGCTGTCCGTGACCGCGAGCGCTTCCGGCGTCGGGTCGGCCGCCGGATTCGGGTCTTCGGGTACTGCCGGATTTGTTGGGTTCATTACCTGTGTACACCTATTCATCGAGTCATTTTCGAGGACGCGCCCTGTGATGCCGAAGGCATGGGGCTCTGATAGAGGGTTTTCAAGCCAATCGGCACATCAGGGGCGCTCGGCACTCAACGCGCCGCCCAACAGGCGCGCCGTCACATCCACAATCGATATGACGTGCTCATAAGGCATGCGCGTCGGTCCGACCACGCCCAGCATGCCGACGATGCGGCCATCCACCTGATAGGGCGCGGCCACCACGCTGCATTCCTCCAGCGCCCGGTAACCGGACTCTTCACCAATGAAAATCTGCACACCGTTCGAGCGCAGGCACTGATCGAGCAGATGCAACAGGTCGCGCTTGGTATTAAAGGTATCGAACAGCAGGCGCAGCTTGCGCATATCACCAAGCTCCGGCATCTCCAGCAGGTTGGATTCGCCGCTGACCACCAGCCCGGGTTCGCTTTCCCCCGGTTCGTTGAACATCTGGCGCGCCATGGACATGGCCGTGCGCATGGCACGCTGCATGGCATCGGTATCCTGTTGCATGGCGGCCAGCAGTGCCTGTTTGACCTCGGCCAGCGAGCGTCCGGTATAAGCGTCATTGAAGAAGTTCGCCGCCTCCACCAGTTCGGCCGGCGAATACTGGCGGTCGGTAACGATAACGCGGTTGTGCACACCGCCGTCGCGCGTTACCAGAATCGCGAGCACGCGGCTGGCGGAAAGTTGCAGAAATTCGATCTGGCGCACCGCGGTCTGCTCCTGGCGCGGCACCATCACGATACCGGCCATGCGCGTAATCTGGGAAAGCAGGCTGGAGGCGGATTCCATCAGGTGACCGGAATCGGGCGCGGCCGAGAGCCCACCCTCGAGTCGCCGCACTTCGTTCGCATCCAGTGGGCGCACTTTCAGCAGCGTGTCCACAAAAACGCGATAACCGAGTGGCGTCGGGATGCGGCCTGCCGAGGTGTGCGGCGCGCGGATCAGGCCCAACTCTTCGAGATCGGCCATGACGTTGCGGATGGTCGCCGGGCTCAGTTCGTTGCCCAGCTCCTTGGCCAGCGTGCGCGAGCCAACCGGCTGCCCGTCGCTGATATAGCGCTCGATCAGTGTCTTGAGCAGGTTTTCCGCGCGGGGGTTTAACATCATGGCTGAATCAGGTAACTTTAGGACCAGTCTGGCACTCGGCCGTACCGAGTGCCAATCACGTTATCAATCACCCCCTCTGCCTGTCAACCAATTCCAGGGCATGGAACGACACGGCGGCGGCAAGCCCACGCAATTGGCCGCCAGAGCGGCTCGTGTTAGCTTATTAAAAATCAAAGAAAAATCCAGGACCGAAGCATGTCGCTCAGCCATAAACCCATCCGAACCATCGGTCTGTTCGGCAAATACGGATCGAAGGACGTGGGCGGCGTGATCGAACGCATCTGCGAATTCGTGCGCAAACGCGACCTGCAGACACTGCTCGAAGAAGCCACCGCCGAATTTATCGAAAAGAAGTGCGCCGACAGCCGGCCGCTTGCGAGCATCGGTCAGGACATCGATCTGGCCATCGTCGTGGGCGGTGACGGCACCATGCTGCACGTGGCGCGCAGTCTGGCGCGCTTCGACGTACCGCTGATCGGCGTCAACCTTGGGCGCCTCGGCTTTCTCACCGACATCCCCGCCGAACAGATGTTTGAGGAATTGACGCGCATCCTGGATGGCGACTTCGAGACCGAGGAACGCATCCTGCTCGAAGCCGAAGTGGTGCGCGACGGCAAGGTACTGCACGCCGCCAATGCCTTCAATGATGTGGTGATCAACAAAGGGCAGCTCGCGCGCCTGATCGAATTCGAAACCTGGCTGGATGGCGAGTTCGTGAGCTCGACGCGCGCCGACGGCATTATCATTGCCACGCCCACCGGCTCGACCGCCTACGCCCTGTCGGCCGGCGGGCCGATCCTGCACCCGACGTTGCCGGCGATCGTGCTGGTGCCGATCTGCCCGCACACCCTGAGCGACCGGCCGCTGGCGGTGAGCAGCGACAGCCATGTCGAAATCGTCATGACCTCGACCGCGCAGCAGAGCGCGCACGTCACGCTCGACGGCCAGACCAATTTCTCCATCCAGGATCGCGACCGTGTGCGCGTGCGGCGCGCCGAGCGGCCGGTGACCCTGATTCACCCGTCGCGCCGCAACCACTACGACGTGCTGCGCGCCAAACTGCACTGGGGCGAACAACTCTGACGTGTTGAACCATCTCTACATCCGCGATTTTGCCATCGTGCACAAACTCGAACTTGGCATCGAGCCGGGGCTCACCGTGCTCACCGGCGAGACCGGCGCCGGCAAGTCGGTCATGATCGACGCCCTGGCGCTGGCGCTCGGCGAGCGCGCTGAGAGCGGAGTGATTCGCCACGGCTGCGAACGCACCGAAGTCGCAGCCGGCTTCGATCTCAAAGCCGGACAGGATGCCGCCAAGTGGCTGCAGACACATGACCTGTTCGAAGACGGCGAATGCCTGCTGCGGCGTGTGGTCGAGCGCGACAAGGGTTCGAAGGCGTACATCAACGGCCGCCCGGTGCCGGTGCAGATGCTGCGCGAACTGGGTGAGCTGCTGGTGGATGTGCACGGCCAGCACGAACATCAGTCACTGCTCAAGCGCGACGCACAGCGCCAGGTGCTGGACGACTACGCCGGCCTGAGCGCACAGATCGATACGCTCGGCGGGATCTACCACGCGCTGCGCGAGCTTGAGGCACGGCGCGAGTCCCTGAGCCGCGAGGGCGCGGACCGCGCGGCGCGCATCGACTTCCTGCGCTTTCAGGTAAAGGAACTCGAAGCGTTGAAACTGGCGCCCGAAGAAATTCCGCAGATCGAAGACGAACACAAACGCCTGGCCAATGGCGCCGAACTGGTGCAGGGCGCGCAGGCGATTGCCCACAGCCTGTACGACGACGATGACAATGCGGTATCCGGGCGCATCAACCAGTGCATTCGCCAGCTCGAAGGCTTGAGCGAGTACGACGCCAAGCTCGGCGAACTCATCACCCTGCTCAACGAGGCAGTCGTGCAGGTCGACGAAGCCGCGTCGCAACTGCATCAGTACCTCGATGGCCTCGACATCGATCCGGCACGCCTGGAGTGGCTGGAAGGCCGCATCGCCGCACTGCACGACCTGTCGCGCAAACATCAGGTCAAGGCGGAAGAACTGCCGGCCGTGCTGGTACATTTGAGAACGGAACTGGCGGACATCGAAGATTTCGACGTGAACCTGGAGAAACTCGACAGGGAAATAAAGGACGCGCGCGACAGCTACTTCAAACTGGCCAAGGAAGTCTCGCGTGAACGCACCAAGGCCGCCGGTCAGCTTGGCAAGGAAGTGACGCAGGAAATGCAGAAGCTCGGCATGCCGGGCGGACGTTTCGAAGTAACCCTCACGCCACTGCCCAAGGATGAACTATCGGCCTCCGGTCTGGAGCGCATCGAATACCAGGTGAGCGCCAATCCCGGGCAGCCGTTGAAGCCGCTCACCAAGGTGGCCTCGGGTGGCGAGTTGTCGCGCATCTCGCTCGCGTTGCAGGTGATCACGTCGCGCGTCGGTCGTGTCCCGACACTCATCTTCGATGAAGTCGACGTCGGCATTGGCGGCGGTGTGGCCGAGATAGTCGGCGCGCAGTTGCGCACGCTGGCCGGTTCCCGCCAGGTGTTGTGCATCACCCATCTGGCACAGGTCGCCGCCCAGGGCCATCACCATTTGCAGGTCACCAAGGAAACCGCCGCCAGCACCACGGTCACGCACATCGGCCCGCTCACCGCAAAGGAACGCGTGCAGGAAATCGCGCGCATGCTGGGTGGCGTCGAGATTACCCGCCAGACCCTCGACCTGGCCGCCGAGATGCTGGGTCGCATCGGGGAACACGCCGATGTCCCGGCCTGACCCGACCCAGACCACGCACGACACGCCGATCATTCGCCCGGCGGCAATCGGCGACGTGCCGACCATCCATCATCTGCTCGAAATCTACGCCGCCAAAGGCAACTTGCTGCCACGCACCTTCAGCGAGCTCTATCGCCACCTGCGTGATTTTTTCGTGATCGAGATCGGCGGCAAGGTCGTCGCGTGTGCCGCGCTTGAGATTTTCACCGAAGACCTGGGCGAGGTGCGCAGCCTGGTGGTCGATGCAGCGTACGAGCGGCGCGGTCTCGGTCGCCTGCTGGTCGAGCGCATCACCGACGAGGCGCGCAGCATCGGCCTGAGGCGTCTCATGGCACTCACCTATGTGCCGGCGTTCTTCCATAAACTTGGCTTTCCGGCCGTGGCCATGGACACGCTGCCGGAGAAAGTCTGGGGGACCTGCGTGAAGTGCTACAAGTACAACAACTGCGACGAGACGGCGGTGTTGAAGGAATTGAAGTAGCAAGATACAAGAATTGGCATGAATTTAGTTGTCTCTTGCTACTTGTATCTTGTATCTATTTTTTCGAACACTTGCCGTTGTTCTTCATGCCATCGCACATGCCGTAAATGTGCAACGAATGTGCTTCCATAACGAAGCCGGCCTTTTCCGCGACCTTGCGCTGGCGATCCTCGATGGCCGGGTCGTTAAACTCAAAAACTTTCCCGCACTCCACGCACACCATGTGATCGTGGTGGTCTCCCTGGTTCATTTCGAACACCGCGCGCCCACCCTCAAAATTATGGCGCATGACGAGCCCGGCCGACTCGAACTGGGTGAGCACGCGGTACACGGTCGCGAGCCCGACCTCCTCGCCGGCGGCGAGCATGGCCTTGTAAACGTCCTCGGCGGTCATGTGGCGTGTCCTGGAACCCTCGAGAATGCCGAGGATTTTGAGACGCGGGAGTGTGGCCTTGAGGCCGGCTTTTTTGAGATCGGTGCTGTCTTTCATGGCGCCATCCTGTATGGCCGGTCACCCATGGCCGGGGACGATGGCTTGGGATAAGATGGGCGAAGTGTAAATCAGACGCGTTACAATTTCATAATCCCGATGCGCCCTACTCTGCCAATACTGTTGTTGCTTGCCACGTTCGCTGGCGGATGCAACCTGCTTTACAAACCCGAGGTCCAGCAAGGCACGCTGATTTCCGCGGAAATGCTGGCCAACCTGAAACCCGACATGACCAAGCGCCAGGTGCGGCTGCTGCTCGGCAGCCCGCCGGTATCCGACACTTTTCATCCGGAACGCTGGGATTATCTTTATTTCATGCACCAAACTGCTGAGAACGTTACACCGCAGCATCTCACGCTGTATTTCCAGAACGACAAACTGGTGCGCGCCGAAGGTGAGCTCGCGCCGGCGGCACTCGTCAAGCCGGCCAGCAGCAACGGTACAGCGGGAACCAACGGCGCCAAAGCACCGCATTGAAGCAAGAACTCTGTGGTAGGTTGGGCTGGACGCCGTATTGTGAAGCCCAACGGTAACAGGTTAAGGCAGGCTATACGGCGGTCGTGTGGCTACGCTGAGCGATGAGATGTTGGGCTTCGCAGGCTCAGCCCAACCTACCAAGATCAGCGTTCTTTCCTGGCCTGGGCACGCCGCCGACGCGCCTCCTTCGGATCGGCGATCAACGCCCGATAAATCTCCACGCGTTCCCCGCCGTGCAGGCATTCATCGAGCTGCACGAACTCTCCGAACACGCCGACACGCTGCCTGGCCAGGTCAATCTCCGGAAACTCGTCGAGCAGACCGCTGGCACGGATTGCCTGCTCCACGCTGGAGCCGGCCGGCAGCGTCAATGTCTTCGCAAATTGACGCTGCGGCGCGGCATACGCAATCACCACGTCGATCTGATCAGCGCTTGCCATAGATCTCCTCGGCGCGGCGGCGAAAACTCTCCACCAGGCCATTGGCAATGTTGCTGAACACCGGGCCTATCGCAAACGCGAGCAGGCGATTGGAGAACTCGAATTTCAGATCGAGCGACACCTTGCAGGCCCTGTCGTCCAGCTCCTCGAAGCGCCAGTGGCCCTGCAGGAATTTGAATGGCCCGTCCACCAGTTGCAATTCCATGACACGGCCGGGCTCCAGCCGGTTGCGGGTGGTGAAGGTCTTGTGCACACCGTGATAGGCGATATCAATGGCCGCTGTCACGCTGCCGGCATCGCGCGCCACGATGCGTGCTCCGCCGCACCACGGCAAAAATGTCGCATAGGATTCGATATCGGCAACCAGCCCATACATCTCGCCAGCAGCATAGGGAACCAGCGCAGACTTGTGGATGGCAGTCACAGGAAGAGACGAACGGCAAACAGCAATATGATCAGCATCAATGGAATGACCAGCCGGTTAAGCCACAGCCAGACATCGTGCGCACAGGGCGATTCAATCGCCAGTGCGTCGCGTGTTGCCTGCGGGCGCAACACCCAGCCGGCAAACAGGGCCAGCGCCAGCCCGACCAGAGGCAAAATGACGAACGAGGTGAGAATAATCAGGACGTCAAAAAGGCCGAACGTGCGCGTGAGACCGAGGAACGAAAACGAAAACGCCCAGTAGTTAAGCGACAGAATGCACACGACGCCGATCACCCAGGCAGCCGCACCGGTCCACACGGCGGCACGGGCGCGCGTGATCTTGCGTCTCTCCACCAACCACGCCACCACTGGCTCGGCCAGGCCGATGGTCGACATCCACGCCACCAGGACCAGCAGCACGAACAGGATGGTGCGCATCAAGGCGCCGAGCGGCAGCGGATCGAAGGCCACCGCGAGCGACTGGAACACGAGTCCCGGTCCGGCCGCTGACAAGCCGCCTCCGGCAAACAACACCGGGAAAATCGCAAAACCGGCAAGCAAGCTGGCCGCCAGATCGGCAAGAATGACATACAGCGCGAGCCGGAAGACCGGCCCGTTCTGCGGCAGATAAGCACCGTACATCATGAAGGTGCCGACGCCGAGCCCGAGGCTGAAGAATGCATCGCCCATGGCCACCAGCACGCCATCCGTGCCAAGCAGTGAAAAATCCGTGCGCAGAAAATATTCCGAACCGAGCCGAAACGAACCGCTGCCCGTGGCGTAGCCAACGAGCAACAGCAGCAGCAGAAAAATCAGCGGCACGGCGTAACGTATGACGCGTTCAAGTCCGGCACGCACCCCTGCGGCCACGGTCAACATGGTCAACAATACAAACAGGCTGTGCCAAAAAAGCTGCTTCTCCGGATCCTTGACCAGTGCCATGAACACGCTGGCCGCGCCTTCGGCGGTCAATCCGTTCAGTGTGCCGCTGGCGGCGCGCGCGGTGTAGGCAAGTATCCATCCTGCCACCACAACGTAATACGAATACACCAGAAAACCGGCGAACACGCTGGCGGCGCCCGTCCATCGCCAAAAGCGCGCGGCATGCGCGCGCCGCGTAATACTGGCAAACCCCGTTACCGGCGAGGCGCGCCCGAGACGCCCCAGCATGATCTGGGTCATGAGCAGCGGCACGCCAAGCAGCAGCAAAAAAAAGAGATAGGCGAGCAGGAACGCACTGCCGCCGTACAGCGCCAGGTGATGCGGAAACTGCCAGATATTCTTGAGGCCGACGACGAAACCGGCCGACGCCAGTACGAACATCCATGGCGACGACCAGTTTCCGTGAATTGTTTTACCCACTCGTTTGCCGCTCATCGCTCGCGCGGCCCGCAGGCCGGATTCCCCCGGTTTTCGACTACCTGATAGTATAGTCAGCTGTTACGCGATCCGAATGCAGTCCAACCATAACGCATGTCGAAGAAAACCGACAAACCCGCACCCGCCCAGATCGCTCAGAACCGCAAGGCCTGGCACGACTACTTCATCGAGCAGAAATTCGAGGCTGGCATGGTCCTGCACGGCTGGGAAGTGAAAAGCATGCGTGCCGGACGCGCGCAGCTCAAAGAGGCGTACGTGGTGGTGGAGAACGGCGAGATCTTCCTCATCGGCGCACATGTCTCGCCACTGCCCTCGGCTTCGACACACGTGCACCCTGACCCGGTACGCAAGCGCAAGCTGCTGCTGCATCGCGAAGAAATCAGCAAGCTGGTTGGCTCGGTCGAGCGTAAAGGCTATACCCTCGTGCCGCTGGCGCTTTACTGGAAAAAGGGCAAGGCCAAGCTCGAGATTGGCCTGGCCAAGGGCAAGCAGGCGCACGACAAGCGTGCGAGCATCAAGGAACGCGAGTCCGACCGCGAAATGGCGCGCGCCATCAAGGCGCGCTGACTGCGGTTTTCCCCACGCCAAAGTGATCCGGTGTTTTGACGGGAGTACGCTGCCAGCGGATGCCGAAGTTTCTTCGCCCCGCCGTTGAACAAAAAGAGTGTGCGATTCAGTCGCGCGGCTGCGATCGTCGGTCGTGCAGCGACTGGAAAATCTGCCAGCCCGTCCAGAAACGTCCGGCCAACACGCCCCAACGGCTGGATCCCGAGCGGAACAGCAGTAACACGCCGATGACAAGAGCGAGCGGATGTGCCCGTACGCGGCGCGCCAGCGAGAGCCCGATGTCCACGAAAGCGATCGGTGTCTGCCACGGCTGCACACACTGGCGAAGTTCAGCGCGCTGCGCAGCCGACTGCGCAACCAGTGCCGCCCGGCGCCGTGCGATTGCCGTCAACTGCGCTTTCATGGTCCGGAGCTGAGCTGATCCCGGTCCTTTTCAAGCTCGGACAGGGTCGTAGAGAACAGCCGAGACCGTGACTTGAGCCGGCGGTACAAAAAGTTACCGGTGAGCCCACCCAGCCCCAGATACAACAAGGCAACGCCCCCCAGTACGGCCAGGCGATGTGTATCCCAGAACAACGCAACGACAAATAATGTCGCCAGCGTAAGCCCGACACTGACAAAAAACAGCGTCATGATTCCGAATACCACCAACTCCCGAAGCCTGATCCGTTCTTCTTCAAACTCGTTCGCAACGATCTCCACCCGCGTCTGCAGGATCTCCAGCAGCGTCGCCATCAACCGCTGAAGCGATGTCAGTAGACCTGGGGTACGGCCGGCTTCCGACCCGGAATCAGTCACGACGGTGGATCAACATCCCGAGCAGAAAACCAACCGCCGCGGCGATACCCACCGACTGCCAGGGATTTTCGTGCACCAGCTGATCGGTCGCCCGTGCCGCCGCCTTGGTCTTCTCGATCATGTCTTCCTCAAGCTCGTTAAGTTGCTTCTTGGTGGCCGCCAGGCTTTCTTCCATGCGCGCCCGTGCCGCCGTGATCCTGTCGCCGGTTTGGTTGGCGGTGGCCTTGAGCAACTCCTCGGTATCTACAACTACCGCTTTGAAATCCTTGATGACACGTTCTTTGGCGGCTTGTGCTTCATGTGCGCTATTCATGTTGATATCCCTCCGTTTGACCAATGAAATTCCAACCTGCCGTTAAAATCATATCGTTTAAGGATTTGATGTCATTGATCGTAGTCAAAATACCCGAATCATCACAACTTCACGATAGGCGCACGATACCATGACTTTCAGCCCTGGCTCGATGGCATTGAAACTTATGGATCCCGCCCCAATCTAACCAAGCGTTGCCGGTTTACAGCCCTGCAGATACCGCCAAGATGGTGTCGCGCACGGGCAGATCGGCTACACTGAGTACAGTATCCGGGGGCGACACGGCTTCGACGTGGGTTTCGAAATCCCTGGGGCATGCCGAGGTGCAGAGTTCCTCGTAAATCCAGCTGCAAACATATA
>Ga0209705_10001769_pt1 | contig 11434 bp, 18 predicted proteins | sample PPLLaktember2015_5_FD_187262 | JGI IMG/M metagenome (GOLD analysis project Ga0209705, IMG submission 187262) | Freshwater sediment microbial communities from Prairie Pothole Lake near Jamestown, North Dakota, USA - PPLs Lake P8 Core (1) Depth... | ecosystem: Environmental > Aquatic > Freshwater... | reverse complement strand
TGGCGGCAGTGGAAAAAATGGACACCCTGAAAATCAATGGCCTGCTGGTCGTGAATGACGACAATACCCTGCTGGGCGCACTCAACATGCACGATCTGCTGAAGGCGGGAGTGGTGTGATGAACGCTGATTTCATGAATGCGGCACTGATTGCACGGGCACAGAAAATCAAGCTGATTGCATTTGATGTCGATGGCGTAATGACCGACGGGACGCTATTTCTTGCCGACGATGGCCAGGAATTCAAGGGTTTCAATTCGCTCGACGGCCACGGACTGAAAATGCTCAAGAGCAGCGGGGTGGAACTCGCCATCATCACCGGGCGCAGTTCGCGGGTGGTGGAACATCGCGCGAAAAATCTCGGTATCGAAATCGTCCACCAGGGCGCACACGACAAGCTGGCCGTGTATGAAGCGCTCTGCCGCGACCTCGACATCGCCTTTGACACCACCGCTTACATGGGCGACGACGTGGTCGACCTGCCAGTGATGCGGCGCGCAGGGCTGGCGATTACCGTGCCTGCCGCACCCGAACTGGTGAAGGCACACAGCCACCTCATCACCACCCGGCAGGCCGGACTCGGCGCGGTGCGTGAAGCCTGCGAATTCCTGATGCGTGCACAGGGAACGCTGGACGCGGCGCTTGCGCCGTATCTGAGATGACCGCTCACGCAGGGATTTCAGGGACCATGCCCGGATCGAGGCTGTCTTGAGCGCCAGGGGTTCATTGTGGCTGCCGCTCGCCATATTGCTGCTGCTGGCAGCGATAAGCTATTGGCTTGAGCGTTCAGTTCAACTCCCGGACAACGGCAACGGCTCGGAAAGAAAGGACCCGGAAGGCATCATGGAGAACTTTGACGCGCTAAGTACCGACGCCACAGGCAGGCCGCACTATCGCCTGACCGCCCGCAAACTCAAGCATTATTCCGCGAGCAAGCGCACCGAACTGGAATCCCCCCGCCTGGTCCAGTTTGATGACAAGACCGGCGAAGTCAGTGTGGTGGCGCAACAGGCGACCGTATCCCCGGATGGCCACGAGGTGGACCTGCGCGGCAATGTTCACGTGTTGCGCGCGGCGCGGGCAGGCCAGTCCGACTTGTCGCTCAAAACCGCACGATTGCTGGTCTTTCCCAAACGCAACCTGCTGAGCGCACCCGGTCCGGTGGATGTCAGCGATGCCAACCTCAATGTGCACGCCAGCGCCATGGAGTTCGACTCCAAGCAACGCGTCATCAAACTGACAGGACGGGTGCAAGCCCGTTACACGTACGGAAAAAGCTAGCGCCATGCTGACACTTAAACAAGGATTGTGTGCAGGGCTGTGCGCCGTGCTGCTGAGTTTTCCCGCCCACGCCGAAAAGGCTGACCGCGAAAAACCCATCCAACTCGAAGCCGACACGGTCACGATTGATGACATCAAGAAAGTCAGCGTCTACCAGGGCAATGTGATTCTGAGCCAGGGCACCATGTTGGTGCGTGCCGACTGGGTACAGGTGACACAGAACGCAGAGGGTCTCGACAAGGTCAACGCCACCGGTCGTCCGGTGGCGTTCCGCCAGAAAATGGACGGCAGCGAAGAATTCATCGAGGGGTTTGCCGACCGCGTCGAGTTTGACGGCGTCACGCGCCAGCTCGAACTCATCGGCCAGGCTCGCCTGCGGCGTGGCAGCGATGAACTGCGTGGCACGCAGATTTCATACAACGCCAACACCGAATTCTTCAAGGTAGTCGGCCAGCCGGATGCCAAAACACCGAGCGGGCGCGTCCGTGCGGTCATCCGCCCGAAACCGCGCCCCGAAAAGCCAGCCGCCAAACCATGAGCCAGATTTCAGCCCGGAACCTGCGCAAGACGTATGGCAAACGCACCGTCGTGCAAGATGTGTCATTCGATGTCAAAAGCGGTGAAGTGGTCGGCCTGCTTGGCCCCAACGGCGCCGGCAAGACCACCTGTTTCTACATGGTGGTGGGGCTCGTTGCTGCGGACGGCGGCAGCGTGCGAATGGATACGCACGATCTGACGCACATGGCAATTCACCAGCGCGCACGTCTGGGCCTGTCCTACCTACCGCAAGAGCCCTCCATCTTTCGCAAGATGACGGTGGAAGAAAATATCCGCGCCATTCTCGAGCTCAAGTCCTACGCCAAGGAAGAACGCGAGGAGCACCTCAACAACCTGCTCGACGATCTGAATATTGCCCACCTGCGCGACGCCGCCGCTGTCAGTTTGTCGGGAGGCGAACGCCGCCGTGTGGAAATCGCCCGTTCGCTTGCGATCAACCCGCGTTTCATCCTGCTCGACGAACCTTTCGCCGGGGTCGACCCCATCGCCGTGCTCGACATACAAAGGCTGGTGGAATTCCTGATCGAGCGCGACATCGGCGTGCTCATCACCGACCACAACGTGCGTGAAACCCTGGGCATCTGCCATCGCGCCTACATCATCAGCGAAGGACGCGTGCTGATCGATGGCACGCCTGAACTCATCATCCAGGACGACAACGCACGCAAGGTCTATCTGGGCGAAAATTTCCGTCTCTAAACTGCTATCCGGATCCAACAGCGTTAAACTTGACTCAAGCCGGCACGCTTTTTGCCGTAGTCAAGACACATGAAGCACAGCCTCCAACTCAAACTCGGTCAGCACCTCACCCTGACGCCCCAGCTGCAACAGTCGATCCGGCTTTTGCAACTGTCGACGCTGGAACTGAATCAGGAGCTGGAGCAGATGCTGCAGGACAACCCCCTGCTGGAGCGCGAGGAGGAGGACGAAGCCAGCTATGCCCCGACTGATGCCCCGGCTCACACCGCCGAAGCCGAGGCGCAAAGCACGGAAACCCCCCAGCCCGAAACCGCCGAATCCGAACCTGCAACCGCACTCGATGACGCCGACTGGAACGACTACAGCTCGGGCGGTGGCGACGACGAGGACAACGACTACGCCCAAGGCTCGATTGCCGGCGCGAGCCTGCGCGAGCACCTGCTGAACCAGTTGATCGTCAGCCCGCTCACCGTGCGCGACCGCACCCTGGTCGCCGCGCTGATCGACGACCTCGACGACGCGGGTTTTCTCAGCCAGCCGCTGGCCGACATCACTGCCAGCCTGCAAACCGAGCTCGAGGAACTCGAACCCGAAGAAGTCGAAACCGCACTCAAGCACCTGCAAAACATGGATCCGACCGGGGTCGGCGCACGCAACCTGGCCGAATGCCTGACCCTGCAACTGCGCGCACTGCCGCCCGACACGCCGTCACGCGACGATGCCATGCGGCTGACCACGCACCATCTCGACCTGCTGGCCGCACGCGATGTCGGCAAGCTGAAAAAACTGCTCGGCATCGACGACCCCGCGCTGCGCGCTGCGCGCACCCTGATCCTCTCGTTGAATCCTCGACCGGGTTCTGCGTTCAGTACGGATGAAACGCACTACGTGATACCGGACGTCTATGTACGCAAGATCAAGGGTATGTGGATCGCCAGCCTCAACCCCGACGCCATGCCCAAGCTGCGAGTCAATCGCGTCTATGCCGACATCCTGTCGCGTCACCGCGAAAGCGGCGGCAGCCAGTTGTCCAGCCAGTTACAGGAGGCGCGCTGGCTGATCAAGAACGTGCAGCAGCGCTTCGACACCATCCTGCGGGTTTCCCAGGCCATCGTCGACCGCCAGAAGCACTTCTTCGAGCACGGCGAGGTGGCCATGCGCCCGCTGGTGCTGCGTGAAATCGCCGACGCGGTGGAACTGCACGAATCGACCATCTCGCGCGTCACCACGCAAAAATTCATGATGACATCGCGCGGGCTCTACGAACTGAAGTATTTCTTCGGCAGCCATGTCGCCACCGACAGTGGCGGCGCCTGTTCCTCGACCGCCATCCGCGCCCTGATCAAACAGCTGGTTGCGGCGGAAAGTGGCAAAAAACCCCTGTCTGACGGGCAACTGGCCGAAGTTCTGGGGCAACAGGGCATCGTGGTGGCCCGTCGCACGGTCGCCAAATATCGAGAATCGCTGCAAATCCCGCCGGCCAACATGCGCCGCGCGCTTTGATCGCAAAGGCTTTTAGGGCTCGCCACGAGCGGAACGCTTGCCCCGCGCTTGAATGTGCCCCGCTTTCGTCCCACAATGACATCGAGCGTCACACACCGCTCCTGAAGGCGGGATATCACACCGGTTTTCAGTTCTTATCAGCAGACTAAGGAGGCTCTATGAATTTGACGATTTCAGGTCATCATCTGGAAGTGACCCCAGCCATCCGTGACTATGTTTCGGAGAAACTCGACCGCGTCAAACGCCACTTCGATCACGTCATCAATGTGACGGTCATCATGCAGGTGGAAAAACTGGTTCACAAGGTGGAAGCCACCCTGCACGTCAAAGGTCATGATTTCCATGCCCACAGCGAAGACGGCAACATGTATGCAGCCATCGATCTTCTGGCCGACAAACTGGATCGCCAGATCGTCAAGCACAAGGAAAAAACCTCGGATGTTCATCAGGGCAGCGGCGGCCTGAAGCATCAACCCACGGAGAGTCCTGCCTGACTCTCGCCCCCCGATTGGTAGGACATTTGGCCCGGAGGCAGATTGCTGGCTCCGGGCGTATAATTTCCGGGCGCCGCACTTCCTAATCGGCTACACCAACGGCATGAACCTGATCGCCCCTCTCATTACCCCCGAAACGACTTTGCTGGACCTGAGCTTCACCAGCAAGAAAAAGCTGTTTGAACACGCAGCCGATCTGTTCGCCCGGTCTCACGGGCTCAAATCCGCCGATATTTTCACCAGCCTGTTCGAACGCGAGCGCCTCGGCTCGACCGCACTCGGCTGCGGGATCGCCATCCCGCACGGTCGCATCAAGGGCCTGCAGGAAGCCCGGGGGGCTTTCTATCGGCTCAAGTCCCCACTGGAATTCGACGCACCCGACAATCTGCCAGTATCGCTGTGCTTCATCCTGCTGGTTCCCAAAGATGCCAACGAGCAGCATCTGCAGATACTCGGCGAACTGGCGCAACTGTTCGGCGACGAGGCCATGCGCACGAAGATGTTGCACCTGGCCACCCCTGCTGAATTAATCGCGCTGCTCGGTGCATGGACAGGCTAGGCGCGCTGTTCAGCGCATGGACAACGTGATCCACGTTTCGGTCGAGTCGCTGTTCCGTGACATGTCGGAACAACTCGGCCTGCAATGGGTCGCCGGACACAACGGCGGTGGCCGCACGCTTTCCTCCGAAACCATCCAGAAACCGACCCTGGCGCTCATTGGCCACCTGAATTTCGTGCACCCAAACCGGGTGCAAGTGCTGGGTTGCGCTGAAATGGACTATCTGCGCGGTTTGTCCGAACCTGGCCAGCAGGACGCCATCGACCATTTGTTCTCGACCGAACTTGCGGCCATTGTCGTTTCCAATGGCGAATCCGTTCCGGCGGTCCTGCGCGACAGCGCCGAGCGCACCGAAACGCCGCTGTTCACCTCGGACCTGCCGAGCCCGATGCTGATGTCGCACCTGGGGCATTACCTGACGCAACGTCTGGCCGAGTCGACTTCGCTCCACGGCGTCCTGCTCGAAGTGCTCGGCATTGGTGTCCTCATCAAGGGCGATGCCGGGGTCGGAAAAAGCGAACTCGCCCTGGAACTCATCACGCGCGGCCACCGCCTGGTCGCCGATGACGTGGTCGAAATCAAGCACGTCGCGCCCGAAACGCTGGAAGGCAACTGCCCGCCCATGATCCGCGATTTCCTGGAAGTGCGCGGCCTCGGCATTCTCAACATCCGCTTTCTGTTCGGCGAAACCGCAGTGAAGCCGCGCAAGAACCTCAAGCTCATCGTCGAGCTGGTGCACCCGCAGGAAATCGGCGAGGTCGGCCTCAACCGCCTCGACATGGTGGCCTCTGCCGAGACCATCCTCGGCGTCGCCGTTCCCAAGGTGCGTGTCCCGGTTGCAGCCGGGCGCAACCTGGCCGTTCTGGTCGAAGTCGCGGTGCGCAATCACATCCTCAAGAGCCGCGGCATCAATCCAGTCGAGCAGTTCATCAAGCGCCAGCAAGCCGCCATCGCAGGGGAGGACTGAGTGCAGATCGTTCTGGTCTCCGGACTGTCGGGCTCGGGAAAAAGCATCGCCGTCGCGGTACTGGAAGACGCGGGCTATTACTGCGTCGACAACCTGCCGCTGGGCATGCTGCAGCCCCTGGTCGACTACCTGACCCGCGAAGGCCACACGCGCATCGCGATTGCCATCGACGCGCGCAGCAGTGCGAGCTTTGCCCAGATGCCGCAGATTGCCGAGACCTTGCGCCGCCAGGGCGCCGACCTGCGGGTGATCTTTCTCGAAGCCAAGACGCTGACGCTGGTCCAGCGCTTTTCCGAAACGCGGCGACGGCACCCGCTCTCCAGCGACACGGTTTCGCTGCAGGAAGCCATCCAGTTCGAGCGCGAGATGCTTGCCGAGATCGCGCCGCTGGGACATCGCATCGACACCAGCGATCTGTCCGCCTCGGCGCTGCGGCTGTGGATCAAGGAGTTGATCAGCCAGGATCGTTCAAGAATCACGCTGCTGTTCGAATCCTTCGGCTTCAAGCATGGCATCCCGCTCGACGCCGACCTGGTGTTCGACGTGCGCTGCCTGCCCAATCCGCATTACGTCGCCGATCTGCGACCGCTCACCGGGCGCGACCCGCCAGTGAAGAAATATATCGAGGCCAGCCCCAATGCCATGGCGCTACTGGCGGACATCCGCGGCTTTGTCGAGAACTGGTTGCCGTGTTTCATCAACGACCACCGCGCCTATCTGACCGTCGCCATCGGTTGCACGGGTGGCCAGCATCGCAGCGTGTACTTTGCCGAGACGCTGGCTGCCGCATTCCGCGAGCGCGAGCAGGTGCTGGTGCGCCACCGCGAGTTGTCCTGATGCTGATCCGTGCAGGCGACGCCGGGGTTCTGCTTGCCGGCACTGGACTCGTCATCGCGCTGACGGTATTTGCCTGGGGTGGAGATCGCGGCGACACCGCCGTCATCCGCGCCGCCGGCCGGGTGGTCGAGACCGTGTCGCTCACCCACGCCCGGACCTTTTCCATTGGCGGTCCCCTGGGCGCCACCCAGATCGAAGTCGAGCCGGGCCGTGCCCGCGTCGCCCGCGACCCCTCGCCGCGCCAGCTTTGCGTCAGGCAGGGCTGGCTCACGCAATCAGGCCAGGCCGCCCTGTGCCTGCCCAATCAGGTCAGCCTTGAAATCCGCGGCCGCCATTTCGCCTATGACACACTCGGCTATTGAACTGCCGGTCACGCCTGACGACCGCCGCATCGCGCGACTGGCTGCGCTGGCGCTCGCCGAGGCCGCGTTGCCGAGCCCGTTGCCTGGCGTCAAGCCCGGACTCGCCAATATCGTCGTGCTCATGGTGCTGCTGCAATACGGCTGGCGCGCCGCCGCCTGGGTGTCGGGTCTGCGCGTGCTGGCGGGCGGCCTGCTGCTGGGCAGCCTGTTTGCGCCGGGCTTCTGGCTGTCCGTTGCCGGGGCGGGGGTGAGCCTCTCCGTACTGGCGCTGGCGCGGCGCCTGCCCAGCCGCTACTTCGGCCCGGTCAGCCTGTCGGTGCTGGCGGCGTTCGGCCACATCGGCGGACAACTCGCATTGGCCGGGGCATGGTTGTTGCCGGGTGCGGCGATCATCAAGTTGCTGCCGGTGTTTGCCGCCGCCGCCCTGGTGTTCGGCACCGTCAATGGCGTGATCGTCGCGCGTCTGCTTGCCGCCCCCACATCGGACAGGCGACAATCCCTACCATGCACGCTCCCCTGAACACTGTCACCCTTGCGCTGTCCGGCGCGTCCGGCATGGCCTACGGCCTGCGTCTGCTCGAGTGCCTGCTGGCCGCCGACCTGCGCGTTTACCTGCTGGTTTCCCAGGCCGCGCACATTGTCGCCAAGCAGGAACTGGGGATTTCGCTGCCCGCGCGGCCCATCGACCTCGAAAAACAGTTGTCCGACGGCCTGCAGGCGCGCGAAGGCCAGTTGCGCGTATTCGGCCGCGAAGACTGGAATGCACCGGTGGCGTCCGGCTCCAACCCGGCCGATGCGATGGTGGTCTGCCCGTGCTCGATGGGCACGCTTGCCGCGATCGCCCACGGCCTCTCCGACAACCTGATCGAACGCGCTGCCGACGTGATGCTGAAGGAACAGCGCAAACTCATCCTGGTCCCGCGCGAAGCGCCGTTTTCCACGCTGCATCTGGAAAACATGCTGAAGCTGTCGAGAATGAATGCGGTGATCCTGCCCGCCAACCCCGGTTTTTATCATCGACCACAGACTGTCGAGGCCATTATCGACTTCATCGTCGCGCGCATCCTCGACCAACTGGGCGTGCAGCACACGTTGATGGTGCCCTGGGGCGAGGAACGGTGAGCACTGCGCTGCCGCTGTTCCCGCTCAACACCGTGGTGTTTCCGGGCGGCCGGCTGCCGCTCAAGATCTTCGAGCAGCGCTACCTGGAGATGATCAAGCAGGCCATCGCCGGCAACACCCCATTCGGCATCTGCGCCATCCGCGAGGGCGCCGAAACGGGTACCCCGGCCACCCCCTATTCAGTCGGCACCCGCGTGCACATTACCGACTGGGACATGCTGCAGACCGGGATTCTGCATATCGACACCCAGGCACAGGAACGCTTCGTCATCCGCAGCCTCCGCACCGAGCCAAGCGGCCTTCTCGTTGGCGAAGTGGAAGCCGTGAGCGCCGAATCGGCCGTCGCCGTTCCGGCCGACCTCGAACTCGCGGTCGAAATTCTGCGCCACATCATCAACGAATACGGCGAGGCACATTTCCCTGCGCCGCATGACTTCGGCAACGCCGTGTGGGTCGGATACCGCTTGTCCGAGGTGCTGCCGCTCAAGCTCGGCATCCGGCAGAATCTGCTGGAAATGAACGACAGCATCACGCGACTGCGCATCCTCACCGAATTCCTCAAAAAGCAGATCAACTGATGGCGCGCTTTTATCCCGCGCTTGAGGAGAGGCACCGCGATTTCATCGCCGCACAGAAACTGTTTTTCACCGCCACCGGCACCGCCGACAGCCGCCTCAACCTGTCGCCCAAGGGCATGGACAGTCTGCGCGTGATCGATGCGCAGCGCGTGGCCTATCTCGACCTCACCGGCAGCGGCAATGAAACCGCTGCCCATCTGCTGCACGATGGCCGCATGACGATGATGTGGTGCAGCTTCGACGCCGACCCGCTGATCCTGCGCCTGTACGGCCGCGGTCGCGCCGTGCGCCGGCAGGACCCCGAATGGGGTGCATTGCGCGGGCACTTCCCCGCCCTGCCGGGAGAGCGCCAGATCATCCTGCTGGAGATCGAATCGGTGCAAACCTCCTGCGGCTACGCCGTGCCGATGTATACGTTCGACGGCGAGCGCGACACCCTGGCGCGCTGGGCCGGGAAAAAAGGCGCGGTGGGTCTGCTGGACTACTGGCGCGAGAAAAACCAGGTCAGCATCGATGGCCTGCCTACCGGTCTACTGGAGAATGAACGATGAAACGCAGCCTGATATTGCTCGCCCTGTTCCTGACCGCCTGCGACCCGACCCAGCCGCCCCAGCCCGAAGCCGAGCGCGCGCCCAACCCGGCGTTCGAAGCGCAGATTCAGGCGGTGGGAAAAGCCCGCGCAGTCGAAGGCCAGGTGATGGACGCGGCGGAAGCGCAGCGCAAGCAGATCGAGGCTGCCGAGCAGCAATAGACCGCCGTACTCGGCTGACACTCGTCACGGAGCCCTCCACTGATCGGGTTCCAACTGAGCCCGTTTGGTTAGTCGTCCGCGATCAGCCGCTGTACCACCGCTCCCGCCAGCATCAGGCCGAACAATGGCGGCATGTAGCTGATGGTGCCGTTGACCGCGCGGTCACGGCCACGGCCCTCCACCGGTTGCGGCGGCAGGGGTGCACGCCCGGGCTCATCCGAAAACACGGTGAGCACGCCTTTGGGAATGCCGCGCTTGCGCAGCCGCTTGCGCATCACCGCGGCAAGCGGGCACATGCTGGTTTTCGCAATGTCGGCAATTTTGATGCGGGTCGGGTCGAGCTTGTTGCCGGCCCCCATGCTGGAAGCCACCCGGAGTCCCCGCTCGACGCTGCTGGCGACCAGTGCGACCTTGCAGTTGAGCGAATCGATGCAGTCGATGACGAAATCGACATCAGCCGGCACGATGTCGGCCACGGTTTCCGGAATCAGGAATTCACGGATCACGGTAAGTTCGCACGCCGGATTGATGTCGCGGATGCGCGCCGCCATCAGTTCGGCCTTCGGCTGCCCCACGGTGGACAGCAAGGCGGGCAACTGCCGGTTGATGTTGGATGCAGCGACGACATCGTGATCGATGAGCGTCAGCTGCCCCACCCCTGCACGTGCCAGCGCTTCGGCACAATACGAACCGACGCCGCCGAGCCCGGCCACCAGCACGTGAGCCGTGGCAAGCCGCGCCTGTTCGCCGGCATCGAGCAGGATGCGGGTGCGTTCGAATTGTGGCGGCAGGTCGGTGTCCATACGATCTTTCACGGGATTTATCCCGCAGAAAGTCGGCGTCTCCTTGTGAGGCATCGGCTAGAATCCCCTCATGATGAAATGGCTGGTCACACTTGTTCTGGCGTTGCTGGTGTTGGGCATGTTCACGCCCTGGCTCAACCGGATGGGACTGGGCCGGCTGCCCGGAGATATCCGGATTAAACACAAGCGCGGAGTATTTTACTTCCCCTTCACCAGCGTCATTGTCTCCTCGCTGCTGCTTTCGCTCATTGCCTATCTGCTGGGCCGATGAGCAAGGCGTCACCCCATGGTGCATGACCCGACATGAATAAAGCCTTCGTCAAGGAAACCGACGCCGCGGACGACGACGAAGACCTCGCCGCACCGGCGCTTCCCACCGGGTCGAAAAACTACATGACGCCGGCCGGCTACGCGCGCCTCGACGCCGAGTTCAACCAGCTGTGGCGGGTCGAACGGCCGAAGCTGGTGGAAACCATCTCATGGGCCGCCAGCAACGGCGACCGCTCGGAAAACGGCGACTACATCTACGGCAAGAAGCGCCTGCGCGAAGTCGATCGCCGCATCCGCTTCCTGAGCAAGCGGCTGGAGCACGCCGAGGTCGTCGATCCCGCCACGCGGGAGGACTCCGACCAGGTATTTTTCGGCGCCACCGTCACGGTGGCGGACGAAAACGGCAGCGAATCCACCTATGCCATCGTCGGCATCGACGAGGCGGACGCCGGCCGCGGCCGCATCGCCTGGATTTCGCCGATGGCGCGCGCGCTGCTGAAGGCACGTGAAGGCGACACCGTCAGCGTGCAGACGCCGGAAGGGCGGCGCGAGGTGGACATCGTCGAAGTGCGTTACCAGGCCATCGACTAGACTGGCTCAGTTCAGGGCGCTTGCCAGCTTGCGCCGGTAGCGACTCACCAGTTCGCCACC
>Ga0209705_10001764_pt1 | contig 11449 bp, 10 predicted proteins | sample PPLLaktember2015_5_FD_187262 | JGI IMG/M metagenome (GOLD analysis project Ga0209705, IMG submission 187262) | Freshwater sediment microbial communities from Prairie Pothole Lake near Jamestown, North Dakota, USA - PPLs Lake P8 Core (1) Depth... | ecosystem: Environmental > Aquatic > Freshwater... | reverse complement strand
TGCAGCGCCAACGCCAGGCGGTTGTCGCTGATCGCCGCGGCGCGCTCCCAGACTTCGCGATAGGAGGTGAGCACGCCCTCCTCGATCAGCTGTCCATTTTCGAAATGCACGCGCCCGACGTCGGCGATGCCGCTCGGCGGCTGGAAATCGAGCCAGCGGTGCCAGGTGAGCACATCGCCTTGCACTTCCAGCTCGCCGGCAAATCCCTGTTGTCGCGCCAATTGTTGTGGCGTCGCACGTTTGACCGCAGGCGCCGGCGGCTGGCGCAGGTCCGCGTACAGGCTGCCGGTCTGCAACCACCAGACTTCGGTGTCGGTGTCACGCACCGACTCGGACTCCAGCAGGCGACGACGCCACAACCCGACATAACGCTCCGGCACTGGCGTGAACGATGGCGAATGATTCATGTGTAGGCTTCCGGGAATGGCCGGCGACTGCGGTAAAACGACATATCGTGATTCGGCCACAGCACCGCATGGGTCTCGCGCGCCAGGCGCTTGAGCTTGCGGATGCTGGCCACCGCCAGGTCGTCGCGCTCGCGCCAGCACAGACCGGGCGCGATTTCGTCATCCAGATTCTCGACCAGGTCGGCGGCGTCGCCGCACAACAGGATCGGGTCGCCCTTGGGTAGTTCGATCCACAACGACATGTGCCCGGCGGTGTGGCCGGGCGATTCGATCGCGCGCACGCCGGGCGCGAGGTCGTATTCGCTCTGCGCCAGCCACCAGCGGTAGTCGCCACGAAAGTCGTCGGCGAAGTAGGCGTCGTCGGCCGGATCGCGCGCCGCCGCGAGTTCCTGCGCGTGCACGTGCACCTCGGCATGCGGGAAGTCCTTGAGGCCGCCGCCGTGGTCGAAGTGCAGGTGACTGAGGAACACCAGGTCGACATCCGCCGGCTGCAGGCCGAGCGCCGCCAGCCGATTGGGCAGACGTTGCTCGTCTTCCATTTGCGGTGGGCCGAATGGAAAGGCCGGGTGCTCATAATAGGCCTGGCGCAGTTTCGGGTTGCTGATCTTGGCGTAGTCGCAGCCGACATCATAAAGAATGCGGCCGTGCGCAGTCTCGATCAGGTAGGCGAGGATCGGCGCCTCGATCTGCGTGCCGGTACCGCGGCCGCGTGTCGACAGGCTTTTGTCGTAGCGGTGGGTGCCGGTGAGGATCGGCCAGAAGCGGCGGACTTGGGTCATGGCCGTCAGTGCGCGGTCAGGAACGACACGCCGACCACGCCGACGAAGTCGCGGCCGTCGCCGACATCCATCCCGGGCGGATCGCCGTTCACTACGCGCGGCACCCGGTAGCGGTGGTAGGAGCGCAGCAACTGGCCGAACGGCAATACCTGGTGCCGGTCGTCGCCAAACAATTCGCGATCCAGCGTCGGCAGCCGGTGCCAAGGGGCGGTCGGCCGCACGTGGTGCGCGTTGTGATAACCGAAGTTGAGCATCAGCAGGTTGAGCCAGGGATGGCGCAGCGACACCGGATTCGAAAAGGTGTTGCGCTGCTCGTATTCGTGGTCGAAGCGCGCGTCCTGCGTGGCGCGCGGGCGCTCCAGCGTTTCCCACACTTCATAGGTGTGCTGGTGCACGTCCATGAAACGCGTGACGTGCAGGAACAGCATGTAGGCGAGCGCGTAGAGCGCGAGCGCCTTTAGCGACCACGCGCCGAGCAGCGCGAACAGGCCGGCGCGGATGGCGAGTACCGTGAGCACGCGTGCGCGCCGGTCGCGGCGGCTCTCCAGCCGAAACGGCAGGACAATGACAAGCGCGTGCATCATGAGATCGACCGCCGGGACGTACGCCCACTCGAGCATCCGGATGAGGCGGAACAGGCGCGGGTAACGCGGCAACAGCGGCCGGAAGTCGAAGGCCACCACGTCGGCGCGATCCACGTGGTGACGGAAGTGCTTGTGGCGGATGTCCTCGTAGCGCCCGTAGCTGGCGCCGGTGAGCCACATCAAGGCTGCGCCGAGGCGCGCGTTCCAGCGGTTGTCGGCGAACAGGGTGTTGTGCGCGCATTCGTGGATCAGGTACGCGGCGATCACCATGGCGTGCGCCAGCAGCACGATCGCGAGCGCGTTCAGCCACCAGGCCGTGGCGGTCAGGCCGGCAATGCCGAGCGCATAGCCGCCGACGGCGTAGAGCAGCGCCAGGACATTCGGCGCGCGGCCGTCCGGGTAACGAAAAGCCAGTAAGTGCATGGTCATGACAGGGGTCGCGGTGTTCTTCCTTCAACACATATGGCAATTCTTGTGCCAGCGATGTGTGACGGATTGTCCCTGTGCACGCAACGATCTAATAGCGCGAGAAACGATTTAGTCTCAGGGCTTTAGCCTGATTTGACGCGTATCCATTGGGGCGATGTCGGTGGGGGTCGGCTTACGTCGATGAATTTATTTGGTGCAAATCATCTTTGGCCGCACCGACACGATGCAGGGCGGTCGTGCGCAGTTCTTGCTTTCTAATGACTTGCGCCGTGCCTCCGAGCCACTGGCAATGCGGAAGTAAATTCCGCCTCCAGCGTGGCGGATGCACGAAGGCCCGTGGTCAGAGGCTAAAGCAGGAAGCGATACGACAGATACATATAAATGATCGCCGAGTCGATGCTGGTGTCGGACACGCCACCGCCCACGGTCAGCCCACCAAAATCTCTGCTGAGCCACGCCCCGTAATCTTCATAGTCGGGACCGGTATCCAAGCTGTAGTGCCCGGCGGTCAGATTCAGTTGTAAATCGCTGCCCATGTCAAAATTCAACCGTCCCTGGATGTAGGTGTTGTCATTGACCGGGTCATGCCAGACCTTGCCACTGACGGGCCCGAAACCGGCACCGGCGTACACTTCCCAAAAGCTGCTGCCGGACTCACCCGGATAAACGTAGACGACCGCCCCGCCGTCGATGCGCCAACCGGAATCAAAACGGTGAAAGTAGCCGGCGAAACCGTCCACGCGCGCAAACGCATCGAAATCGGGAATATCAATAGAGGTGGCATACACACCCGCGTACAGCCCGCTGCCGTGCAGGTAGTCAAAGCCGCCATACAAGGCCGGCGCGAACATATCGTCGTCAGTGGTGGTAGTCGTGGTCGAGTGCTTGTTGCCGGTCATGCCACTCATGCCACCACGGTCATAGAATTCCTGATCGGTGGTTTGTGACACACCACGAAACAGATTGTTGGTGGTCACGCCGATGTAGGCACTCGGTCCTTCCGGAACCACATCAGCGGCGACGGCACCTGCCATCAGCAAGCCAATCACTGCCATGGACCAACGTTGCATGGGCGTTCCCTCCGCAGATCGATGAATTCCTGCGCCAGTATGCCAGAAGTCATTGGTCTGGTCTGCGTCGCTTCTGTTACACTCATCCAACGGAGCAGAACTGTGATCAACCCGCAAAACATCGAGCAAGTGCTGGACTCGCTGCGCCGGGCGGTACCCGGCGGACTGGCCCAGGAAGTTGAAAAGAATTTGCGTGCGGCGCTGACCGCGGCGCTGGCCAAGCTCGATCTCGTCACGCGCGAGGAGCTGGATGTGCAGGCCGCGGTGCTGGCGCGTACCCGCGCGCGCCTGGAAGAACTCGAGAAGCAGGTCGCGGAACTGGAGAAGATGCTGCTCAAGAAGTAACGATCACTGCACAGGGAATGGAATCCATGTCACTTGCTGTTGTGCACAGCCGCGCCCTCGCCGGCATCGATGCGCCGCCCGTAACGGTCGAGGTGCATCTGTCCAACGGGCTGCCGGGCCTGTCGATTGTCGGCTTACCCGAGACCGAGGTGAAAGAAAGCCGCGACCGGGTGCGCAGCGCCCTGCTCACCGCCAAGTTCGAGTTCCCCGCGCGCCGCATCACCGTCAACCTCGCGCCCGCCGATCTGCCCAAGGAGGGCGGGCGATTCGATTTGCCGATCGCAATCGGCATTCTCGCTGCTTCCGGCCAGATCCCTGCCACTGTATTGAATGATGTCGAATTCATCGGCGAGCTGGCGCTCACTGGGCAACTGCGTGCCGTGCGTGGCGCACTCACCGCGACACTCGCGGCACGCAACGCGAAGCGCGCGCTGATACTTCCAACAGCCAACGCCGACGAAGCCGTGCTGGCGGACGGCGCCAGTGTTTACGCCGCCACCCACCTGCTCGATGTCACCGCGCACTTGCATGGCACGGCGTTGCTGCCGGTGCACCGGCTTGCGGCGCTGCCAGCGGAAGACACCAGTCCGGACCTGCGCGAGGTGCGCGGCCAGCAGAACGCCAAGCGCGCGCTCGAAATCGCCGCGGCCGGCGGCCACAGCCTGTTGCTCATCGGCCCACCTGGCACTGGCAAGACCATGCTCGCCAGCCGATTGCCCGGCATACTGCCGCGCATGACCGATGCCGAGGCAATCGAGGCCGCGGCCGTGCAATCGGTGAGTCACCAGGGATTTTCGCTGACACGCTGGAAGAAACGCCCGTTCCGCTCACCGCATCACACTGCCTCCGGCGTGGCACTGGTGGGCGGCGGCGGCAACCCGATGCCGGGCGAGATTTCGCTCGCGCATCACGGCGTGCTGTTTCTGGATGAGCTGCCGGAATTCGACCGGCGCGTGCTCGAGGTGTTGCGCGAACCGCTGGAATCGGGCGCGATCACCATTTCGCGCGCCGCGCGCCAGGCGGATTTTCCGGCACGCTTTCAGCTGGTCGCGGCCATGAACCCGTGCCCGTGCGGATATCTCGGCGATGCCAACGGCCGTTGTCACTGCACGGCCGATCAGGTGCGCAACTATCGCGCGCGCGTCTCCGGTCCGCTGCTCGACCGCATCGACCTGCATGTCGAAGTACCGGCTGTACCGAATGCCGATCTGCTGGCGCCGGGGAAGAACGATGGCGAACCTTCGGCACAGGTGCGCGAACGCGTGCAGGCGGCGCGCGAACGCCAGCAGCAACGTTCCGGCGTGGCGAATTTTCGGCTCGGCACGAAACAAATTGAACAGGTGTGCGCGCTCGACGACGACAACCTCCGGCTGCTGGAACTGGCCATGCAGCGTCTGTCGCTGAGCGCGCGTGCCGCGCACCGCATCCTGAAGGTGGCGCGCACAGTCGCCGACCTGGAGGGTGCGGAACGGATCGGCGGCACACACCTGTCCGAGGCCATCCAGTATCGTTGCCTCGATCGAAACCGTTAACGCAAGCTGTAAACCTAAAAATCGGCTTTTGCCGCAGATGAACGCAGATGAATCATGCTATTGATGCACCGAGGTCATTCACCTTTTTTGGAGGGCAGGCGAATACAGGCAGCGCATTGAATATCTGCATTCATCCGTGGCTGACTGCTTTTTCCAGGATAAAAATCGAGACAAATAAAAAGCGGCCTTGCGGCCGCTTTTTATTGAAGCGAAACAACGCTTACTTGGACTTGCCCACCATGAAGTCCACGGCCGCCTTCACGTCGGCGTCCGCCAGGCTGGCGTTGCCGCCCTTGGCCGGCATCATGCCCTTCTTGCCCGTGAAACCCTTGATGGCATGGGTGTAGAGAGTGTCGTTGCCCTGGGCTATGCGATCCTTCCACGCAGCCTTGTCGCCAAGCTTCGGCGCGCCGGCTACACCGGCGGCATGACAGGCCATGCAAGCCTTGTCGTAGGTGGCCTTGCCGTCGGCAGCCTTGGCGGTCGGGATCACGCCATTCGCCACGGTGGCGGCGCTGGCTACAACCAGCTCGCCCACCGGCTTGATGCGCGCGACGATGTCGCCATCGGCCTGCGCGACCTTGGTCTTCGCCTTGCCGGTGCCACTTACCATCTGCGCTACCACGAAGATGATGACGGTCAACGCCACCAGCGCGGCCAGCAAGCCGGAGAAAGTTTTCAGAAATGCACGGTCGGTCATGTGTCAGTGTCTCCTGATTGAAGAATGAAATTCGGTGCCTTCCGCCACCGCCGAGCGGCTGACCGGGAAACACGCGGCCGGCAGTATACCCGATTTCGCCCAAAAAACACTTGTCGGGTGGACGCCCCCAGCCGGCAGCGAGTATCCTTGCCTGGTACGCGCCCTTAGCTCAGCTGGATAGAGCGTTGGATTCCGATTCCAAAGGTCAGAGGTTCGAATCCTCTAGGGCGCGCCAATTTCCGGCAATTTCCTACATCCAGCCAACCGTTTCTGGCTTCTCCCTGCCGACTTTGCTAGATACTTATTAAGATTCCGCCCAAAAATAACCAAGGGACATACTCGGTAATCGAGTAATTGGAAAATGGAGACAGCACAACCGGTACACCGCCCTGTTCCGGGTCTGTGGCACAGCTGCCTCATCCGGCTGTTCGGCAGCCTTGCCCTGCTTGGCGTCTCGTTCTTAACCCAGGCAGCGAACTACACGCTCGCCGTAGTACCCCAGGCGTCACCGGCTGACACCTATCGACGCTGGGCGCCCTTTGCGGAGCAGCTGCAGCGTGCCACCGGCCATCAGCTGCAGCTGCGCGTGTACCGCACCTTCGATGAGTTCGAAACCGATCTGGTCAACGGGCACGTCGATTTCGCCTACATGAATCCGTATCATTTTCTCATGGCGCGCAAGGCACAAGGTTACCTGCCGTTGGTGCGAGACGGTTCGCGCCTGTTAAGCGGCCAGCTGCTGGTGCGCCGCGACAGCCCGGTGCAGTCCATCAAGGATCTGGATGGCAAGACCATCGCCTTCCCGGACCCGAATGCGTTTGCCGCCTCGCTCTACATGCGTGCGCTGCTGCAGGAAAAGGTGAAAATCCGCTTCACACCGAGCTATTACGGTACCCATGGCAACGTCTACCGGCACGTCATTCTCGGGAACGTGGCGGCCGGCGCCGGCGTGAACGTGACGTTCGCACGCGAACGCGCGGAAATCCGTGACGAGTTGCGCGTACTGTATGAAACTCCGGGCACGGCGCCACATCCGCTGTGTGCGCACCCACGCATCCCGGCCGACCTGCGCGAGGCCGTGACCCGGGCGGTACTGGAACTCGACAAGAACGAGAACGGCCGAACCCAGCTCAAGCGCATCGACATCCTGCAACCGGTGCGCGCATCCTATGCGCGCGATTACCGGCCACTGGAAAAGCTGGATTTGAAGAAATTTGCCGTGCAGACCAAGTTGTCAGCGCAATGAAACTCCGCTCGGCCGTGACGCAGCTGGTGCGCTTCCCGCGGCGATTATCGGTGCAGTTGTCACTGCTGCTGTCGCTGCTCATCACCACAACCCTGATCACGAACGCCTGGATTACAGCGGATCGGCAGACGCAACACCTGCGCGACTCGATCCGCAAAGAGGCGGCTACCCTGGCGGATTCCGTGGCGGCCAGCAGTGCGCCGTTGATTGTGGTGGACGACCTGGCTTCGCTCGAGGACCAGTTACTGCGCAGCGCCAAGCTCCCGGGCGTACTGAGTATCCGCGTCAGTGGCCCGGGTCAACGTATCTTGAGCGAAGTGGCGCGTGTGGACGACGGCACACTGCACCCGGTCTACACACACGCTGCGCTCACGCCGCCCATGCAGAGCAGTGCCTTTCTCGCTGACCGCGCGGATGGGGATATCGACGCCTGGGCGCCGGTCATGAGCGGCGAGGTGATCGGCTGGGCATACATTACCTACAGCCTCGCCGAGGCGCGCGCTGTGCGCCCGCGCATCCTGAAGGACGCGGCGTTGGCCGCGGTCGCGGCCATTCTGCTCAACCTTTGGCTGCTGTTGCTCTACCTGCGGCGCCCGCTGCGCGCCATCCGGCTCGCCACGGATTTCTCCGCCACACTCAACACCCGGCGCGGCGACGAGATTGCCGTGAACGCCGAGACCGTGGAAATCGAACAGCTGCAGCGCTCACTCAACTTTGCCTCGCAGCAGCTCTGGCAGGAACACCGGGCGATGACGGAAACCGCCGAACGGCTGCAGGCGGTGCTCACCTATACCGCCGACGGTCTTGTCACCCTGGGCGAGCAGGGCATTATCGAGTCCTGCAATCCGGCAGCGGAACGCATCTTCGGTCACAGCAGCGAAGCCATGAAAGGACGCAGTGCCGAGCTGTTCGTCCCGGACTGGCGCAGCGCCCGGCCCGGCCAGCGCCACGAGACCAGCGGGCGGCGCGCCGATGGCAGCCTGTTGCCACTCGAACTCAGTATTGCAGAGATGTGGGTGGGCAATCAGCGCCTGTACACGGCGACGGTGCGTGACCTGAGCGACGTCAAGCGGCTCGAGCAACTGTCGTCGCGCCTCGGCCGCATCCTCGAACACTCCTCGAATGAAATCTACATCTTCGACGCGCAGACGCTGCACTTCGTGCAGGTGAGCGAAGGCGCGCTCACCAATCTCGGCTACCGCATGGAAGAACTGATCGGGCTGACGCCGATCGACATCAAGCCGGGCATGACGCGCGAGCAGTTCACCACCATAATCCAACCGCTGCGTGACGGCGGGCAGAATATGGTTGCATTCGAGACCGTGCACCGCCGCAAGGACGGCTCGCTCTACCCGGTGGAGGTTCGCCTGCAGCTATCACGCACCGAAAACCCGCCGGTGTTCGTGGCCATCATCCAGGACATCACCGTACGCAAGCATGCCGAGGCGCGGCTCGTATACCTCGCCAACTACGACACGCTTACCGATCTGCCGAATCGCGTGTTGCTCGGCCAGCGCCTGACCAAGGCGATCGAGGAGGCAGAACACAAGGAGCGCCTGGTCGCCGTGTTGTTCATCGACCTCGACCGCTTCAAGGTCATCAACGATACGCTTGGACACGACAGCGGTGACGAGCTGCTCAAGATCGTGGCGCGGCGGCTGAGCGAGGCGGTGCGTCCGGGCGACACCGTGGCGCGCTACGGCGGTGACGAGTTTGTAATGGTGCTGGCAAACGTCGCGCACGTCGACGACGTCACCCGGGTGGTGAACAAGATTCTCGGACGGCTATCGCCCGCCATCACCCTCGGTGGACGCGAACTGTTCGTGACGCCGAGCATCGGTATCACCATTTTTCCGTTTGACGACGACACCAGCGACGAGCTGCTGCGCAATGCCGACTCCGCCATGTTCGATGCCAAAGAGCAGGGCGGCAACTGCTTCCGCTTCTATACCGCCGAGATGAATGCACGCGCCGAGCGCCGTCTGACCCTCGAAACCGGCCTGCGGCATGCACTCGAGCGTGGCGAATTCCTGCTGCACTATCAGCCACAGGTGGATATTGCGTCCGGCGAGATTCTCGGCGCCGAGGCGCTCATCCGCTGGCAACATCCCGACTGGGGACTGGTGCCCCCGGCGGAATTTATTCCGCTCGCCGAGGAAACCGGCCTGATCCTGCCCATCGGCGAGTGGGTGCTGACCGAGGCCTGCGCCCAGGCGCGCCACTGGCACGACGCCGGTCACGCTGACCTGCGCATCGCGGTGAATCTGTCCGGACGGCAGTTGTCGCAGAAAAACCTGGTGGAAATCGTGGACGCCGCGCTCACGCGCTGCGCCGTCGCGCGCGGCATGCTCGAGCTTGAAATTACCGAGAGCCTGCTGATGCAGGACTTGGAGCGGATCGCCGGCACGCTCGAAGCGCTGGTCAGACTCGGTGTGACCGTCTCCATGGACGACTTCGGTACTGGCTACTCCAGCCTGAGTTACCTCAAGCGCTTGCCGATCGACGTGCTCAAGATCGACCAATCATTCGTGCGCGACATTACCAGCGACCCGGATGACGCGGCCATCGTGCAAGCGATCATCGCCATGGCCCACAGCCTCGGCATCAAGGTAATAGCCGAGGGCGTCGAAACCGCAGAGCAGCTCGCGTTCCTGCGGCAACACCGCTGCGATGGCATGCAGGGCTATTATTTCAGCCAGCCGGTACCGCCGGAACAATTTTTCAAACTGTTGCAGCGCACGCAGCACGCCAACGGCTGAACGTTTCAGGACAGAATCCGGCGCATTCCCCAGACAGCCAGCGCGAGCAGCACCAGCCCGGCGACAAGGTTGGGCAGGAAGCCCAGACGGGTTTTGGTTTCCAGCAGAAACGGCAGGAAGAACAGCAGCGATCCCGGCACTAGCAGGAAGATATCGCGTGCAAAGCGCGTGACCAACAGGTTGTCGCGGGTCTCGGCGTACAGCCAACTGATCGCCAGAATCGAGGTGAGCGGCAACGCCACGAGCAGCGCACCCCAGAACGAGTCGCGCTTGGCCAGCTCGCTGGCCAGCGCAATCACTAGCGCCGATACCACAACTTTGACGAGAAACAGGCCGGTCATGCGCGCCGTTGCCGGCCGTTACTTCTTTTTCGGGGTAGAACGCTCGGCTGCGGCCTTCTTGATCAGGAAATCCAGCACCTTCGGCACCTTGTCATATCCACCCGCGATATTTGCATTGGTCATGTACTTGCCGTCCACAACCAGCGTCGGCACCGAGTCAATGTTGAAGGCGCGCCCGGTCTGGGTCGCGCGACTCAGGTTCGCCTGCATGCCAAAGGAGTTGTAGGCATCGAGAAAGGCTTTGCGGTCGCCTCCTTTTTCGGCCACGAACGCGGCCAGGCTGTCGGCATTATTCAGAACACGCTTCTCGTCGTGTAACGCCTGGAACAGGGCGTAATGCATTTTTGCGGTAATGCCGAGCGCCTCGAAGGCGTAATAGGCGCGCGCATGCACCGCCCAAGCTTCACTGAACACCGCCGGTGTGCGCACAAACTGGACGTTCTTCGGCAGGGTCTTTTGCCATTTATCCAGAATCGGCTCGAGCGTGTAACAGTGCGGGCAGCCGTACCCGAAAAACTCGCGCACCTCGACCTTGCTGCCGGTCTCGACCGGTTGCGGGCTGACGCGTGTGTACTCGACACCTTCGAGAAACTGCGCCTGGCCGGAAAACGGCAAGAGCAGCAGGGCAAACAGGGCCGGGCGGATCAGTGATCTCATGTTCAACTCTCCGTTGATGTGTCTATAACAACCTATAACAACTAAATTTGTTGTGCAGGCTTGCTTAACTTGGCAGCGTAAGACAAGTCCGGCGTTGAATGCAACCGCGGGCGGCGTTGTTACTTCCCTTCCGCGTCTTCCGCCCAGCGCGGCACAAGCTGGTGTTCGATGCCGAGATGATCGAGCAGACGTGCCACCACAAAATCCACCAGGTCCTCGATGCGTTTCGGCTGGTGATAGAACCCGGGGCTGGGCGGCAGAATCACCACCCCGAGGCGCGCGAGCTTCAGCATGTTCTCGAGGTGTATCGCGGACAGCGGCATTTCGCGTGGCACCAGGATCAGCTTCCGGCCTTCCTTGATCGCCACATCGGCGGCGCGTTCAATGAGATTGTCGGCGCTGCCCTGCGCGATCGCAGCGAGTGCGCCGCTGGTGCACGGACAGACCACCATCGCCTGCGGAGCATTCGAGCCGCTCGCCGGCGGCGAGAACCAGGCGTTCGGACCGAATACCTTCAGCTGGCCGGCACGTGCGCGATAGCGCGCGCTGAAATATTTTTCCTGCTCGGCCGGCGGGCCGGGCACTTCAGATCGGTTTCCT
>Ga0209705_10001761_pt1 | contig 11456 bp, 10 predicted proteins | sample PPLLaktember2015_5_FD_187262 | JGI IMG/M metagenome (GOLD analysis project Ga0209705, IMG submission 187262) | Freshwater sediment microbial communities from Prairie Pothole Lake near Jamestown, North Dakota, USA - PPLs Lake P8 Core (1) Depth... | ecosystem: Environmental > Aquatic > Freshwater... | reverse complement strand
GCTGACCGGTGTCATGGTGGGCGTCTCCAACAACTTCGCATTCATCAGCATCAACGGCAGCAATGAAACCGCCTTCGGCCTCGGTGACGAAATTCTGTCCGGCGCCACGTTGCATGCCGTTTATCCAGACCGCGCCGTGTTGCGGCGCGGCGGCGCGCTCGAAAGCCTGGTACTCAAAGACACCCTTGCCTTGCCGGATGGTTCTGTCGTCACGCCCCCGCAACCTCGCAAGGATGCACCGCTTACCGGCATTCGTGGCAGCGGCAACAGCTTCACGGTGGAGCGCAGCACCCTGACGCAACAGATGCAGAAACCCGAATTCCTGAGCCAGGCGCTGATGGTGCCAAATGCTGGCGGCGGATTTCTGGTGCGCGAGATTCAGCCAGGCAGCGTTTATGAGAAGCTTGGCGTGCGCACCGGCGATGTCATCCGCAGCGTCAACGGCCAGCCGATCAACAACATGGATGAAGTGATGAAGCTCTACCAGCAACTCGGCGGCATCGATAAGCTCGGCAGTGTGGCGATCGAAGTCACGCGTGGTGGCCGCACCGAATCCCTGCAATACAATATCGAATAATTGAATCCATGATCATGAACCATCTCATGCAGCGCATGCAGACTCTTGGACTGACAGGCCTGTTGCTGGCAACAGCCTCCCTGGCTCTGGCGCAGGATCCCGTTCCGGCAACCCGCCCGGCGCCGAAGGGCGCCAGCACGTCGCTGCAATCCGCGCAAAAGATCCCGCCATCCGCGCCGGCGCAACCGAGCAGACCGAAGCAGGAAGCACCTGCCGGCGCGCCCAAGGCCCCGGCGCTCAAACCCGGTGAAGTACTGCTGAACTTCCAGGCGGCTGAGATTCAGGGTGTGGTCAAGGCCGTGGGGCAGATGACAGGGCGCAATTTCCTGCTCGATCCGCGCGTCAAGGGCCAGATCACCATCATTTCCGCGCGCCCAGTAACCACCACGGCGGCCTACCAGATCTTTCTTTCCGCTCTCAAGGCACAGGGCTTCACGGCCGTCGAGGGTATTGGCGCCATCCGGATCGTTCCCACCACCGAGGCCAAGGCGAATGCCGAGGTGAACATGGTGGGCGAGCCGCGCGGCGGCGAGCGCATCATGACCCATGTGCTGGTCGTGCAGCATACCTCTGCTACCCAGATGATCCCGCTGCTGCGACCGCTCATGTCGCCGACCAGTCAGCTCTCCGCCTACGATCAGGCCAACGCGCTGATCATCACCGACTACGCCGAAAACATCCGGCGCCTGCTGCGCATCGTGGAAAAGATCGATCAGCCGGTAAGCAGCGATGTCACCATCATTGCGCTCAAGCACGCCTCGGCACTGGACCTGGCCGACCTGGTGACGCGCCTGTCGCTGCCGGGCGCCAGCCATCCGGGGCAGCCCGCACAACCGGGGCAGCCGGCCGGTGGCGCCGGTGACCGCTTCAACATCGTGCCAGATCTGCGCACCAACAGCCTGCTGGTGCGCGCCGACAATCCCGGTCGCGTGAACCAGGTACGTTCCCTGATCGACAAACTCGACGTGCCGGCACTAAGCGGCGGACAGACGCGCGTGATCTATCTGCGCAACGCCGATGCCGTGAAACTGGCCGAGGTACTGCGCGGACTGCTCGCGGGCGAAGCACGTACCCAGACCGTCGCGGCCACCACAGCCGCCGGCGCTCGACCGGCAGGTGCCGGCAGCAAACCCGCTGATGCTTCCCTTGTTCAGGCAGACGAAGCGACCAACGCTCTCATCATTAACGCGCAAGACGCAACCTACAACAATCTGCGTGGTGTGATCGAGAAACTCGATGTGCGCCGCACCCAGGTGTATGTCGAAGCATTGATTGTCGAGATGCAAACCGATGCCGCCCTGGAACTCGGCGTACAGTGGGCCGGTGGTATGCCCGCCGGCAGCGGCGCGGTCGCGGGTGTGCAGAATTTTCCCGGCGCCAATCCCAGCCTGATCGGTGCGGTCGCCAATCCCATCCCGGCGTTTACCGGTGCGGGCGGTCTGCTGCTCGGCTTTCTCGGCGAGCAAGTCACCCTGCCGGACGGCACGGTCATCCGCGGCCTCGGCGCTCTGGCGCGCGCCCTGGAAACGCGCGGTCTGGCGAACATCCTGTCCACGCCCAATCTCATGACCCTGGACAACGCCGAAGCCAAGATTGTGGTCGGTCAGAATGTGCCATTCGTGACCGGCAGCTTTGCTCAGGCCACCGGCGGCGCCACCGGCGCCGCCGTCAATCCGTTCCAGACCATCGAGCGCAAGGATGTCGGCCTGACGCTCAAGATCAAGCCACAGGTCACCGAGGGCGGAACCATCAAGATGGATATCTACCAGGAAGTGTCGAACGTCGCGCCCTCCTTGTTGAGCGGCGCCTCGGATCTCATTACCAACAAGCGCTCCATTGACACCAAGGTGCTGGTGGACGACGGTCACACCATCATCCTCGGTGGCCTGATCGAGGACAACAAGTCTGAAACCGAACAGAGCGTGCCTCTGCTCGGCCGGCTGCCGTTGATCGGCGGCCTGTTCCGCTACCGGCAAAAAACCGGCAAGCGCACCAACCTCATGGTGTTCCTGCGCCCGGTGATCATCCACGGTCCGCAGGAAAGCTATAGCGTCACCGCCGATCGCTATCAGTATCTGCGCGCCCGCTCCCAGGACGTGGGCCGGCAGGATGTGCTGGACCGGTTTGCCCCCACTCAGCCGACCGCGGAGGAACTGAAGAAATTCAAGAAGCGCAGCAATGATTCAGAGAAGCAACGCGAATCTGCCACCAATCCCGCGGCCGAGGCACCAGCTGCTGACAAGCCTGCCGCTGCACCAGACGCTGCCACGGACTGATTCCAGCTCGCCGCCCATGTCTGTGACCGCAGCCGATTTCACCAAACTCGACCCGCACTGGACGGTGCGGCTGCCGTATAACTTCGCCAAGCGTCACGGTGTGATCGCGGCGCGCCTGCTCGACAACGGCGTCGAGATCTGGACCCGGCCGGAGATCGCCAGCGCCATTCTCGTGGAAGTGCAACGCGCCCTCGGCCAGCCAGTCCAGCCGCATTCGCTGAGCGCCGACGATTTCGAAGTCGCGCTCAACCGCGCCTACGAACGCGGCAAAGGTGACGCGCTCAATATCGTGGACGACCTCGGCGGCAACTTCGACCTCGGCGAACTGGCGCTGAACCTGCCGCGCGTCGCCGACCTGCTGGACAGTGAGGACGACGCGCCCATCGTGCGCCTCATCAACGCGCTGCTCGGCGAAGCGGTGCGCGAGGGTGCTTCGGATATTCACATCGAGCCGTTCGAAACCCGCTCGGTGGTGCGCTTCCGCATCGACGGCGTGCTGCGCGACGTGCTCGAACCGCCGCAGGCGGCGCACGGCGTGATCGTGTCGCGCATCAAGATCATGGCGCGTCTCGACATCGCCGAGAAACGCATGCCGCAAGACGGCCGCATCACCCTGCGGCTCGCCGGCCGGCCGGTGGACGTGCGCGTCTCGTGCCTGCCGACCGCGCACGGCGAGCGCGTCGTCATGCGTCTGCTCGACAAACAGGCCGGACGCCTGACACTGACGAACCTCGGCATGTCGCCCGGGATTCTGAAAACCCTTGATGGGCTCATTCATCAGCCGCATGGCATTATTCTGGTCACTGGACCGACCGGTTCGGGCAAGTCGACGACGCTGTACGCGGCGCTGTCGCAGCTCGACACCAAGCTGCACAACATCATGACCGTCGAAGACCCGATCGAATACGACCTCGACGGCATCGGCCAGACACAGGTCAATCCGCGCATCGAACTGGATTTCGCCCGCGCCCTGCGCGCCATCCTGCGTCAGGACCCGGACGTGATCATGATCGGTGAAATCCGCGATCTCGAAACCGCGCAGATCGCGGTGCAGGCGAGTCTCACCGGCCATCTGGTGCTGGCCACCTTGCATACCAACGACGCCGTGGGATCGGTGGCACGTCTGGTGGACATGGGCGTGGAGCCGTTCCTCGTGGCCTCATCGCTGCTCGGCGTGCTGGCCCAGCGCCTGGTGCGCCGGCTCTGCCCGCACTGCCGGCGCACGCATGTTCCCGATGCTGCCGAATGCCGGCTGATCGGTATTGATCCCGGTCAGGCCCAGGCTCACCCCATCTACATGCCGGTGGGCTGCGATGCCTGCAACCAGACTGGCTACCAGGGCCGCACGGGCGTCTTCGAGCTATTGACGGTGGACGAGCCGTTGCGTGCCCTGATTCACGACGGCGCCGGCGAGACCCGATTGCGCGAACATGCGCGCAACCGCGGCATGGCCAACATCCGCGAGGACGGGCTGCGCTGGGTGCGCAGCGGCCACACCAGCATCGAAGAAGTGTTGCGCGTTTCGCGCGAATAATTCGAGTAATTAATTAAGGAACGAGCCACCCTCTCCCCGTCCCTCCCCTTGAGGGGGCATTTGTAAACATCAATTTATTTAATATGGCTGGATTCGAATATCAGGCACTGGATGCAACCGGCCGCACCGTCAAAGGTGTGATCGAAGGCGATGCCGAGCGCCATGTGCGCGCGGCGCTACGCGACAAGGGCCTCACACCGTTGCGCGTGGATGCCATCCACACCCGCGCCTCAGCGAAAGAGGAACAGCGCGGGCCAACCCTGCGCCGGCGCCTGTCGAGCGGCGACCTCGCCCTGCTCACCCGCCAGTTTGCCACCCTGGTGGGCGCCGGTCTGACCATCGAAGAGTGTCTGAATGTCATCGTCGAGCAGGCCGAGTCGGCGCGCACGCGCGCCGTTGTCGCCGGGGTGCGCGGCCGCCTGCTCGAAGGCCAGTCGTTGCACCGCAGCATGTCGGGCTTCCCCGAGGCCTTCCCCGAGATCTACCGGGCGATGGTAGACGCCGGCGAACAGTCCGGCAAACTGGCCGAGGTGCTCGATCGGCTCGCGGATTTCACCGAGAACCGCGAGGGCTTGCGCCAGCGCGTGCAGCTGGCGTTTATCTATCCGGCGCTGGTGACCATCGTGGCGATCGGCGTTATCAGTTTGCTGCTCATCTATGTCGTCCCGCAGGTCACGCGCGTGTTCGCCAACACCGGTCAGACCCTGCCGTGGGCGACTCAGGCGCTCATCGCCATCAGTAACTTCATGCGCGCCAGCGTCTGGGTGTGGGTGGTCGGAATATTTGCCGGTGTGATCGGCGCGCGCGTCGCCCTGCGCAGCAAGGAAATACGCATGCGCTGGCATCTTTTGATCCTGCGCATGCCGGTCGTGGGCCGGCTGTCGCGCGGCGTGAACGCCGCGCGCTTTGCCGACACGCTCGGCATTCTCACCGCCAGCGGCGTGCCCCTGCTCAACGCCCTGCAGTCGGCGGTGCCGGTGATCAACAACCTGCCGATGCGTGCCGCGGTCGATGATGCCGTGCGCCAGGTGCGTGAAGGCGCCAGCCTGTCGCGCTCGCTGGGAAAAGCCAAACTGTTTCCGCCACTGGTCATCCATCTGATCGCGAGCGGCGAGGCGAGCGGCCGGCTGGACACCATGCTGCAGCGTGCCGCCGATGCGCAATCGCGTGAACTCGAAGGCTGGGTGAAGACCCTGACCGCCCTGCTCGAACCGGTGCTCATCCTGACCATGGGCCTGGTCGTGCTGTTTATTGTCGTCGCCATCCTGTTGCCGATATTTGAAATGAACCAGTTGATTAAATAATCCAACCACCAAGGTGCACCATGTTCACACGCTCTAAACACTTTTCTCCTGCCACTGCGGCACGCGGCTTCACGCTCATCGAGATCATGATCGTGGTCGTGATCATCGGCATCCTGGTCGGCCTGCTCGCGCCGCGCATCATGGATCGTCCCGACCAGGCGCGCGTCGTGGCCGCGCGCAACGACATTCAGGCGATCATGAGCGCGCTCAAACTGTATCGGCTCGATAACGCCACCTACCCGAGTGCCGAGCAGGGCCTGTTGGCATTGGTGAAGAAGCCCGAGACCGGCAACCTGCCGCGCAACTGGAAACCGGGTGGCTATCTCGAGCGTCTGCCGAAGGATCCGTGGGATGGTGAATACCAATACCTCAATCCCGGCATCCACGGCGAAATTGACATCGTCAGCTTCGGCGCCGACCGCCAGCCGGGCGGTGAGGGCTTCGATGCGGACATAGGCAGCTGGAATCTCGGCGGCTGAAACAACAAATGCGCCAGTGGCAAACGGAGATGGATGTACGACTTGCGCGCGGCCACGCGCTGAAACCCATAGCGGGTTTCACGTTGATCGAGATTATGGTCGTACTGCTCATCATCACCATTACCATTGGCATGGTTGGCATCAATCTGCAGCGCGGTGACAACAATCTGGTGCAGGAGGAAGCTGACCGTATTGTGATACTGCTGCAGGCAGCGCGTGAGGAAGCCATTCTGCAAGGACAGGTGTTTGCCGTGCAGTTCAACACGGATGGCTACCGCTTCCTGCGACTCAACAACAAGGGCAAACTCGAGCTGATTGAACAGGATGATGTGCTGTCGCCCCGTTCGCTTCCGGACGGGGTCACGCTTTCATTCACCATGGATGGCGCCGTGGCCGATACCGAAGCCGGCCTGATCCTCGATCCGTCCGGGTCGTTTATACCGTTCGTGCTGACGCTGCGTGCTGGCGAGGCCGAGTGGCAGGCACTCGGGCTCGCCAACGGCAAGATCCAGTCGAAACCACCGGAAGCGCTGCATGCCGGCTAGAACCCAGAACGGCTTCACGCTGGTGGAAGTGCTGGTCGCACTCGCAGTCCTGACCATCGCGCTCGCGGCCGTCATGCGCGCCTTGAGCCAGAGCATCGACACCAGCGCCAGCCTGCGCGACCGCACCATCGCCATGTGGGTGGCACAGAACCGCCTCACCACTCACCTGGTGGAACGCGACTTTCCGGCAATGGACACCACCGAGGGCGACGCCGAGATGGCCGGCCGCGAATGGCGCTGGCGCGAACAGGTTATGGCCGCGCCGGGCGAACCGGATATGCGGCAAATCCATATCGAGGTGCGTGCCGCCTCCGGCCCGCAGCCACTCGCAAAGCTGGTCGGTTTTCTTTCAAAGTAGATAAGACGGTGAACCCCTCTAACCGCACGCGCGCCTCCGGTTTCACGCTGCTGGAAGTTCTGGTGGCGGTCGGCATTTTTGCGCTGTTCTCGGCCATGGCCTATGGCAGCTTGCTGCGTATTCTGGACACGCGTGATCGTCTGGAAACGGAACGCGATTACTGGCGAACTTTCAGCCTGTCGCTGATGCAGATCGAGGATGACCTGGCCCAGGCGCGGCAACGCACCGTGCGGGGTCCGGATGGACTCACCTTATTGCCGGCCTTCCGTGGCCAAGCGGTCGATAGCCGCGCGCTCGGCGAGCCGAGCCTTGAGTTCACGCGCGGCGGGCAAGTCGTACTAGGTGACGGTGCGCGCTCGGATATGCAGCGCGTGGGTTACCAATTGCGCGAGGGCACACTGTCGCGGCTGGTCTGGCCGGCGCTCGACCGGCCGCCGGTCAGCGAGCCGCGCGAACTACCGCTGCTCGAACATGTGGAGGAGATGCGCGTGCGTTTCTACGATAAGCCCAGTGCGCAGCAGCCCGGCCGTTGGGTGAATGCCTGGCCGGCCACTACCCAAACCGGTGCGCCGATGGGTAACACTGCATTGCCGGCGGCAGTTGAATTGACACTCAAGATCGAAGGCCGCGGGGAAATCGTGCGCGTGTTTCAGGTAAAGGGCTGAACATGGGTGTCTGCGGAACACGCCACCAGCAGGGCCTGGCACTGATCACCGCGGTGCTGGTGGTGGCAATCGTCGCCACCGTGGCCACGACGCTCGCCCTCGGCGAACAGGTGTGGTTCCGCCAAGCGCAGAACATGAGCAATCGCGCCCAGGCCGAAAGCCTGCGCCGGGGCGCACTCAACTTTGCAGCGATACTGCTGGCGCGCGACCAAAACCAAACCGACCATCTGGGCGAGCCGTGGGCCAAGCCTCTTCCGCCGCTGCCAGTGGAAGACGGCATGATCGCCTTCGCCGTGAGCGATGCGCAAGGCCGATTCAATCTCAATAATTTGGTGCGCTCAGGCAAGCGCAGCGATAACGACATCAAGATGTTCGAACGGCTGCTGACTTCACAGGGTCTGGATCCGGGGCTGAGCAATGCGCTGTTCGACTGGCTTGATCAGGACAACGACCTAACTTCGTCGGGCGGTGCCGAAGACATAGACTACCTGTCCCTGCCTCAACCCTACCGTAGCGCCGGACAACCGCTGCAGAGTGTGGATGAATTGCGTCTGGTGAAGGGCTTCACGACCAAGGCCGTGGAGAAGCTCCGGCCGTATGTCACGGCCCTGCCGGTATACACTGCTGTCAACGTCCACACTGCACCGGAACAGGTTTTGGCTGCCTTGTTTACTAACCAACCGGCGGCCGCCGTGCTCCAGTCCCTGCTCGAAAAACGTGTGAGCCAGCCGTTTGCAGACAAGTCTCAGTTCACCAACCAACTGCCAGCCGGCACCGCCCCGCAATCGGCTGACCAGTTCGACGTCAAAACCGGCTATTTTCTGGTTACTATAGACATTCGCTACGGGCGATTGCAGCGCCGCACCGAGGCCCTGATTGAACGCACGAGTGGCAAACCGGCAACCGTGCTTTGGCACCGTTTGCCGCCACTGCAATTTGAAATGAAGCCAGATGAAAAAACTTAAGAAATCATCCGTCAGCCTCGCCTGGCTGGCACGCGCCAAATCGGCGGTAGCGCCGGTCTCGGCACGCGCCACGCAGGACCGGCTCGATCTGGCGCTGCCACGTGGCTGGCCCGACTCCGGCAGCCCGGTGTTCTGGCGCTGGCACCGCCGGGGCGACAAACCGCAATCCGGCCACGTCACCGATCTGCGTCAGGTGCCGGAGGCGGCGCGTGGCGCGCGTGTCTATGTCTGGACACCGGCGGGTGACACGGTCCTGACCAGCACCACCCTGCCGACCCGCTCGCCGCGCAAAATCGTCCAGGCGTTGCCCTTTGCGCTGGAGGACCGGCTGCTGGGAGACCCCGAGACCCTGCACTTTGCCTACCGTGTTGAGAGTGATGGCAGCCTGTCCGTGGCGGTCACCGCACACGAGCGCCTGCGCCACTGGACGGACGCCCTTGCACAGGCCGGCATCCAGCCGGTCTCGCTGTGCCCGGTGACGCTGCTGGTGCCGTGGGCGCTCGATTGCTGGTCGCTGGCATTCGCCGAGGACGAGGTACTGGTGCGCACCGGCAACGCCTCTGGCTTTGTCGCGTCACTTTCGCAGGCGGCAGCGCCGGCAGTGAATGAAGCCTCATTCACTGATGGTGGAAGTGCGGAGCGCGAAGCCGTCCCGACGGGGACAAACACAGGCGCAGTATCTCCGCCGCCGCTGCTGGCCGCAGCCCTGCAGGAAGCGGCGCATACCCAGAAGACCCCCGAATATCTTGTGGTGTTCAACGCCCCGGCAGGATTTCCAGCCGATGCATGGAGCGCAATATTGCAAGTGCCGGTGCGCATCGAAACAGCTTCGGTGTGGGAAAAACAGGAAGAACCTCTCGCACCGCTCAACCTGTTGCAAGGCCAGTTCGAAACCAAGGGTCAGTTTACAAGCTCGCTGCGCCCGTATATTCCGGCCGCTGCCATGCTGATCATCTGGATGCTCGGCAATATGGCTGTCGATCTCACCGACTGGTGGAAACTGCGCCAGCAGCATCAGGAGTACACGCGCGCGATGACCAGCCTGCTGGTGAGCAGCTTTCCGGAAACCAAGACCGTGCTGGATCCGGCGGCGCAGATGCAACGCAGCATCGACGCCCTGCTCGCTCGCACCGGCAAGCGCGACCGCGACCTGCTGCCGATGCTGGCCAAGACCGCGACGGCACTGCGTGCCGCCCCGCTCGTGCGCCTGCGCGGCTTGCGTTATGCCGATCACAGCCTGACGCTGGAACTCACCTGGCCGACTCCGAGCACGCCCGATGCCATCCGGACAGCGCTCGAGTCCGCCGGCCTGAAAGCCGAAGTGTTGAACCTTACGCCACGCGCCGGCGAAGTGGACGGACGCGTGCGCCTGCAACCGGCGACTGCGCAACCGGCGGCGAGGTCACCGTCATGAAGACCGAATTCCTGAACCCGCTGCGCGACCAGTGGAACAAGCTGGCGCCGGGCGAGCGCCGTCTGGCTATTGCCGGCAGCATTGTGGTGGGCATAGCACTGCTGTATGTGGTGTTGTGGCTGCCTGTGCAAAAGGAACTGGCGCGCCTGCGCGTGAGTGTTCCGGAAGAACGCGTCCAGCTGCAGCGCATGCGGTTGCAGGCGGCTTCGATCCAACCGCTGCGCGCCCGCAGCGGCGCGAAACCGGCCGCCGGCACGTTGCTCTCGGTGATCGAACAGTCCGCGTCAGCACGCGGCATGCGCAACTTCGTCACACGCATGGAAACGGATGGCAGCAGCGGCGCGCAACTCACCCTGGACGCGGTGCCCTTCAACTCGCTCATCTCCTGGCTGGCGGATCTGCAAGACAGCCATTCCCTGCTCATCGAGAACGCCAGCCTGGACGCCCACACCGCGCCCGGCACCGTCAACGCCAAACTGAAGCTGCGCATCGAGAATCCATAATGCCCACAAACCGCTGGCGCGGGCTCGCCTACCTCGGCGCGGTACTGTGTGGCTATGCTCTGTTTCTGCTCATCACCCTGCCGGCATACTGGGCAGACTGGCTGGTGAGCCGCGCCAGCCATAATGTGGTGCGCATTCAGCAACCCGAGGGCACGCTCTGGGGCGGAAGCGGCAATCTGGTCGTCCAGAGCATCGGCCAGGAACGCATGCAGACCCGGATCACGTGGACGATCCAGCCATTGTGGCTGTTCACCGGCAAGCTTCAGGCGCGTCTCAGTTCACGCGATGACGGAAAAACTGCTCCTGCGATTTCCGCACTTCCGCCATCCATGGCGGTCGCCGGCTCGCCCCTGAACGCCACACTCCGTATCGGCTATCGCCATTTTTCCATCAGCGAAGTCGATGCCGCCGTGCCGGTGAGCGTGCTCAGCGCCTTCAATCCGGCTGTCGACCTGGTCGCACCGAGCGGACGCCTGCAAATCACCGCACAACAAGCCACCCTCACGCCGGCCGGACTGGAAGGCGGTATACAGCTGACATGGCTGGGCGCGGGTGCGCGCATGGGCGGGTTAAGTGAGGTCGGCGATTATCGGCTGGTGGTGAACGGGCGCGGTCCGACTGCCGAACTGCGCATCGAGACGCTGCGCGGCGACGTCGGTCTCACGGCCCAGGGTGAATGGCAGACGCAGGGCGAGGGACTGCTGCGACTCACCGGCAGCGTCACTCCCGGCAACCGCGAACAGAACCTGCGCCCGCTGATGACGATGCTGAACATCCAGAACAACAACGGTCAGTACAATTGGACATTCATTAACCGCATTCCGGCTGCGAGGTTT
>Ga0209705_10001760_pt1 | contig 11456 bp, 4 predicted proteins | sample PPLLaktember2015_5_FD_187262 | JGI IMG/M metagenome (GOLD analysis project Ga0209705, IMG submission 187262) | Freshwater sediment microbial communities from Prairie Pothole Lake near Jamestown, North Dakota, USA - PPLs Lake P8 Core (1) Depth... | ecosystem: Environmental > Aquatic > Freshwater... | reverse complement strand
CCATTAGTAAAGCGAACCAGCCCTATGTTGATTGTGTCAACACCAATGTTTTTCAACTCGATGTATTCGGCGTTGAGATCGGCGGGATTGTACATAATCTCGGTAATACGCAGATTCTCAACCACCGGCCCCACGGCAAAAACAGCCTCATTCAACGCACTCCACGTACCATCGCTTAGCGCCCCGGCCTTGAGACACGTGCTTTGGGTAAGGTTGATCGGACCGGTATATTGGATCGCGCTAGCGGAAACATTGCCCGGTATGTCCTCGCCGGCTTCCAACTCGACACATATCAGAAAATCGGAGCTGCTCAATGCGTCGTTGAGACCGTGGATAGCCAGCAGATTATTGCCCGTCTGCAACTCACCCAGATGGTCGCTAATATCGAAGTCGTCAAACACAGCCCCCGCTTCGCGGTAGGTATCGGCCTGCGAGTCCCACGCCGGCTCTCCGGAAAAGTTAACCTCCTCCACCTTCGTGCCATTGAGATAGGCGACAAAACCATCGTCATAACGCATCTTCAGCGTCATGTAGTTGAAATCACCCGGGTCCCCGGCAAAGGTGAAGGGAATACGGATATAACAGGTGGTATTCACATCATCCATCGGTGTCTTGACGTCGATATCGATATAACTTTCGTAACCTGAACCTGATTCGTAACCAACTCCGCCGATGCCGCTGATCCACGTGCCATCATCAAAACTATAATCACTTCTCCACGTGTCATCACTGGGATTGATCTCGGTTGGAATAAGCACCGTCTTGGCGGCATCCTCGTTTAGCAGTGTAGTAGCCGTTGACGAACCGCCGCCGCCGGAAAAGACACGCGGATCCTCGCCGTCGATGGTGTACCAGATCACCCCTGCAGGAGCCGTCATCGACAGTGGTTCAGTCGGGGCTATCTCGCCGCCATGCTTGCTGAATGTGGGGGCGTCGATACTGGGAAACATGCCGGCACTGCGCATCTGCTCAATAACCACGTTGGTTCTCTCATTAGCGATATCGTATTTGACCCAGTCGAGATGTTGCTGAAATGTATCCGGGGTGTAGCTTCCTGAACCGTCCCATTCGTTCCACCTTGCACATTCGGGGATGATCGTTCTTTCGACGCTGTAACCCAATTCAGTGAGATCCGCCTGAATCCGATCACGGGTAAGCATCCCATCATTAAAGAAATGTTTTTGAGCGCGATCGGCCATCAATATCCGGAACTCTTCATGCCCCTTGAGTGCACTGCATATATTGCCCGGCCCACCACTACTGGTAACATCAGCGTACAAACCTGTCCGCATAATCATGTCGTTATCCCAGCAGTAAAATTTAAATGTGTGACCCATTTCACGCTTCCTGCCGGCCATCCAGTTATAATAGGGACTCCAATCCCAATCATTCCCCCCGTAGTAGTTCAGGATCATGTAATCGATAAAATTGACAATATCTACGTATTCCCCTGCCGCCTGGTAATCACCTAATGAGGCGAGCATCGTGTTCCAGGCATTTGCATTCCCGTCGATAACAACACCCGACTTCAGAGCATCATAGTCCTCTTTATCACCGCCGAAATAGGAAGCCATAAAGGGGGCGTTGGGCCTCTCCATCAGATGATACTGTCCCCAATAAATGCCATTGATATACACATGCACGAAACGTCCGCGCGGGGCGGGATGGCCCATTTCCAACTGCCGATCCATAATCCAGCGGTTGCGAACATAGATCCCGCCGGAACCGGTATTCGGATTGGTCCAGAACAGCGTATCGTGCGACCCGGCCCTCAAAAGAAACTGGTCAAACTCGTCCGTGGCGTCACTGCCGCCATAAGGACAGCCTCCGAACAGATCGAACTTCAGTTCCGACGGACCGTAGATACCCTTAAAACTGATACGCATCGACTTTTTCGGATAATTATCAAGAGCATGACTGCCAAAGTGCTCAACACCGACATTCGCCTGAAAACCTGCACTGCCATCGGGGAAAATCATTTCGATCGACGTCTCCTTTTCCAACTCAGAAATCAGGTTGCCCGTTACCAGTGAAATGGTAGGAATCTCCAGCAGCGCATCGGCCATCTGCGGACCCCACACCGGATCGTCGGTTATTGCCGTGGACATATAAGCTTGATCGATAACATCGGCGACAAAAATGTAAGTGTGAGTAACAACCACCGAAGGCAAATAGCCCGGCTTGAAGGCCGCCACTCGCAGACATTTGGTTTCACTGATTGCAATTGGAGCGGTGTATTCGGTGGAAGCCTCCGTTGGCTCACTACTGCCAAAAGTATAATGCATGGTCGCGCCGTCCGTCGGACACGTCAGGACCACGCTGAATGGTTCATCATAAAAACCACGTTCAACACTAAATTCCGGCTCGGCCACCAGCCCGATGTAACCACCGACATTTTCCGCTCCCGGCGTGGGCTGATCAAAATAGTTGCTGTTATTTGTGGCATCGGGATAGCGACCAAAAGAAATATCGCTGATCTGCCAGCCATAGACGACACTGTCGATCAGAGTACCGCCGTCGCTGGTGAACAAACCAATCTCCTCCCCGGTATTCTCGAGACCGAAATCCAGATGCAGCGGTCCTTGCTCCGGCTGGCCATCTGCCCAAAGCAAAAGATAACCCTGTGGGCTGATAGTGGTCTCGCCGGGAGAATCACTCGGAATCTGCCATTTCGTAGGCTCAGACAAATCATCGGTCAGATACATACCGCCAATATCAACAGATATCTCCTTGGGATTATAGATTTCGATCCAGTCATCATACTCACCATGATCGTCCTGACGGATACTGACATTGCTTGCCATCGACTCATTGATTTTCAGATTAACCGAATCGAGCCAGTTGGCCGACAGTACGCCGAAATCAGCCATATCGACGCCATCGCCTCCGCCGACCAGATCGGCGCAATCATCCGGATGACCCACACAACCTGGCCCATCCAGCCACTGACCGGCAAAAATTTCCAAATCGTCTAAACCCACCGCCCAGTCGCCGGTCAAGTCACCCGCTGGAGCCTCGAGAGCGCCTGGGCTGGTCGTGAAATGCCATGGATCACCGGGGGCAATCATCTGCGTACCGATATATTCGTCAACACGCCAGTGGTACGTAGTCAACTCTTCAGGTGTCGCCAGGCCCATATATTGGCAGGCGGAAACCTCGTCAATATAACTCAGGGGAAACGTGGTGCCGGCATAGACCTTATACGAATCGGCAAAGACATCACCCGTCCAGCTCAAATCGACAGTAAAACCGGGGACATTCTCCTGACCGTTTCCCGGCACAGGATCGCTAGCCTTGCCCCCGGTGGTAAAGGTCCAGGGGTTTCCTGTATAGACATCAATGCCAATATGTACATCCACCCGCCAGTAATATACAGTGGCATAGTCCAGATCGGGATCATAACCGATAGAACCGCTGCCGAATAGTTTTTGCGTAGCGGGACCAAGATCGGGATCGGTTGAACTGAAGTAAAGATCGTATGTAGGATCGCCCTGGGATGGCCCCGTCCAGCTTAGAGTCTGACCCAAAGCAATATGTCCCGATTCATTTGCCGGGACCGGGTCATTGGCCTGGAGCGTGACTTCGTAGCTAAACGATACGTCGTCGAATTGGGTTTGGCTGCCGATAGCGTTGCGGCCGACCCCCAACACAATCGTCATAGCCTGCCCAACATAGCTGCTAAGGTCGGCAACGTCATAAGTCCTGGTAAATTCCTGCCACCCACTGGTCAAAGCCGGAGACACCGAGGAAGTCGGCGTGACTAATGCTCCATCTGCAAACAGTTCTAATACCACAGGAGTCGCACCGGTACCCTCGCCCCGAGCGTACATCGAAAGCGTATAGATGGAGTTGCTTAGGATGGTTCCGAGAGATTCATCCGAGGTGATCAGCCCACCGGCCGCATTGCCCCAGCCGCTGCCGTTGACACAGTAGCAATTTAACCCACCCGGGCTAAGATTGTTTACGTTTGCCACACAACCCTGAAGGTTTCCAGTAGTCTGGTCCCGTCCGTATGTACCGCCAAGAGCGATCCAACCATCCCTGTCATACCCGAGCCACCCGACAACATCGGCGTCGTAGCCGGTGCTTGTATCGGAAAACTTGTATGTTCCGCTATCTATCGGGCAATCTGGTCCTACGCCCTGCGTCCAGGCCCCACCCGCAGGTAGCAGGATTCCGGTAATCATAGTCCCCGGTTTGTAAATCAATTCAAAATCGCCGTTGAGCACGGTAACCGTAGCCGCCCCAACCTGGCCGATGCCCGTGGCGAACATCACCACAGCTACGATAGCCAAAACATTCTTTCTATGCATAACAGTCATACTCCCTACGCATCATTGGAATGCTTCCCAGGTGGGTACTTTCCTTCCCTTGCTTATTCAATTTCTCGGCAACTTTGCGGATCAGCATACTCTGGGGCTGGATCTACCAGTTTAGACTTATTCTACCAGATTATAGCCCAAATTGCAATGATTTTCCAACCCACCCCTAAAATCCAACCACCCCACCTCAGACAGCCAAATCCCTCCACTGTCAGGCAAATTACATCCCCAATTCAACCGATTACTGATTATTTTCCCTTTTTCCCCAGTTAAAACGCCGGCATCGATCTTGATCTATTGTGAAAGGACGAACTCGGCGAGATCGGCGATTTGTTCTGCGGTCAATTTAGAGGTCACGCCATGACGGTCGTTCTGATTATATTTTGTGAGAACTTCCTCTATTGTCGCAGCCCGGCCATCATAGAGGTATGGAGCCGTCCGCCATACTTCGACCAGGGTCGGAGTATCGAAGGCCTGATTTTGGTTCAGGCCCTTTCCAGTTCCTATATCGTATTTTTGTAAATCTGTGTAGAGTGGTCCGCTATGGCATGAAGCGCATCCCGCCTCGGCGAATATCTTTTGTCCCCGCTCGGCTGCCGGGCTGAGATGATGATCGACACGATATGGGCTTGTGACCGGTTCCAGCGATTTGAGATATTCGTCAATTGCCGCAGCGTCATCTTCCGGACACACTGACAGGAGAATATGCCTAAAGCCTGACCGTACGGCATCCTCGGCATTTTCGCGAATTCCACTAATCATGGCCGGCGGGGTTTTGTGCGACAGGAGCAGGCTCTTGGTGTTTTTTGGATTGCCGATTCCATCGTTGAGCAGATCCCAGTTTAATCCGTCGAGCCGTCCATCTCCAGGATGACAGCTTGCACAACTCTGCCATTGTTGAAAGCAGGTCGTCGCATCATTAAACAACATCTCGCCTTTACGAACAGCCGTCATCGGGTTCTGCGGGCCTGGAAGCAATGATCGAGCGCGGCATCGCGCTTTTGAATCTACATTCACTATCGCAAGGCTGTCACTGAAGTATTCAGCCACATACGCCTTCGTGCCGACTATAGCCAGACCGCGAGGACCGTTTCCGGTCAGCTTTATCCGCCAGCGTAGTCCGAACAGAAACGACAAATCATTGGGCACATCGCCGGGGGAGGAGATAACATCTGAAACCTTATTGCCCGCAGCCGCCATGGTTAATTTATCATGCAGCCCTTCACGGTCGATCACGCTGATCTCATGCGTACCGGCGTGCGCCACACAGATATATTTACCGTCGCCGCTACAGGCGACTCCCCACGGATTGGCCGCGCCCAAATGCACGTCGTCCAGCAATACCGTATTCAAAAGTTTCTCACTCTTGACGTCTATCACGCTCAGCGCATTGGTATTCATCCAGCCACGTTCGAGTTGAGTGGTCGGAAGCTGATAGCGGGCCAGAATGTGAGTGACGTACACATACCGGCCGTCAGGCGAAACGCAGATCCCTCGCACGTCGGTAGAGCCGTTGGGAAGCTGGATATTGACCCTAACCTTGTTGGTAACTGTCTCGATAACAGAAACAACGGCTGCTACGTAATCGCCGTCCGCCACGCCGGCCGGCAGTAAGTTAGCCACGAAAAGATTTTTCCCGTCAGAAGTAATTACCGCACCGACCGGCTCACGCATGACAGGAACCTTTGCGACTTCCGCCATCACAACAAGGTCAATCACCGATATATTATTATCGAACTGATTGCAAACGTACAGTTTATTACCATCGGGACTAAGAACCGGCCCCGTCGGGGTATGGCCTGCCTTTATGCTGCCGACAAGCTTACCTTTGTTCAAATCAAAAACGACTACCTTACCGGAGGGTGAAGCGCCAGTCACATACAGCCTTGAGTTGTCGCGGGCCAAAGCCAGCCCGCTGGGTTGCTCAGTCATGGCAAAAGTGCGGACTACCGTTTCCGTCGCCACATCAAAAACCGCAATTTGCCGCCCTGTCGTTTCGGCAATGTAGAGGGTACCGCCGTCACTGTCGGCAGCCAGGGCCACAGGAGAAAGATAGGGTTCCTCAACTGACGCTCTCGGCTGAGCGAAAGCCACAACATCGTAAATCGTGCTTACGAATAATACTGTGAAAAATATTGTTGCTTTCTTCATAACCGCCTTTATCGACTTCATTTTTAGCTTCTCCCACTTTCAAAAAAACCATTTTTCGCAACAGATACTGTGTTAGTCACTTTTGGACGGCTTGGCAACTAAAATTATATGACCCAACCCACCCAAAAAACAGCTTTTTTCCTCTTTCTTCCTCCCCCTCGTGCCTAGTGCCTGTTGCCTTCCACCTTGACAACCCCAATAAGCCTTCCTATTTCGCCAAACCCCGACAGTAAGGAAGGGAAAAATTCCCAGCGATATATTTTATCGACAAGTTCCGCTGCCACCCGTGTCTGTCCGTGTCTGTCCTCTTACCCCACGCGAAATCTTGCAAGCCACCCCCGCCATCTTCTCCGCCATTGTGAAGGAGCAAAGCGACTGCGCGGCAATCTCAAACTCTACATCGCCATTCCACCCGAATTAACGACGAACGCAACTTACACAAACTCGCATCGACTGACATATTAATGGCCTTGCCCCCGTCCTTGTTCGTCCGTGTTGGTCCTCTTAGCCCATGCGGACTCTCTGGTAGGGTGTACCCTTAGCCCACGCGGACTTTTACATGTCACCCCCGCGAACAACTGTCACCCCTGCGAAGGCAGGACACGAAGCGAAGCCCATTCCCGCGATAGCGAATCCGTCTTCCGACCGCGTAGCAGTCGAATATGCATAGCCGTCGTCTCGCCGGCAATATCCAATACAAACAGCCGTTGCATTCTATTTGGCCGATTGTTCTTTCATTTGTGCCAGCCAGTCATACAAACTGTTGATAAATTCTTTCCATTCTTCAGGGCTGACTTCTTTTCGCAACTGCTCATCTTCGAGCCAAACTTTCTCAAGCCAGTCTAGCGATTCCTCAACCAGCTTGATTTCTTCCCAAACAGTCATCACGTGTGGAGGTCTGGTTTTGTACCATTTATCGAGCTTAGCCTGTTCGATCTGTTCGTCAGTCATGGCCGCAGCAGCCATAGCTTTATCCATACCGCCGTCCATCCCCATCATCATCAAGGTATCAGACGAGAACCAGCACGCCTCCCATAGCCATTTCTCATCGTCTTCGTAGCAGACAAGCGCGTTCAGGTCATCGATATCTATTTGTCCATCTTCAACCAGATCATATTTTTGGTAGGTATCGGTCCAGTTCGGATCGTTTGGATCATCTTTGAGCCAGGCGTCGGCCATTCCCGAAAATTCATGCAGGTTGACAATTCCGTCGGCATTGAAGTCCCATTCGTCGAAAACATCATCACACGCCACCTCATCGGCGTCCATATCGACAATTGCGCTGCCGATCCCGGTCCAATTGATGATGCGATCATCACCGTCAATATCTTTCTCACCAACTCCGTTGGGGGTCAACATTCGTATTATCGCCTATGTCGATACAAGGGGAGTTTGGGGCGAGGTGGATGACGTAAGTTGTTATTTTTGGTTGTGGGGAATTGATGTAAGTGCTTATTTTACGTTGTTGGAATTGATGTAAGTGCTTATTTTTGCGTAACGATTGTAACGATTAGGTAAGATAGGTAAGAAAAAAGTGTGAAATTCGGCGAAATTTGGATGAATTCTGATGAAAAGTGATGTGGTTTGGACCCTGTTTGCACTATGTTTGTACCTAGTTTGTACCTACTTTGTACCCACTTCTTGCAAGTTTTGATGTTAAGATAGGTAAGATTAACCACAGGGGCACAGAGGCACAGAGAAGAAGTCAGAAGACAGATTTCAGATTTGAGAAGACAGAAGGAAAGAGGGCGGACCAGTTGGGGGAGGGGTAGAAGTTAGAAGTCAGAAGGGAAGAGGGCGGACCAGTTGGGGAGATGGGGGGGAAGTCAGAGGTCAGATTTGAGATTTGAGAAGTCAGAGGCCGGAGTTGGGAGGGGGGCGGAGTTGGAAGTGGGGCGGGGGGAAGATAAAAAAATAGGTAATGGGTTGGATTTGAGAGATAATTCGCTTGACGGTGGTGTATGGGGTTTGGTATTATAGAGTATATGTATATGGCAAAGTTGGTTGTCCGAATGAGGGAAATTGGATAGTTGCAGAGCGAAGAACAGGAGGTGGTTTCCATGTGTGCAGGAAGATCGAGATTGGTAGTTGGGCTGGTGGTTGTTTGTTTTTGTATTGGTACAATACAGGCTGATGAACATGGGAATATCTACGGGTGGGGGAATAATTATTATGGTCAGGCGACGGTGCCTGGGGACACCGACTTCGTTGCCATCGCCGCCGGACGGGAGCACAGCCTTGCGCTGAAGTCGGACGGCTCGCTGGTCGGATGGGGAAGCAACTACAGGGGTGGCTCTTATTGTGGCCAGGCGACGCCGCCGGTAGGCAATGACTTTGTTGCTATTGCCGCCGGAGGCTATCACAGTCTGGCGCTAAAGTCGGATGGGTCGATTGTGGGATGGGGGTTGAATGATTATGGTCAGGCTACGGTGCCTGTGGGCAATGACTTCGTTGCCCTTTCCGCCGGAAGGTATCACAGTCTTGCGCTCAAGTCTGACGGGTCGGTTGTCGGATGGGGAAGGGATAATTATGGTCAAGCGACGGTGCCTGTGGGCAATGACTTCGTTGCCATCGCCGCCGGAGAGGTACACAGTCTTGCGCTGAAGTCGGATGGTACGCTCGTCGGATGGGGGTGTGATGATTATGGTCAGGCGACGGCGCCGTCGGGCAATGACTTCGTTGCGATCGCCGCCGGATGTCTGCACAGTCTTGCGCTGAAGTCTGATGGTTCGATCGTGGGATGGGGGTTGAACGATTATGGTCAGGCGACGGGGCCGTCGGGCAATGACTTCGTTGCCATTGCTGCCGGATTATGGCACAGTCTTGCGCTGAAGTCTGATGGGTCGATTGTGGGATGGGGAAGGAATGATGATGGTCAGGCGACGGTGCCTGTGGGCAATGACTTTGTTGCCATCTCCGGCGGAGGGTATCACAGTTTGGCGATTAATTCGGAGGTCTTGCTCGTCGGATGGGGAAGCAACTATGATTTCGATAATCACTTTTATTATGGACAGGCGGCGGTGCCGTCGGGCAATGATTATGTTGCCATCGCTGCTGGATATTGGCACAGTCTTGCGCTGAAGTCTGATGGCTCGCTTGTCGGATGGGGGTATAATGGGTATGGTCAGGCGACGGTGCCATCTGGCAATGACTTTGTTGCTATTGCCGGTGGAGGGTATCACAGTCTTGCGTTGAAGTCGGACGGCTCGATTGTCGGATGGGGGTTGAATGATGATGGTCAGGCGACGGTGCCTGGTGGCAATGACTTTATTGCTATCGCCGCCGGATGTCTGCACAGTCTTGCGTTGAAGTCGGACGGCTCGATTGTGGGATGGGGGTCTAATTATAATGGTGAGGCGACGCCGCCTGAGGGCAATGACTTTATTGAGATCGCTGCCGGAGCCTATCACAGTCTTGCGCTGAAGTCTGACGGCTCAATCGTCGGATGGGGGTATAATTGGGGGGATGAGGCGCCGCCTGTGGGTAGTGAGTTTGTTGCCATCTGCGCTGGAGTGGGACACAGTCTTGCGCTCAAGTCGGACGGTTCGATTGTCGGATGGGGGTGGGATGTTTATGGTCAGGCGACGCCACCGGTGGGCAATGATTTTGTTGCTATTGCCGCCGGAAGCTATCACAGCCTTGCGCTGAAGTCGGACGGCTCGATTGTTGGATGGGGTGCTGGAGAAGAAGGTGAGACGGGTTTTCCTAATTATGGTCAGGCGACGCCTCCGATGGGCAATGATTTTGTCGGCATTGCCGCCGGAGAGCTACACAGCCTTGCGATTAGAAATATGTCGGATAATATGCCGGGTGATGTAAATAATGACTGGCGGGTTGATCTGGCGGATTTTGGGATAGTCAGTGCTAGCTGGATGGAAGCTGAGTGTGATGAGGGCAATAATTTTTGTGGTGGGGCGGACATCGACCAGATGGGTAATGTTGGATTAGGTGATCTGTTTATCTTGGCTGGGAATTGGTTGAAAGGTACTCCGCACTTGGTGGGACAGTGGGAGTTGGATGAGTCGAGCGGTATGGTTGCCAGTGATAGTGGGGGGGGGCACGATGGGACGCTTAACGGGAATCCGGTGTGGCGGCCGAGTGATGGCAGAATTGGCGGGGCGCTGGAATTTGATGGGGTCGGTGATTATGTGGAAGTCGCAGGTTATAAAGGTATCAGCGGGGGGAATCCTCGGACTGTAAGCGCGTGGGTTAAGGTCGAATCAACTGGATCGACATTCTCGATTGTGCGTTGGGGCACACTGGAAATCAATGGCGGGCTGTGGTCTAATGTGATCAATGCCGCCGGCAACCTCCGAGCCGCTGTGATTGGCGGGAGCGTTGTTGGTGGTACGGTTATAAATGATAATACATGGCATCATGTGGCGATTGTGCTGCCGGATAAAGAGGATGTGAAAGTTGAAGATATATTGCTTTATGTAGATGGCGAGCAGGAAAGTACCATCATCAGCTTAGGCAGCCAGACAATCGACACCGCTGTCGGGATGGATGTTTTGATTTCTTTAGACGGGTCTGTTGGTCTGCTGGATGATGTTCGGATTTATAATTATGCGTTGAGTGAGGGTGAGATTGGTGCGTTGGCTGGTGTGTTGTGATAGTGAGTGATGGAAGACACAAGGGTGGAAGATAGACCCCCGCTTTCCAGACTGTGTCACAATAGAAAAGCAACCTTGTTATCAGTACTGTTAATGCCTATTTTTATAGCCAAAAAGCTAATTGTGACACAGTCTGTTCGCGGGGGTGACAGTTGTTCGCGAGGAGGAGATTGGTGCGTTGGCGGGTGTGTTGTGACAGTGAGTGATGGAAGACACAAGGGTGGAAGATAGACCCCTGCCTTCCAGGCTGTGTCGCAATTACATAAAAACTTGCTTTATTCTGTCGCTCGATATGTTACAATGCAACAGGTAAAAGGCAACAACCAGACAGGAGGTCTTAGAATGGCATATCGATATGGAGATCGGGCGC
>Ga0209705_10001759_pt1 | contig 11458 bp, 7 predicted proteins | sample PPLLaktember2015_5_FD_187262 | JGI IMG/M metagenome (GOLD analysis project Ga0209705, IMG submission 187262) | Freshwater sediment microbial communities from Prairie Pothole Lake near Jamestown, North Dakota, USA - PPLs Lake P8 Core (1) Depth... | ecosystem: Environmental > Aquatic > Freshwater... | reverse complement strand
AAGAGATCGTTGCTCGCGATTTTGTCCTGGAAGCGCATCCCGACGTCGTCATCGACATCATCGACGCCTCCAACCTGGATCGCAGCCTCTACCTGGCCACCCAGGTCAGGGAACTGGACTGCAAGGTACTCTTCGCCCTCAACATGGCCGACGTGGCGCGTTCGCGGGGCATCAAGATCGATGCCCAGAAGCTTTCGGAGCTGCTCGAGGTGCCGGTGGTCTTCACCGTCGGCAACAAGCACGAGGGCATCGACGTGCTGATTGCCGAAGCCATCGCGCTCTCGGAGCGCGGGGCGGCGGCCACGCCCAGTCGCAAGGTCAAGTACAGCAAGGACATCGAGGCGGCGATCGGCGCCCTGCGGGACTTCATGGCCGCCCGCAGCGACCTTGCGCTGCCCTACGAACCGCGCTGGACGGCGATCAAGCTGCTCGAGGACGACAAGATCGTCACATCGCGCGTGCTGGAAAAGACCGGCGCTTTCGGGGCCGAGATTCTGGCGGAAACCGCCCGGCTGCGCAGCCACCTGATGGACCGCTTCGACGATGACCCCGAAATCCTGATGACCGATGAGCGCTACGGGTTTATCGCCGGCATCATCAAAGAGGTGGTGACCACCTCCACCCGACAGCGGGTGGATATCTCGCGCAACATCGACCTGGTGCTGACCAACCGGTTTTTCGGTTTTCCGATCTTCTTTTTTTTCATCTGGGCCATGTTTCAGCTGACCTTCACTCTCGGGGCCTATCCCATGGAGTGGCTCGATGCGGGCGTCGGCTGGATCGCCAAGGGCTTCGACGCCCTGCTGCCCGACGGGCTGCTGAAGGACCTGGTGCTCGACGGGGTCATCGCCGGGGTGGGCAGTATCATCGTTTTTTTGCCCAACATCCTGATTCTCTTCTTTTTCATCGCCCTTTTCGAAGACACCGGTTACATGGCCCGGGCCGCCTTCCTGATGGACCGCATCATGCACCTCATCGGGCTGCACGGCAAGTCCTTCATTCCCATGCTGATGGGGTTCGGTTGCAACGTGCCGGCGATCATGGCCGCCCGCGCCCTGGAAAGCGAGAAGGACCGCAAGCTCACCATTCTGATCACGCCCTTCATGTCCTGTTCGGCCAAACTGCCGGTCTACATCATTCTGGCCGGGGCCTTTTTCGGCCCGCGGGCCGGCACGGTGATCTTCGCGATCTATCTGTCGGGTATCCTGGTTTCGATCGTCACCGGCCGGTTGATGCGCTCCACCCTGCTGCGCGGGGCCGATGCGCCTTTCGTGATGGAGCTGCCACCCTACCGTGTGCCCATGCTCAAGAGCCTGATGATCCACATGTGGGACCGCAGCAAGATTTTTCTGCGCAAGATGGGCGGGATCATTCTGGCGGGAGCGGTGATCATCTGGTTTTTGACGGCCTTTCCGCGCCACATCGATTACACCACCGACTATACGGCGGCCGCGGAGCAGGTCGGCGCGGCCTTCAATGAGCGCATGCTTGCCGCTGCCCCCGAGGCGCGTGCGGCCCTGGAAGCGGAGCGCCGCACGGCGCTCGACAAAATTGAAACCGCCCGGGAGGCCGAGCGCACCGAGAAGTCCTACATCGGCCGGATCGGCCGCTTTCTGGAACCCGTTTTCGCACCCATCGGCATCAGTTGGCGCGGCGGCGTCGCCCTGCTGACGGGGTTTGTCGCCAAGGAGATCGTGATCAGTACCCTCGGGGTTCTCCACGCCGTCGACTCGGCCGACGAGGGCGACGCCCTTCAGCGCGCCCTGCACAGGACCGGGATGACGCCGCTGTCCGCCCTTTCGATGATGGTCTTCGTGCTTCTCTACCTGCCTTGCCTGGCCACGATCGCAGCCATCCGGCGCGAAACCGGCTCGCTGCGATGGACCTTCTTCAGCATCGCGTACAGCACCTCACTGGCCTGGGTGGCGGCTTTTGGGGTGTGGCAGGGCGGCCGGTTGCTGGGATTCAGCTGACAGCCTGCTGGTGTCCTGGGAGGGTTCCGTCGAACGGCGCAAGCGCCGCCGCGACGGTCGGGTATGGCAGCGGATGGGCGCCGGGCGGCGTTTCAGCCCAGGGGTTCGACCACGATTTTGGCGGCTTCGTCCTGCCGCAGGGAGATGTGATAGCCCTTGACCTTGACGTCCATCACCTGGTCCGGGCTTGCGACGTCTTCGACTTCGAAAATGCTGCCCCGGGCCGCGCCGATGGCCTTGAGCTTGCGGCTGACATCGCTGCGGCCCTTGATCTTCAGCAGCTTGCAGCGCTGGCCGCGGGTGAGGTCGCGCAGGAGCGTCTCGCCTTCGCTGGCGTCGATCTGGGTCTTTTTGGTGTTGAACTCCGCCAGACAGTCCTGGATGCAGCGCTGACAGTCTTCGTAGGGCTCCATCCGGTCACAACCCTTCGCGACGTTTTCCCAGAAATTCTCAATCCAGCCCACCCCGCCCCGCGGACAGATCTCCAAAAACTCGGTAAAGCGCATCAGACGGTCCAGGATGTTGGGGGAAACCGTGTGCTCCATCCCGCAGGCGGCCCTCTCGGCCTCCTCCTCGCTGATGTGCAGGATGGTGACGAAGAAATCCTTCAAGGCTTCGTGTTTGCGGACGATCTCTTCAGCCAGCGGCTTGCCCTCGGGCGTGAGGGTGATGACGTCGTAGGGGGCGTAGTTGATGAGGCCTTTTTCCGACAGGGCCCGCAGGGCGCCGGTGACCGAGGAATTGTTGACCTTCAGGCGCAGGGCGATGTCCTTGGCCCGGGCAGCCTGTTTCTCCGCTACGATGTGGTAGATGGCCTCGAGATAGTCTTCCATGCTGGCGCTGAGGGGGGCACTGCAGGTCATCGGGTGTTTCCTTTGCGGTTGACGGTCGGTGCAATTCGGGTTCAACTTAGGAATACCGGAAAAATATGTCAAGGGTTTTCCATTGCTTAGGCTGGCGCTAAAAGAGCAGAGAATTAAATGATATCGAATATATAGCAGTTTCTTGAGGGTGGTCCGGGCGAGTTTTTGAAGTTGAACAGTTTTCGGCTCATGAAAAAAAATAAAACCGTCTGAAACCCCTTTGAGTCCTTCCCTGCCGCCTGCGCCCTTGAAGTCGTTTCGTCCGGGGTTATTTTAGTGGAAACACTTTAACGATGCGCCCGCGGCTTCCCGCTGGCCGCTTTTCGACGCAGGTTGCCGCTTGGCGGGACCTGCCGGACACCTCAGCCCGAGGAGCAAGCAGCGATGGAAACACACACCTTTTCAATTCCCGCCATTTCCTGCGGACACTGCACACGCGCCATCCAGAACGAACTGGTGGAGATGGCCGGCATCCGCTCGGTATCGGGCGACCCGCAGGCCAAGACCGTCACGGTCGCCTGGGAGGCGCCGGCCACCCGCGCGAAGATCCTGCAAACCCTGCGCGAGATCAACTACCCGGCGGTTGAGTGAGGCGGATCCGATGTCTGCGACCACCCTCACCATTCCGGTTGCCGGGATGACCTGCGCCAACTGCGCCCTGAACATCGAACGCACCGTCCGGAAGCTTCCCGGGGTCGAAGCGGTCAGTGTGAACTTTGCCGCGGAACGGGCGACCGTCGCCTTTGATCCCCAGACGGTTTCGATCAAAGAGATCCTGGCGCAGATCCACCAGGCGGGCTTCGCGGTGGCAACCGCGACGGTCGAGTTTCCCGTGCGGGGGATGACCTGCGCCAACTGCGCCCGAAACATCGAGCGCAGCCTCGAGCGCAAGGTCGAGGGCGTGCTGTCGGCGGCGGTCAATTTCGCCTCGGAGCGCGCCGTCGTCGAATACCTGCCCGGCGTGGCGAGCCCCGCGGAGATGGGCGCCGCGCTCGCAGCGGCCGGGTTCGAGGCGATTTTGCCGAGCGCCTCGGAAACCGCGGAGGATATGGAGGCGGCCGCCCGGCGGACGGAGATCCGCGACCAGACCCGCAAGTTTCTGGCGGGTCTGGTGCTGACCACCCCCCTTTTCATCCTCAGCATGGCGCGGGATTTCGCGCTTATTGGGGCCTGGAGCCACGCCCCCTGGGTCAACTGGCTCTTCTGGGCGTTGGCCACCCCCGTGCAGTTTTACACCGGGTGGGATTACTATGTCGGCAGCTGGCGAAATTTACGCAACCGCACCGCCAACATGGATGTGCTGGTGGCGATGGGCTCTTCGGCGGCCTATTTTTATTCGCTGGCCGTCCTGCTGCTGCCGACCTTGGGATCGCATGTCTACTTTGAAACCGCAGCGGTGATCATCACCCTGATCAAGTTGGGCAAGATGCTGGAGGCCCGCACCAAGGGGCGCACCGGGGCCGCCATCCGCAAGCTGATGGACCTGAGCCCCAAGACCGCCGTGGTGCTGACCGCAGCGGGCGAACGGGAAGTGCCGCTGGCGGCGGTAAAGGTGGGCGACCGGCTTGTGGTTCGCCCCGGTCAGAGCATTCCGGTCGACGGCGAGGTCCTGGAAGGCCGCTCGGCGGTGGACGAATCGATGTTGAGCGGCGAGCCCCTGCCGGTGGACAAAACACCGGGCGACCGGGTCACCGGCGGGACCCTCAACCAGGAGGGGCTGCTCACCTTCCGGGCGACCCGGGTGGGCAAGGAAACAGCGCTGGCCCAAATTATCCGCCTGGTGCAGGAGGCCCAGGGCAGCAAGGCCCCCATTCAGGCCCTGGCCGACCGCGTTGCCGGGGTGTTCGTGCCGACCGTGATCGTCATTGCCCTGGTGGTCTTCGGGCTGTGGTGGGTGGTCGGGGGTGCGTTCGTGCCGGCCATGATCCGGCTGGTGGCCGTGCTGGTGATCGCCTGCCCCTGCGCCCTGGGGCTGGCCACGCCGACGGCCATCATGGCCGGGACCGGCAAGGGGGCTGAAAAGGGGATTCTGTTCAAGAACAGCACCGCGCTGGAGACCGCCGCGCACCTGGATACGATCGTGCTGGACAAGACCGGCACGATCACGGCGGGCCGGCCGGCGGTGACGGACCTGGAGCCCCTCGGCGGGGCCCTGGAAACGGCCCAAAGCCTGCTGCAGATCGCCGCCGCGGTTGAAAAAGGCTCGGAACACCCCATCGGCAAGGCCATCGTCGCCGAGGCCGTTCGGCAGGGGCTCTCCCTCCCACCGGCCCATGAATTCAAAGCCTCCGGGGGGCTTGGGGTGAGTGCTTGGATCGACGGCCGCCAGGTGCGCATCGGCAAACCCGGATGGTTTGAAGCCCTCGGTGAGGAGTCGGCCGCCGTCGCCGCGCGGGCGGGCGCCCTCCAGGCGCAGGGCAAAACCGTCATGGTGGTCGCACGGGATGAAAAACCGGCGGGACTGATTGCCGTTTCCGACACCGTCAAGCCCGATTCGAAAGCGGCGATCGCCGCCCTGCATCGTCAGAAGCTGCGGGTGGTGATGCTGACCGGTGACAATCCCCAGACCGCCCGCGCCATCGCCGCACAGGTCGGCATCGACGAGGTTTTTGCCGAGGTGCGGCCCGCGGACAAGTCCCGGCAGGTCCGGGAGCTGCAGGAAAAAGGGAGCAAGGTGGGGATGGTGGGGGACGGCATCAACGACGCGCCCGCGCTGGCCCAGGCGGACGTGGGCCTGGCGATCGGCACGGGGACCGACATCGCCATCGAAGCCGCCGACGTGATCCTGTCGAGCGGCAGCCTGAGCGGGATTCCCGCCGCCATCGGCCTGAGCCGGGCGACCCTGCGGACCATCCGGCAGAATCTTTTCTGGGCCTTCGTCTACAACCTCGTCCTGATTCCGATCGCGGCCGGCGCCCTGCACCCGTTTGAACTTGTGCCCGACTTGCTGCGCAACCTGCACCCCATCATGGCCGCGCTGGCGATGTCGCTGAGCAGCCTGACCGTGGTCTCCAACAGCCTGCGGCTCTACCGCTCCGCCTGAAACGGCCGGGCGCCCTGCCCCCTGGGGACCCCTTCAACCGCCGCCCTTCAGGGGGCCTTTTTTTTTGCGGCGGCCTCCCCTAGCAGTCGGTCGACGACACGCTGGAATTCAGGCAGCGGCTGGGCGCCGGTGACCACCACCCCGTTGATGACGAAGGTGGGGGTGCTGCTGAGGTTGTGGGCGGCGGCCTGTTTGAGGTCGGCCTCGACTTCGGCCGCGATCTCGGCCGACTGCCGGTCGCGGTTGAAGCGCGCCACGTCAAGGCCCAGTTCCCCGGCCAGCGCCACCAGGCGCTCGTCGGCCAACTGGCCGCTGTTTTGGAACAGCAGGTCGTGGTATTCCCAAAATTTCCCCTGGCGCTGGGCCGCCAGCGCGGCACGGGCGGCGGGCAGGGCGTTTTCGTGGGAATTGAGGGGCAGGTTTTTAAACACCAGGCGAGTTTTCTCGGGATAGAGCGCCAGCAGCTGTTCCGCCGTATGCGCCCCGCGGGCGCAGTAGGGGCATTCGAAATCGGTGTAGGTGATGATGGTGACGGCGGCGTCCTGGGGGCCCTTGACCGGGTTGTGAGCCACCACCTGGTCCGCGATCCGGTTTGTGAAACTGCTTTCCAGCTGCTGGTGGCGCTGCTGGGCCTGCAGCTCCTGGTGGTACTGGGTGATGGTGTCATACAACAGCTTTGGATTTTCGCGGATCACCTGCTTGATGACTTCCTTGAGCTGCTGTTGGTCCGCGGTGGGGTCGGCGGCCGCAGCGGCTGCCGGTCCGGCCAGCAGCAAGGTCAGACACAGCGTGGTCCTGATCAGGGGTGAAAACATGGTGGGGCACTCCTTGGGTGAAGGTTGAGGGGGGCGGCCGCACGGCCCTATTTTTTTATCGCCGCGCGGGCCTCTTTGGCGGTTTCGTACATGTGGGGCGCCAGATGGCGTTTTTTGAGCTCATCCCCGAGTTTCATTCGCAGAAATGCGCTGGTGGTATACCGATGGACCTGATCGTAGAATGTTTCGACCACATACTTGACCATCTGCGTGTAGTGGTCGATCAACTCAGGCCGGATGTTGAAATTGTCATAGTTGACAACCGTGATGACGCGCTTGCCGGCTTCCCGGCAGAGGGTTTCGACACGCGCCTTGATCATTTCAATTTTTTGGGGTGAATCCACCGTCAGCCCTTCAAAATTGATGAAGAGCATGTTCTCATCCGGGTTGTAGAGGATCCGATCGGCAATCGGCACGTCGAGCATATCGGCTTTGATCCCCATCCTGTCCGGCATGAAAATGCGGGAATCCATAGGTGTGGGCGGCTGCCGCATGATGGGCGCAAAGTCCATATGGGCCAAAATGTCCTTTTCAATGTCCACCCCCGGGGCGATCTCGATCAGCTCCATGGCGTCGGGGCCCAGTCGGAACACACAGCGCTCCGTGATGTACAGTACGGGCTGATTTTTGATGGTTGCGTATGGACCGCTGAAGGTGACATGCTCGACGTGCGCCATCAGTTTCTTTAAACGGCCCTCCTGCTCGATGACCAACTTGCCTGCGGCGATGGCGACTTTGAGACCGCCGGCGCTGAATGTCCCCAAAAAGCAGACCCTCTTGGCGTTTTGACTGATGTTGATGAAACCGCCTGCGCCGGCCAGCTTGGGCCCGAATTTACTGACATTGACGTTGCCCTGACGGTCTGCTTCGGCCAGGCCCAAAAAGGCGATGTCGAGACCGCCGCCGTCGTAGAAGTCAAACTGGGCCGGTTGGTCCACCAGGACCTCGACGTTGGTGGCGGCCCCGAAATTCATGCCGCCGGAGGGGATCCCGCCGATAATGCCAGGCTCCGCGGTCAGGGTCAGGAGATCCAGGATGCCTTCCTCGGCGGACACGGCCGCCAACCCTTCGGGCATGCCGATACCGAGATTGACAATGGCGTTGGGCCTGAGCTCGAATGCGGCCCGGCGGTTGATGATCTTGCGCTCGTCCAGGGCAAGCGGCGCGATTTCGGTCAGGGGCACCTTCAACTCCGCGGTATACGCGGGGTTGTAACCCACCGCGAACGTCTGCTGATGATGCTCCGGCTTTTGCGCCACGACCACGCAATCCACCAGGATGCCGGGAATCTTGATCTCCCGGGATCTGAGAAACCCGCGGTCGGCCAGGCGCTCCACCTGGGCGATGACCAGACCGCCGCTGTTTTTGGCGGCCATCGCCATGGGCAGAGCTTCGAGGAACAGGGCTTCTTTCTCCATGGAGATGTTGCCGTCCATATCCCCGGTGGTGCCGCGAATGATGGCGATATCGATGGGCAGCGGTTTGTAGGCCAGGTATTCATGCCCGTCGAATGCGATCAGCTCGACGATCTCCTCGGTGGTCAGGGCGTTGATTTTGCCGCCGCCGTTGCGCGGATCGACAAAAGTCCCCAGGCCCACGGTGGTGATCGTGCGCGGGCGCTTGGCGGCGATGTCCCGGAACATGATCGAAATGACCCCCTGGGGCAGGTTGTAGGCCACGATCTTGTTTTCCAGCGCCAGCTTCTGCAGTTTGGGCGCCAGGCCCCAATGCCCGCCGATCACCCGGCGCACGAGGTTCTCATGGGCCAGATGGTTGAGGCCCCGCTCCTTTCCGTCCCCCTGGCCGGCGGCATAGATCAGGGTCAGATCCCGGGGATGCCCGGTGGCGACAAAACGTTCTTCCAGCGCGACGGCAACCCCTTCCGCAAAACCGATCCCCACAAACCCTTCGGTGGCGACGGTATCCGCGTCTTGGATGATCTCCACCGCCTCCCGCATGCTGACGATTTTGCCTTTTTTCATGCGCGCCTTTAAATCGGCGCGGAACGGATGGGCCGTGTGCATTGCAGACCTCCGGAGGATAATCCCGCTGGTTTACACCATGATGGTCGAGGCCATCAGTCAGGCCTTCGCGTAAGCGCCGCACGCGGCGGCGTGAATAGCCCGCGTTGGATCGCAAACCGGCGGCGCTCAGTAGGTCAGCACCATGCCGCCGTCGAACAGCAGGTCGCCGCCCACGAGGTATTTTGAAAAGCGCGAAAAGCCGAACAGGAAAAGATTGGCGACCTCGATCGGCGCCATCATCTCCTTGACCCGCGATGCGCCCATCATGACATCGCGCACCACGGCCTCCGGGGTGATGCCCCGCTGCTCGGCCTGGGCGGGTATCTGCTTGAGGGCCAGGGGGGTTTTGACAAACCCGGTGCTGACGGTAAAGGACCGGATTTTGCCGGCGCCTTCCGCGGAGATCGATTGGGTGAGGGCCCGCAGGCCGAATTTGGTGATGTTGTAGACGGGCTTGTTGACCGTGCAGATGTGGCCGTGGACGGAGGCCATGTTGCCGATGGCGCCGATCCCGTCGCTGCTCTTCTTGATGTGCGGGATGACCAGTTTGGAGAGCAGAAAGGGTGCCCGCAGCATGATGCGCTGCATCAGGTCGTATTTTTCCATGGGGAAATTTTCAATCGAATCGATGTGTTGAAGCCCGGCGATATTGGCCAGGTACTTGACTGTACCCAGTTTGGCCGCCTCGCTGACCGCCTTTTCGAGGTCCGCGTCGCGGGCCAGGTCAGTCTCCAGAAAAATCATCTGCCCGCCCATGTCGTGCGCCATCTTCTGGGTCTTCTGGCCTTCCTCGGCGTTGATATCCAGCCCCACCGTCACCAGCTGGTTGGCCGCCGCGGCAACCGCGGTGGCCCGGCCGATGCCGGTGCCGCAGCCGGTGACGATGCAGACGTGGCGATTGTTGAACGCCGGGTCCGACAGTTTCAGGATGTCTTCGCGGGTGATGACCGGTTCCTTGATTTCCATTGCCTTCCTCCCTCTGGTGAGTTTGCGTCGCATATGAAGGTTGATGAGGCGGTAGTCAAAAACCAGACAGTTTCGTAAGAGGGCCAAGTTACGGCGCGCAAATCGGGCTTTTTACGGAACTGTCAAGGTTATCTTTTAATGGTGATCATATATCTTGACAAGCGGAATCTGAACGATAGAGTTTGTAACCGAAACATTACACGTTTCTGCCGCTTTACAGGTCTGCGGGTGCTCTGGACGCGCGTGGATCTGGTTTTGAACTTCATGCCGGCCCATCACCTTTGGCGGCGGCCCTTTTTTCAGGTCGGAAAATGCTTAATTTCTGCTATTGCTGGCCGCAGCGCCTCCGATGGGCGGCGACCGATTGTCAATCCAAAACACCAGCGCGAGGAGTGGCCATGGAAAAGAGCACCTTACCCAGATTGGGTTTGATCGCGGCGGTGATGCTTGCCGTTGTCGGCTGTACCGCGGCCATCTCCAAACCCCTGCGAAACCAGGCGGATGAAACCATCGCCGTCAGCGCGGTGCGTGAAAACCCGCGGCCGTATATGGGCGAAATTGTGATCTGGGGGGGCGAGATCATCGACGCCACCCACCTGCCGGCCGCAACACACCTCAAGGTGTTGCAGAAGCCGCTGGACTTCCAGCTGCAGCCCAAGACCGTCGACGTTTCGGAGGGGCGCTTTGTGGCGGTCTATGAGGGCTTCCTGGATTCGGAGATTTACAGCCGTGGCCGTAAAGTGACGGTTGCAGGGGAGCTGACGGGTGTCGAAAGCCTGCCGATAGGGGAGACGCAGTACGCCTATCCGACCGTCAAGGTCCGGGAAATTCACCTCTGGCCCAGGCCGCCGGAAATGTCTGTTGACGACTACTATGGTTACCCCTACTACCATCCGTTTCACCCCTGGCGCTATTATCCCTACTGGCGCTGATCGGTGACGCGGGCAAGTCGCGCTTGAGTGTTGACATTGTCGCCGGGCTTCAGCTAAATTGACTTATCTCCCCGGCCTATAGCGCTCCAGGCAGCACCTGATGGCCCGGGAAGGCGACGACGCCCTGCTTGTCCGCGGTCCGGTCGCATGCCGGCGTCTCCGTCTTGTTTTTCCACCCGGAGTTGACCCGACGCCTGGACCAGGGCGCGCAGCGGTGACAGTTGAAAGGTGGGGTGATGCAGAAACAGGTCGAATTTCCAAACGCCGCGGGCGAGATGCTGGCAGCGACGCTCGATTTGCCCGAAAAACCGTCCCGCCGCGGGGTGGTGATCGGGCATTGTTTTACCTGCTCGCGCCATATCAGCATCCTGCGGCTTCTCGGCAGCGGGTTGGCCGAAGCCGGTTTCAGCGCCCTGCGGTTTGATTTTTCCGGCAACGGCCAGAGTCAAGGTGAATTCGCCCGCTCCACCTACACCAAGCAGATCGGCGAGGTGCAAACCGCGATGGCCTATCTCGGCCGGCAGGGCATCGACTGGATCGGGCTGCTCGGCCACAGCATGGGGGCCGTGGTGGCCATGCTGACCGCGGCCGCGGTGCCCGACGTCAGGGGGATCTGCGCGCTGGCCGGCCGGCTCGCGGGAACCACGCCCGCCCACTTTCTGACGTCGAACCTGCGCGCCGAACTCGAGGCCAAAGGCCGGGTGACCTTCGTCAGCCGGGGCCGCACCCTGGAGTTGACCGAGAGCTTTTTCGGGGATGCCGACCGCTACGATCTGCCGGCTGCCGTCGCCGGATTGCAGGTCCCGCTGCTGGTCGTGCACGGCGATCAGGACGAAATCGTA